>Ga0180215_1000367_pt1 | contig 59335 bp, 61 predicted proteins | sample eDN3rd37CBELigBY_FD_128871 | JGI IMG/M metagenome (GOLD analysis project Ga0180215, IMG submission 128871) | Enriched backyard soil microbial communities from Emeryville, California, USA - eDNA 3rd pass 37_C BE-Lig BY (version 2) (version 2) | ecosystem: Environmental > Terrestrial > Soil >... | reverse complement strand
TAAGGGGAAATAAGCTCCAAATGAACATAAAAAACGACTCTAAATTCAGATTTGAATTTTAGAGTCGTTTTTTTGATTGAAGAGATTACTTTACCAAAAATCCGAAGGATTTTCAGTGCCCTCCCTAAAAGGGAGCGCTTTTTTGATGGTTTTTCTTTTTAATTAGATATTTTCCCTTTGGGAGATTAATCAAGGTAACAGATGCAAGAATCAGTACAATCCCCATTCCCTGAATAAAAGAGATTTTCTCCAGATAAACCATTACTCCTAATATCGTTGCTGCTACAGGTTCAATTGTAGCAATAATAGCAGCAGTGCTACTCTCAACCTTTTCAAGGCCCCAGGAATAGGCAAAATATGCCAACACGGTAGGCACTAACCCTAAACCAACAGCATACAAAAAGACATCCTGTTGTATTAGCAGGTTTACATTAGGCTTCCCAATAAAAGAAGGAACTAAAAAGAGTGCAGCAGTTAAAAAGGTATAAAAGGTTAGCGTAAAAGGATGATAGCTTTGTAGCGCAACCTTGCCAAAAATGCTATAAAGTGCGTAGCCAAGTCCTGCACCTAACCCAATAAATATGCTTGAAGTGGAAAAACTACTGCTCTGAGTTAAGGTGATCTCTGCAACTAAAGCAGAACCAACAATCGTCCCGACTACAGCCAAAAGCTTTCTAAAGTTAAACTTTTCCTTTAAAAAGAGTACGGATAAGGTAATCACAAATGCGGGTGATGTGTAGAGCAACGCAGCCGCAACAGGGATATTCATCCTATCAATTGCCGTAAAATAACACCAGTTAAAAAACACAATACTAAATAAACCAGTCCCAATAAACAAAGGTACATCTCGCAGTTTAATTTTCAAGCGTGTTCTAAAAAAGCTCAGTCCAACAATCAAAAGCATTATAGCCGCTGTGCCTACTCTTATGGTGACAATCTCCATTGCACTATACCCTATTTCTGATAGACCTTTCACAAAGAAACCAATAAGTCCCCACATTGTTGCCGCAAAAGCAATCATCAAATAAGCCAAGAGCCAACATTTCTCCTTTTGTTAAGTAGTAAATTAAAACGTTAAGCTAGCTGATAGACATCTGTATACTTCTCCAGTAAATAAGCTGCAAGATAATCAGCATTCAGTCCTTCACCTGTTACACTCTCAAGAATCTCTAGCGGCTGTTTTAATTTACCATACTGATGGATATTCTTCGTTAACCATTCCTGTATAGGCTTTAAATCGCCATTTTCAAGCAATTGATCAAATTGAGGGATATCCTTTAGCATGGCATGCTTGAACTGAGCAGCATACATATACCCAAGGGCATATGATGGGAAATAACCAAAGCTACCACCAGCCCAGTGAACATCCTGCAGTACCCCTTCGGCATCGCTTTCAGGACGCACTCCGAGATATTGCTCATATTTTTCATTCCAGATTTGCGGTAGGTCCTTCACTTCAATTTCATCATTGAATAATCCCTTTTCAATTTCATAACGAATCATGATATGAAGTGGGTAAGTTAATTCATCTGCCTCAATTCTGATTAACGATGGTTTAGATTCATTAATGGCTCGGTAATAATCATCCAAAGGAACGGACGAAAACTGTCCATTTGAGTAATCCTTTAACAAATCATAATTCTTTTTCCAAAATGCAAAGTTCCGACCAACAAAATTCTCAAAAAATAATGACTGCGATTCGTGAATTCCCATTGAAGTTCCTGTACAAAGCGGAGTACCGATGAGTTCCTTTGAGAGATTCTGTTCATAAAGGGCATGCCCACCTTCATGAATCGTACCAAACACAGCAGTACGAAAATCGTTTTCATCATACTTTGTCGTAACGCGAACATCTCCAGGGTTCATCCCAATTGCAAAGGGGTGGACAGTTTCATCCAGCCTTCCCGCTTTAAAGTTATACCCCATTTGTTCTAGAATCTTTTGACTAAAATCACGTTGTTTCGCTTTAGGAAAGTGTTCATATAAAAATTTCGTTTCTGGTTGGTTAGGTGCCTCACCAATCTGTTTTACTAATGGGACAATTCGCTCCCTTAGCTGCCCAAACACCTTGTCTAATACATCAACCGTTACCCCTGGCTCATACATATCAAGCAGAGTATTATACTTATTCCCTTTATACCCCCAATACTCAATGAATTTCTTTGTTGTACTTACAAGCTTTTCAAGATATGGTAAGAACAAGTTGAAATCCGAGTTTGCCTTCGCCTCTTCCCAGACGCTTTCAGCCTTTGATTGGAGGATAACGTAATCTTTGTATTCATGGGCAGGTATTTTATTATTGCGGTCATACTCCTTTTTACACTCTTCAACCGTTTTTTTCACGAGTTGTGATATTGAATCATCTGACGATAACTCAGTTATGTAGGATGCCATTTCTGGAGAGGTTGACATCTTAAAAATCTCCGAAGATAAAACCCCAATGACCTCTGAGCGCTGTTCCACACCCTCTTTCGGCGCTCCAGTTCGTAAATCCCAAAATATAACGGATAATGCTTCTTGGTATGCAGTCATTTTCTTTACATACTCAAGAAATTTTTGTTCGGTAGTCTCAGAATTCATGTATTTCCCTCCAATTCTTTTCTCAAACCATATTATCATATTTTTCTAAGAACTGTTATTGATAGTGTAGTTTGCCCCCTTCAATTACCAAAAACATGGTAACATGATTACAATAGAAAATCAGGGAGGTTAAATAATGAGGGAACTTGTTGGCAACTGTACATCATGCGGGAAAGAAATTTTTTGTCTGGATGGCTTTTTTAACGGGATCCTTTTAGAAGGAAACACAGTTTATTGTTTTAATTGTGCAGAGAAAGAAAGCAATTTACCTGATCAATCTTCTACAGAAAAAAATAGAAACCTAAAACTCTATATGATGAAGGTCACTGAACTTTTGTTCATTTCTTGTTAAACTTGTATTAAAGCAAACCACAATCTATTTTTTCAGGAGATGTTCAGATGGAAACAAAAGTGATTGAACTAGATGTCCGTGAAGATATTAAAAATAAACGAGACCCTTTCCAAACAATCATGTTGACAATCTCCCCCTTTCAAGAAGGAGATACCCTTATTCTTCATGCACCCTTTCAACCTGTTCCTTTGTACGGTGTATTAACATCTAAGGGCTTTGGATACGAAACCGAAGAGATAAATGAAACGCATTTTAAGATTACATTCACAAAAAACAATTAACTAATAATCAAACAGCCCTACTCAAAAAGAGTAGGGCTGTTTGATTATTAGTTGTTAGATAGAATTCATTACCGTATCGCCTTTTTGGGCTGAACTGGTAAGACAGAAAGGATTCGATCCATCACGGAAGCTTCTAGTTTAGTATCTAAGAGTAGGTGCACAGTGCCTCGATCCGCATGACTTCGAATTAACCTGCCGATTCCTTGCCTTAATCTTAGAATCATATACGGCATATCCACTTCATTAAATGGATCCTCAGCTTCTTCCCGTTTCGCCGCAAAAACAGGGTCATTAGGTGGAAATGGCAGATCAAAAAGAATGACATTTTCTAATGCTTCTCCAGGAACATCCAGTCCCTCCCAAAGATTTACTGAACATAATACGGTATCAACATCATTTTGGAACCGCGAAACAAGGGTAGAAATCTCCGCATCTCCTTCAAATAAAATCGGAAAATCAATATTATATGCTTCTGTGTATTTCTTAAAGGAGCTTAATTCATTTTTATCTGTAAACAAGACCAGTGCTTTCCCTTTTGATAATTTTAACTGTTCTAGTGTGTACTGAGCTTTTGATTGGAAATCTCCAGAGGCAAAATCCGATAAGAAGATCTCCATCATTTCCTCGTATTCAAATGGTGAATTTACCGAAAATGAAGCATATTCATCAATACCGAGACTCTTTGCTAGGTAATCAAAGGATTTATTATCAGAAAGAGTGGCCGATGAAAAAACAAACGGCTTGTCCTGAGAAAATACCTCTTTACGTAGAATTTCCTCTACCATTTTCGGCATGATAACCAATGTTTTCTCCCCATTGTGATTTTCAAGCCAGTTGATTCCTACAGAACGGCGAGCAAACAATGTTAAGGAATAACTAATTTGGTCAAGGTACTCTTCAACAATTTTTAAGTTATAATCATTTATCACAAACATTTCACTTTCAAAAACTAACTCTTCTTGGAGAGATTCTAGGGTCCAAAGTAAATTTTCAGCCAAACTATTAATGGACGGTGTCTTTTTGACGGTCATTTTTTCTGAGGATTTACTCTCTGAACTATATTTGACTAACTCTGCAAATAACTGTTCGTTAATTGTGATTGCATTCTCCATCAAACTAAGCGTCTTATCTCTTATGTCGTTGTCCATTATTCTGGTTAAAAGAGTTTCAAGTGTTCGTTCCGTATAACGATAGGTTAATGCCTTCTGACTTGCAAATTCTAGTAGGTGTCCTTCATCAAAGACCACACAGCTTCCATCTGGTAAAAAAGGCAATTCCCCTTCTCTTTTCCGTGATTCCTTTGTCCAAATATGCTCCATGTAAAAATCATGGGAACATACAATCAAGTCTGCAGCATTGCGGTAATGTTCACGCTGTAAAGTCAACCCACAGCGATGACGGCGACTACAAGCTAAACAATCTTGAAGCGGATCCCAACCAATATTTGACCATTGTTCATCTGTTAGATGTGGATAATCCGTTCGCTCACCATATCGATGAAATTTTTGAAGTGTTGAGCTTTCATGTACAAACCTTGGTAGGGATTCATGAACAGAGTTATAGGCCTCATTATCATCATTAATGAGCGTATCCAGCTTGTTCAAGCATAGATATTGGTCACGCGATTTTGCTAATCGAACGTCCACATTTAAATCAAGTGCCTTTTCAAGTTTAGCGATGTCGCCTTCCTTCTTGACTAACTGTTCAATTAAACGTTCATCTGCACACGCAATAATCGCTGGCTGGTTTGTATAACGTGCATAACAGATTGCATATAGAAGGTAGACGATGGTCTTCCCAGTACCAACTCCAGCTTCAGCAAAAGTAACCTTTTTATCTTTAAAGGCTTTTTCAAGTTGGAACGCCATAAAAACTTGTTCGTCTCTTAAATCAAATCCAGCTTCAGGCAGGATGTCATAAAAAACATCCCCAATCCACTCATTTAATTTTTCAAAGAATGATTCTGATTTTGATATCGTAAATGGCAAGCTGCCAGGCAAAGTAAATCCCTCCAAACAATAGTAAAGCGCCGCATACCGGCGCTGTATTGGTTATTAAAATTTATCGATACATATTTAATTATCTACTACCTACGTGGAGGTCTTTTTCCCCAATACTGATAATAATCAGTACGAATAAAGCCATTAAATAACTTTCTTTTTTTTGTTGCAGGTTTTCCATACAATTTCTCAAAATCTTCATTTGAAGTCAACATGTATACGGACCAAGTATCAAGTGGAATCAATACCCTACCCATTTCTTTGTACATTTGTTCAACAGCTTTCTTGTCTCCCAAACGTTCACCATACGGTGGATTACTAACAATTACACCATAGTCCCTTTTCGGATTAAAATCCTGGACTCGCATTTGTTTAAACGTAACAAGGTCACCTAGGCCTGCTTCAAACGCATTTTCCTCAGAAATTTTCACCATGCGATGATCAATGTCTGAACCCACAATATCTAGTGGCTGGTCATATTTGGCTAGGTCCTCTGCTTCCGTTCTGACCTGATCCCAAATAGCTGATGGAATCCAGTCCCATGACTCCGAAACAAACTCACGATTAAATCCTGGAGCGATATTTTGACCAATTAGCGCAGCTTCAATGGCGATTGTACCAGACCCACAAAATGGGTCTGAAAATGGACGATCAGGGGTCCAGTTGGTGAGCATAACAAGAGCTGCAGCAAGTGTTTCCTTTAGAGGTGCTTCCCCCTGATCAACTCTGTACCCTCGTTTGTGTAGCCCACTGCCGCTTGTATCTATTGTTAGAGTTGCAACATCTTTTACAAGAGAAACCTCAATTTTAAATAACGGTCCATTTTCTTCAAACCAACTTGTTTTTTTATAATGTGTCCTTAATCGTTCAACAATTGCTTTCTTTACAATAGCCTGACAATCAGACACACTAAATAACTTTGATTTTTGCGATTTACCACTTACTGGAAACTCAGCGTTCTCTGGGAGGAATTGTTCCCATGGTATAGCTTTCGTCTTCTCAAACAATTCATCAAAAGTATATGCCTTGAATTCTCCGGCTTTTATTTTTACTCGATCAGCGGTACGTAACCACATATTACTTCTAGCGATGGCTAGCTCGTCCCCTTTAAAGGTAATACGGCTGTTTTCAACCTCGCATTCATACCCAAGCTCACGTACTTCCTTTGCCACGAGTGCTTCAAGTCCCATTGCAGAAGTAGCTATTAATTCATATTTCATCTATTTCACCCTTAATAATAAAAGTCAAATTCCTTTCATCATCATACCAGTTTTACTTTTTGGATACCAATATGTAATAAGAAAAGTGCAATCGCCTCGTTAGCATTGGATAGCCTGCTCAAGAAGCTACTGTCCGATACCTATGCGGGCGAAACATCTATTTGGAGCTCTTTAATTGAGAGATTTGAGAGAAAGGAACACGAAGAGCGTTAGCGCACTCATGCAAACTCAATGAGAAGAGCAAAGTCCACTAGCTTCTTACCATTAGTCCTAACTAATCTTTATGTTTCTCCATTTATACGTTATATTCTTTAAAAAAACAAAAGCTCCCCCGAAATAGGAGAGCTTAAAACACTCATACAAAATCGATTAATAACGTTCTGTAAGCCATGTTTTGTTCCTTTGTGCTGCAAACGACAATGTCTCGCACTCCGGTGGTAATCATCTATCTACAGGTGAATACTCACCTGTCCTTCTCTTCGTTCAATTCCTCCAAGAAAGTGCCCCTACCATAGTTTGGGTTTCTCGCTCGCGGGGTTTACCTCGTTCCACCCTTCCCATTTCTGAGAAGGCTACGTCACTGTGGCACTTTTATAGGTATTAATGCCATATCGAATCGACTTAGGCACTTTCCCTGCCGTCAGCCATGATAAACACGACTGCCCTGGCTTATGAATTGGCCAGGCACGAACACTACAGGCATCTCAGCCCGTGCGAGCATGGACTTTCCTCTGCAGCAAAGCTACAGCGATTACCCGAACGTTATTAACGACTACAAAACATATTATAAGTAATTGTAGAAAATATAGCAATGGTAATCAATTTGAAAAAACGGAAAAAAATGGGTTAATCAGATAACTTGTTCCCAAAAACATGTTTTTCGAGATTAGATAATCTCTTTAAAATATCAAAATTAGTGGTTCCTGCAGGCTGCGTTGTTGGGCGCTTCGCTACTTCTTCTAACTGCTTTTTAAGCCTTAAGTTTTCTTGTTGAAGATCTTCAATTTCCTGTTGGAAGCTCTCGTAATCCTTAATCACTAAATCCAGGTACTTGTCCACTTCCTCAGGCTTGTACCCTCGCATGCCTGATTTAAATTCTTTTTCTAAGATTTCTTTAGCTGAAAGTTTTATTTTATCGGATATCATTTCTTAATCACCTCATCTTACCCCAATCATCACTTTATATTCTTTCAAAAACCTTGTAATTTGTCAATTTTCAATACACTCAATATTAGAAATCTTGTTGTTTAAATTGCTCATCTTCTATAATTAATTGCAAATCAGAAAAATTAATCATCCGAATATCATATGATTCTTTTAATTTCCGGCTTTTAGCCTCTTCTAGTATAAACCTTGGGCTTCCTTCTTTTTCATCATCATAGAGCAATACTAACACATCACTTTTTTGAATTAGAAATTGATTGCCCATTTTTAGCTGCCAAGGTTTTTCATACGGCCTCTTGGTAATGGAATCCACATGATCTGCCTGCACAAGCACCGATTCATACCACTCCTTGTTGGCCTCGCTCCATTTTTCTTCTTGATTTAAAAACGGCGTGAGCACGGATAATTTTAGCTCCGGAAGGTATTGCTGCAACTCAAAAACAACCTCCGCTGCCCATAGCTCTACACCAGGTTGACCACTTATAACTACCCATTCAAGTCCTTCTTCAATCAATGCAGTCAACTGGTTTAACAACGCCAGCTTTATATATTTAACAGCTGGATGGCTTTGCTTAAATATCCCGAGCTCATACGCTTTATAACCAGATATCACAGCAACCTTTGCCATTTATGTACTCCTTTAGACTCGCCTTTATTGTAACTCTTTTCTCAATAAATTCCCGTTCTTGCAATTTACTCCCAACTGACATTTGGATTTTAACAGAAATCTTTATTAAAACAGCTTAATTAAAAAGAACAAGGGCTTGAAGAAAAGCCCTTGTTTTTTCTTTAGCGTCCGAAACCTGGTCCAAATCCTGGACCTGCTCCAAATCCTGGACCTGCTCCGAATCCTGGGCCTGCTCCGAATCCTGGACCTGCTCCGAACCCTGGACCTGCTCCGAACCCTGGGCCACCCATTGGGGGTCTAGGACCTCCATAGAAGTGTTGATGAGTCACCTCATTCACATTCGATTGAGTGTGAGTGTTGTAATGAATGTGGTCAAAGTTTTCATGATGAACATTTGTTGTGTGTGACGGGTGAATATGAGGGACTATGTTATTCGAAAAAGTATGGTTTACACAGCATTTTGTCGGATGAACAACTGCTGGTAACACTTTATTAGGTCTACAATGCATCTTACATTCTCCTTCCTCAAATTAGTTTTGTAGTTATTACACTAATAGGCTATGTAAGGAGGGAGAATCTTGTACTAATGCAAATACCTAATTTTATTTAAAAAAACAAGAAGTTATTTCTTGTTCTATAAGAAAGCATAGAAATTATCTTTTAAGTTAGTAAAAATAAACGCTGTTAAACAAACTACAATAAAAAACATGACTAAAATTGCTTTATACATCTTAACATCCCCGCTTAAAGTTTATCTCATACAAATAAACATTTTAACGTCGAGAACGTGGATATACAATATAAATTTCTAATTTTCACCCTCTAAAATATTAAATTTTTGTGACAAACTGTTGTATCTTAGCGAAACCCGCATAAATTGTTCATTTATCAACGAATATTGCGCTTACCCAGGAAATTACAAAAGATATTTATTGCCTATCCAGCTTAGATAGTAGCCTATTTTTTCGTTTCTGCAAATCTACTTGCAACCTAGCAACTTTTTTCTCATTTTCTAACTCTAGTAACTGGGAAACTGCCTCTTCGCAAGAGATTAACGCGTGTTGATAGTCTTTGTTTTTATGTTCATAGTATTTAGCAAGTTCAATATATGCTTCGATCCTGATATCATGATTCCCGTACTGTGCTGTTTCCTCCCAAAGAACGACGGCATCCTTATAATTGCCGTTCCTTTTATATTCAAAAGCTAACGCATGCTTTGCAAGTATCGCTTCGCTTTCGTTTCCATCTGCTATTTGTGCGAAGTTCTCTTCCGCTTTTTGTCCATCTCCTAAGTATGAATACCATCTACCAACTTCGAATGTTTCTCTAACGCTCCTGTTATTGTCCACGCCTAGCAATTGATAGGACAAGTGGGTATACAATGTGATCAATGATAGAATATCTAGTTCATTGTGCTTCATGACTCCCAGGAGTCCTTCAGGGTGTTTCCGTTCTACGAAGTCAAAATATATCATTGGAGCAAGAAAACCAGGAATATCATCCTGCCTTTCAAAGCCAAGTATTTCTTTTTCGACCATTGAAAGCTTCATTCTTTCAATCTTATGTTTCCACATTCTCCTAGCAGCATGATAAAGGTCAAAGTGCCCAAAGGAAGGCAATTTTGGTACATGATCTCGAACAAGCGTGTGCCTTGTCTTTACCTGCGGCCAGTCAAACGCTTTGCCATTATAAGTGACCAATGTTGTATAATCAATTTCTTCCAAAAAGCTTTGATATAGCGCTACCTCTGCACCAGGCTGCGGGAGAACATGTTGTTTTAACACTACTGAATCTTCTCTTATGCTTGCATATCCAAGTAAAAAAATGGTATTACCTGCTCCACCTCCAAGTCCGGTTGTCTCCGTATCAAAAAAGAATAAATCCCCTGGAGTGTGACCTGAAGCAGATAAGGGATGATGGAAATTGACCTCATTCCATTGCCTCACCGCTTCGATTGCCTCAGCAAAAAAATAGTGACCATGCTTATACGTTAAAGGATATTTTACTTCTCTTACAAGACAGTACTCATTCTCTAAAATATAAGGTTTTACATTCTCCCTTTCCCATATTTCCTTATAGGGAATGTCCAAATCATTAGACTCAGATTGCTGAGCCTTTTCAATGACACCTTGCCTTTCTTGATGAGTTACTCCACTTGATAAATGAGGCTTTAGTCGATTCAACTTATTCTTCAGAGACATGTTATCCCCCCTTTCCTCCACGTCCACCTGTATCCTTATATCCGTTGGATGAACCGGGACTATTTACTTAGTAAAAATAAATCAATCATTTTTATTACGTCTACTTTCCCTGTATCAGATGTATTTTCTGAACCGATACAGGAAGGACAACCTGACTGACATTGGCACCTTTCAACCATGCTTTTTGTTTCTGAAAGTATCGCATCCATTCCTTCATAAACTTTCTCACTAAGACCAATTCCACCAGGATAACGATCATAAAAGAATATGGTCGGCTTTTCATTATGTGATGCTTTTACCTGCGGAACAACATGCACATCTTGAGGGTCACACATAACAAATAAAGGGATTATATGTTTTAAAGATTGGGCTGTACCTATTAATCCCTGTTCAAGCCTCTTCTCACTTAAATTTGAATATTCCTTATTAAGCGATATCCAAGAAGAGCTTGTATGGAGTTCTACTTCTGGAAGGTGAATCGGTCCAGAACCAATGTTTTCGTGCGTTTCAAATTTTATCTTCTTAAAAATAGTCGCCATTGCTCGAACGCTTACATCACCATATCCTATTTCTACTTGTTCCAGGTTACGATGCTTATCCTCTTCAAGTACATTCAACTGAACAGCTAAATTCGCATCAGTAAAATAATCTACCGTTACCTCCCGTACAAAGGCCTTTTTCTCTTCCCAATCAAGCTTCTCAACTTGAAATTGTCTTCCTTGATGAAGGTAAATAGCTTCATCGTGCAAAAGTGTGAGCGCTGAAAAAGTATCCACTTCTCCAATAACTCGAGCATTTGCCACATCGGACTGATCAATGATTACGACATTTTCTTGAGAAGCAGATCTTAACGAAATATTATGGGCAGGAAATGCATCGTGCATCCAGTACCACTTATCACCATTTTGATGAAGGATTCTCTCTTCAGTCAAATAATCTAGAATTTCTTCTACTTCAGTTTTTCCAAAACGCTCTCCTGCTTTAAAGGGTAATTCATATGCTGCACATTTAAGATGATCAATCAAAATAATTAGATTATCAGGATTGATTCTTGCTGTTTCCGGACTACGTGTAAAGAAATAGTCAGGGTGCTGGATAATGTACTGATCAAGTGGGCTAGAACTAGCCACCATTATCACCACTGATTCTCCATGCCTTCTGCCGGCACGCCCTGCTTGCTGCCAAGCACTTGCGATGGTTCCGGGGTAACCGTTCATAATACAAACTTGAAGTTGCCCAATGTCTACACCTAGTTCAAGTGCATTCGTACTAACAACTCCATAAATGTCTCCCATTCGCAATCCCTTTTCAATTTCTCGGCGTTCCGTTGGTAAATATCCACCTCGATAGCCTCTTATCGCTTTGGGTCCAAGTTTGTGTTTAACCAACTCTTGAAGATACGTTAATAGAATCTCCACCCTCACTCTGCTCCTAGCAAATACTATGGTTTGAATTTTATTTTTCAAAAATTCACCCGCAAGCCAGCGTGTTTCAAGTGTAGCACTTCTTCGAATATTAAGTGGTTTATTGACAATTGGTGGATTATAAAAGAGAAAATGCTTTCTCCCCGAAGGTGCACCGTTATTATCAACTAGAACCATCTTTGTTTCTGTTAAATTTTCCGCCAACTCAAGTGGATTGGCGATCGTTGCTGAAGTACAAATAAATACCGGGTTACTTCCATAGTAGTTACATATTCTTTTAAGTCTACGAATTACATTGGCAACATGACTACCAAAAACACCACGATAAATATGAAGTTCATCTATAACAACAAACTTTAAATTTTCAAATAGTGAGACCCACTTTGTGTGGTGCGGTAGAATCGCTGAATGGAGCATATCTGGATTGGTAATCACAACATGCCCAGCTTTCCGAACCTTTTGACGAATATTTGCAGGCGTATCCCCATCATATGTATAGCTATTTATATTCAAACCGGATTCCTGAATAAACTCATTTATTTCTGATTTTTGATCTTGCGCTAAAGCCTTCGTCGGAAATAAGTAAAGTGCTCTTGAATTAGGATCATTCATTATCCCCTGTAAAACAGGCAGATTATAGCAGAGCGTCTTACCCGATGCAGTAGGTGTAACAGCAACAAAACTCATCCCGTTTTTAGCGGTTTCATACGCGGTCCTTTGATGTGTATAGAGCTCCCCAATGCCTCTTTTTACCATAGCCTGTTTTATTAACGGATGAATATCGGTAGGAATATCAGAGGTATTTGCACTTTTTGGCTCAATCGTTTGCCAATGAATAATATTTTCTTTGATTGTATCATCCAGTTTTAATTGCTGGATGACGTCTTGCATATTACTTTTAAACTTCACATCGCTCACCTCGATAACTCTATTTTAGCGAATAAACGTTCGTTCAAAAAGATTAAATTCAATCTTTTTTTCGTTATTTTCTTCCATTTTACATTTTGACTCTATTTCCTCTTAATAAATTAAGGAAAATCACGACAGCAAGAAACACTTTTTTTTGTTACAATGTTTAAAGTGGTCCTTACTAGAGAGGTGAAAAAATTGAACAAAAACGAGCTAAAAACATTTCTGTCTAATTATGCACTTTTTCGTGACTTAGATGATATGGAAATAGAAAAAATTGCTGATATCTCTATTACTAGAGAGTGGAATAAGAATAGCCATGTTTTCATGCAAGGAGATCCTATTGAAAATGTTTATTTTATTCATCAAGGAAAAATAAAGATTTATAAAAGTGACATCAATGGACGTGAGCAGATTGTCAATATTTTAAAAACCGGAGAAATGTTTCCACACGTTGGCTTCTTTCGCAAAGGAGGGTATCCAGCATTTGCCGAAGTATTAGAACCTTCCATTCTTGCTGTTGTCCCCATCTCCCATTTTGAGAGAGTTCTGGTAGAGAATCCGGAACTTAGCATCAAAGTGTTTAAAGTTCTAGGTGAAAAAATTGTTGACCTACAAGAAAGGCTTGAAGCACAAGTTCTTAATAATACGTATGAGCAAATTATTAAACTGCTTATCCGCTTAGCTAATCTGTATGGGGAAAAACGGGAAGATGGTACGATTTTATTAAAGGCTGAGTTTACAAATAAAGACTTAGCCAATATGATTGGCACTACACGTGAAACCGTTAGTAGGACCCTTACAAAGATGAAAAAGGACGAGCTCATTGAAACAGATGCAAATGGAGATATGATTCTTGAAACAGAGGTATTATTAAATGAATTAATCTAAAAAACCGCTGAACCAGCGGTTTTTTTAATCACAGTTTTTTCTAGTATCAAAAAGTGTTATTTAAATTAAGCTAGCTCCCTTGCAACAAAATAGACCCTCAGCTTTGTATCACTGAGGGTCATAATTTATTTACTCATTTCATTTATGTCTTCAGAATCCCACCTAGCCCCTTAACCATGGATGATACTTGTGTAACAGCGTTCATCATTTGACCGGCTGTATCAACCATTTTATTAATATCCAGATTCCCATCCTGGCTCTTAAATGAATTCATAATCGATTGTATGCCCCCAGTCTGCTTAGGAAGAAACGCCTGCTGTGGATAGGGGTTCATGTTTTGGTAAGGAACCTCTTGTTGATAATACCCCCCATATGAAGGTTCATTTGTTGGCTGCAGAGGGTTTTCAAATAAAAGATGAGAAAGATTCTGTTGTTGTCCATAGCCACCATTATAGCTGGAGTCCATTTGCCCCGCTGCATACGGCTGATGATAAAAGCCTGAATATTGAGTTGGGGAATTTATTGGTACACCATTCCAATAGGGATTATAAGGTGTTTGGGTATTTGGTTGAGGCATAACCCGTTGGTCAAATCCATTCACGTTGACCGGAAAAGCATGATAAGGTGTTGTGTAATTCATGTATGGGGCATACAATTGCCTATTTCTTTTTCGACCAAACATTGAGACTTCCTCCTCATATCTTCGCTACAACATTTTATGTGTCAACCGCCTAGATGGTGATATCTCTGGAAATTTTTTCACACTTTGTCTAACCATGGAGAATGTTGTCTGAAATTTCATTTTTTAAAAAATAATAACTACCTGGATATTCATGGTAAAATAGGAGAAAAGCTGAGGGAGGAAAAGTCATGACTGTGCAAGAATTAACATTTATGTTTACGCAGGCACGAAAACATATACCTGAGCATGTAAATGAATTGCTAGACTTCGCCAAGAGAGCTTATGTACAAAATGAAATTTCCTTCAATGATTATCGGAGCCTTATGCGGGAGCTCGAGCTTCAGGGAGCTGTTATCCCCGAAGACTTCAAGCAACTTTCCTAGCCTGTTTTTTCTAAGTACCCTAATTAAGGGTACTTTATTTTTTTGAAACATTCCCTTTCGTCAACTTTTCTGGTCCTTAATCGCACTAACCAGACCCTTTAGGACATATTCAATCGATTGGACGTGATCTAAGAATTTCTTCTTGCTCGTATTCGGGAAGAATGCAGATACAGAAACCATTTCCATGTTCTCAGCGGTTGCATCTATTTGGCGAGCGTGTATGTGACGCTGTGGGTTCAAAGACAACCACGATAAGGTATGATTTCTCCATTCATCAGTCATCTGCTTAACTTCATCAGCAAATGGCTTTATCTCTTTATAAAAGTCACCCTGTTCTCCTGTTTTTTTTACCTGTTCAAATCGTTCCACGATAAACTGTCGATATTTTAACAAGTTATTTGTCATCTCTAGCAAAGCTTCGTTCGTATTCATGTTGAACCTCCTATAGTCGCTATGGCATTCTCGAATGTTGCTTCCCGCTACAAACACTTCTCTCGCAGTACTCCGCAGGAATCTTATGATAAATGGCGTAAAAGCAAAAAAATAAAAGCAGCTTCTTTTAAAAAGCCACTTCTCTTTCTTTCATTTTATTTTGTTTAGTACCCTAGTTCAAGTTTTACCACTTTCTTGCTGGGGTAAGTCATTTTCATTTCTCGCTTTTCCTCATCAAGTTTGTCTATGCTTTCCTCAAGAGCGGAAAGTTTTTTATCACATTGATTAAGGCGTCCTTCGTGTGATTTATACCAACTGTTACAAAACTCTTCCGTTGAGGAGTGCAATTCAACTTCCAATTTATTAAGTTGTTGATTAATATCCGCAAGCATTAGAATAATGTCTTCCCTCTCAATACCGTTTGTTTTCATATTTGCAAACCTCCCTTGTGAACTTAAGTATCTTTATTCGTGCTTTTGTCTCTATGTCCTCTACTAGTGACAAAACTAGTAGGAATTCGGCAAAGAAAGTGAATTTTTTAAAGGCTATGCATGATTCGACAACAACTAGAATGAAATAGCCCAATTTGAACAGACTATAAATCGGAGGTGTTATTAGTGAAAAAACAGGAAAAGTCAAATAAACAAGAGCAAAAACATTTAGAAGAAAAGAAAACTGGATATGGGGATAAAAAGCTCGAAGGTCCAGATCGCCCATCTACTTAGAAAACAAAAAGCAAGGGATTCCCCTTGCTTTTTTATTTGTTCTCTTTTAATAATAGTTCCTTTATAGAGATTAACGTTTGAAATTGCTTTTGTTTATCGAAAAACCAGTCCGTCAAAAGAATGGGATGTTTATGATAGACATCAGGGTTCAGCCACTTTTTATGAAATTTTTTGTCTAGGAACCAGTCTGGCTGCCATTGATCATGATGATTAATTACAGGATATGTCATCCTAAGAAATGGAGTTTCTCGCTTTTTATTCACCATATACTGTTCATAATCATATCTCGACCCTGTATGTTCTGTGCGAAGAGAAAATTCTAAAAACTGAGGATAAAGTTCTGGATCAAACAAAATAGAAGCAATTCTTTGACCAAGATTAATTCTTTTATGAACAGATTTAAAGCCATTTACGCTTGCACCATAAATCTCACCCCTTATTGTTGGGAGCAGCACTGCGCTAAAATGGAAAAAATCTTGAAAGAGGAATCGTAGTGTATTAAACACTTTCTTTTGGTATTCGTGATGCTTAATAACCGAATGATGTATGACATTCTGTTCATTTATGATAAGCGCATTCATCAAACGATATTTGTCCCTATTTCTCCAAAAATTTTCCCATTCTGCTTCCATAAAAGAAGAGATATTAAAATGTGTTAAAAGGTGAAACAAAGACTTGCCAACTTTCGTCGAATAATGGTACAGAAGTAATTGGGGATATGCATCATGAAAAATTGTCCAGTTAGCCCTTTCATACGTAAGAAAAAGTTGCTGCCTTATGTGAGGCTCGAGAATTTTCGGAAACCAATCACCTTCTAGGTCGCACATATTGTATCCTCCGTTCCGCGAGACCATACTGGCTAAGAAGGACCAAATAATTTCAGGATGTTTTAAGTAATAATCAAAATATGCGTTTGTTCTGGAAACATTGTCCACATTTAACTCGCTTGTTTCCAGGCGAATCTTAAAAATAAGCTGTCCCTCTGTATCCGTTAATCCAGCTTTTCCAGCTTTAGCTGTAGGTTTCAAAGCGCTCCCCCCTCGGTTACTTTTTTAGGTTAGGATGAAATAGGGCTAATTATTCAACCATTCAAGTCAAAGATTTGGTATGATAGGTATTAGTTTGCGAGGTGGACAATATTGAAATTTCATTATCCCAACGGAAAACCGTATGTTCCGAAAACTACTTCTGTTGACCCACAACTAAAACAATTTAAGAACCAGACCTATAGCAACCGTGGGATGACATTAGAAGAGGACCTTAATGAAACAAATTTATACTATTTGGAACGAAGGATTGCCATTATACATAAGAAGCCGACACCGGTCCAAATAGTGAATGTAGATTACCCGAAAAGAAGTGCTGCTGTAATAAAAGAAGCTTATTTTAAACAAGCCTCCACTACAGATTATAATGGTGTTTATAAAGGGAAGTACATTGATTTTGAGGCTAAGGAGACTAAGTTTACAACTTCCTTTCCACTCAAAAACTTTCATCCCCATCAAATACGTCATATGGAGGATATTTTAAAACATCATGGAATCTGTTTTGTTATTTTACGATTTACGAAGATAGAAGAAGTGTACCTTCTTGAGGCAAAGCACTTATTAGCATTTTGGGCGAGAATGGAGGAAGGCGGTCGTAAATCCATTACAAAAGTAGAAATTGAAAATTTGGGATACCATATCCCTTTAGGACTTCAACCCAGAATTGACTATATTAAAGTAATCGATTATCTTTATAACCTTAGTTAACTATTAATTTAGTTCTTTAGAAAGGAAGGAAATATATATGGCAGATAAACCTCAAACAAGAGAGGAGCGCCGTAAACAGCAAACCGCTAAGAAACCTAAGGCGAAGCAAAAGAAAACCCCAAAAGGTCTATTTAAAAAGGTATTCTTAGGCTTAATAATCCTTGGAATTCTTGGCCTTCTTATCGGTGCTGGTACTTTTGCCTTCATGATTCAGGATGCCCCTGAACTAGACGAAGCAATGTTAAAAGATCCAATCATTTCAAAAGTATATGATATGAATAGTGAATTAATCACAGAGATTGGTTCTGAAAACCGCGATTATATAGAATTTGAAAACATACCTGAAGTGGTTGAAAATGCTGTAATAGCAACGGAAGATGTACGTTTTTACCAACATAATGGATTAGATCCCATTCGCCTAGCAGGAGCTGTCATTGCGAATTTTACCGACGGCTTTGGCGCTGAAGGTGCGAGCACGATAACCCAGCAGGTAGTTAAGAATTACTTTCTTACTTTTGATAAGACATTAGATCGTAAAGCAGAGGAAGCATGGCTTTCCTTCCAACTTGAACGAAAATATACAAAAGAAGATATCTTTGAAATGTATTTCAATAAAATCTTCATGTCTGAAGGCAGTCATGGAATTGGTACTGCAGCAAAAGTTTATTTTGGAAAAGAATTAAAGGACATTGAATTACATGAAGCTGCGTTATTAGCAGGGATTCCGCAGAGTCCTAACAATTACAATCCTTTTACACACCCTGAAAATGCAGAAAGACGTCGCAATATCGTCTTAACGCTTATGCACCAACACGGTTTCATCTCAGAGGCTGAGATGTCGGAAGCAAAGGCCATTCCAGTCACGTCCTCACTACTCCCTGAAGAAGAACGTGAAAAGCGGAAAGAAAAACCTTTTGATGCCTTTATTGATCAGGTCATTGACGAAGTGGAAGAACAAGGCGATTTTGATATTTTTTCCGATGGACTAAAAATTTATACTACATTAGATCCGAACGCGCAAACTTATGTAGAAACCTCATTAAATACTAATGACATTGTTGATTATCCTAACGATGAGGTCCAAGCTGGGATTGTCCTTATGGATACACAAACAGGAGAAATCCGAGCAATTGGAGGAGGACGGAACAGAACTGGCGAGCGCGGCTGGAACTACGGTACCGACCTTAAGCGTCAAACTGGCTCAACAATCAAACCTATCCTTGATTATGGTCCTGCCATTGAACATTTAAACTGGGGAACATTCCATATGCTTGAGGATAAACCATACCAATATTCAAATGGTGAGAAAATCTCGAACTGGAATAATAAATATAATGGGCCAATGACAATGCGTAATGCGTTGGCACAATCAAGAAATATCCCTGCATTACAGGCACTTCAAGAAGTAGGTCTGGATAAGGCCCGTGATTTTGCCGAAGGTCTCGGCCTTGGAGAATCCTTGCCACCAGAACTTACAGAATCAGCTGCCTTAGGTGCCTATGAATTATCACCATTGGAAATGGCTGGTGCCTATGCGGCATTTGGAAATAACGGATACTATACCGAACCTCATGCTGTAAAGAAAATTGTTTTGCGCGATAATACCGAAATTGATATGTCTCCTGAAACAGAAGTAGCAATGAAAGACTATACTGCCTTTATGATTACCGATATGCTGAAAACGGCTGTTACGAGCGGTACAGGAGGAGCTGCAAATATCCCTAATCTTCCTGTCGCAGGAAAAACCGGAACAACAAATTATACAGATAAAGAAATGAGAGAAAATGATATTCCTGACGGCGCAGTACCTGACTCTTGGTTTGTCGGATATACGAGCAGATACACAGCTGCAATATGGACTGGATACGATAAAAGGAGTAAAGGATTACTTGCCGATGGGTTTCAACAAAAAATCCCACAAATATTATTTAAAGGAATCGTATCCAAGGTATCCGAAAATATTGATACACCTGACTTTACAACGCCTAATAGTGTAGTTCAAGTAGCGATAGAAAGAGGTACAATCCCTGCAAAATTAGCTAGTGATTACACACCTAAAGACCAAATATTATACGAATATGCTGTTAAAGGGAATATACCAAATGAAACTTCGAGGAAATTTGAGAAGCTTGCTGCACCAAAAAAACTTTCAGCAAAATTCGATGAAACTACTAATTCAATCGTAATTACTTGGGAATCAAAAGAGGAAGGTGCGAACTTTGAGGTTAGTGCCTCCATCGATGGTGGCCCATCACAAGTGCTTAAATCAACATCAGATACCAGTCTAGCAATTGCCTCACCTGACCCAGGGAGTACTTACTCCATTTCAGTAACGGCTAGCCGTGGTGAATTGCGTAGTGACCCAGCTAGTACAACGATTAAGATTCCTGAACCTGAATTAGAAGTTCCCGAAGAGGAAAATGAGGTTCCTGAGGGAGAAAGTAACGAAAATGAGGATGGGAATAGCAACGAGAACGGAAACGGCAATGAGAATGAGAATGAAAATGGAACCGAGACCGGAAATGAGAACAGCAATGGAAATGGAAACGGAAACGAGAATGGGAACGGAAATGGGAATAACAACGAAAACAGCAATACTGAAGACCCTAATACAAATGTAGAAGAGACTCCTGAAAACGAGAGTGAAAACCAATAAAGAAACGTCCGGGAATTTATTCCTGGACGTTTTTCAATTTACTCTTTAATAATAACTCTCTAGTAAAGTGTTTCTGCTGTTCAAGGTATAGTTCAGAAAGCTGTGCAAAGGAATGATAGAGCTTTGGCCTTGAAATGATAAACTCTATTCTCTCTTGAACATTAACAGGCTTTATATTTAGTTGCTGGATATTGTGTAATGGTAAATGAACAGGTTGACCATTTGTCCAGAATAGCATTTCAACGAAAATTGCAATAGCATGTTTCATTGGACCCAGAGCCGATGAAGCATCCCTAGCTGAGAATATTGATTCTAGTTGTTTCTCATGTTTCTTCCATTCTTCCAGAAGAAAGGGAATTACCTTTTCTGGACTCTCCCATGGCCTTATCATGTTTAACCCATGATAAAAGCCTATTTCATAAATAAACGGATCGCTAGAAATAAACTCTAAGGGTAGTTTGTCCTCTATTTCCAATAAATCTTTGGGAAAGAAAAAAGAATGGTCCAGTTCGCTTGGTACCTTAAGTGTAATCCTCATTACTTTCCTTTCTCCTTACTTTTCATTCGTTTTTTCCCTTCCCTACATATATCCAGTAATGGGCAGATTTCGCATTGGGGATTTTGAGCTTTACAATGATATCGACCAAAGAATATCATTCTATGGTGAGTAATGGACCATTCTTCCTTTGGAACCTTTTTCATCAGTGTTTTCTCTACTTCTAATACGGAATCTTTCCAACGACATATTCCAAGCCTTTTACTTACACGTTCCACATGTGTATCGACCGCTATCGCTGGAACATTATATGCTACAGAAACAACAACATTGGCTGTCTTTCTCCCGACACCAGGAAGCTTCGTTAATTCGTCCCGATCATTGGGCACAACTCCATCATAATCATCTATTAACAATTTACATAATTTTTGAATATTCTTTGCCTTATTTCGGAAAAGTCCTATTGATCTAATATCGTTTTGAAGTTCATCAAGGGATACTTGGAGATAATCTTCTGGAGTTTTGTATTTTTGAAATAGATTTTTGGTCACTTTATTTACCAATGCATCGGTACATTGCGCAGATAATGCTACCGCAATCACCAATTCAAATGGATTAGAATGATTCAATTCACAATGTGCGTCGGGAAATAACCTCCCCATTTCATCTAAAGAATATCGGATTTGATTTTTATTTAGCATGTAGATTCACCTATAGTTTTATTTATAAATTATTGGCTGTGTCTATTGTTGGGTGCAGAATACCATTCCAAGCATTTCGCTTTCATCAAGCAAGTCAGGAGTCTTTATGTGCCCCATTCCAATTATCACTGTGAACATTGTCACAACCATATTAATAAAAACGAGAGATTTTTCTCTCGTTTCGTCATTTCTTTATTGTTCCAACCAATTATAAAAAGGCACGGGTCTTGATTGTACTTTAACATCCTTTGGAGCTGGTTTTGGTTGTCCCTGGTGCTGTCTAAACTTTCTGCCATAGCTTTTCGCCTGTTCAATTGTCTTAATACCGTTTTTCTTCCATTCAAACAAAATTCGATCAATATAACGAAAGTTAAGTTTTCCAGAAATAACAGCCTCTCGTAAAGCGGCTTTTATAATAATAGGATCATGATGATCATCATCCATCCACATTGCAAGTGTTTCACATTCAAAAGGAGATAAAGGGCGACCAAATTCCTTTTCAAAACAAGTATATAAATCGGTCTCTTCTACCTGCCGTGCCTGCACGCGCTCTTGCTTCTGATTCTGCATAAATCGATCAATTAATTTTTCCCAGAGCGGATCTAATGAATACCGTTCAAATCGAATCCCATCAGCAGAATCTCCATCAATAATATCAATAAACCCCTTTTGTATTAAAGCATGAAGGCTTTCTGTACAATCCACTACTGAAACTGCCATCCGAGCCGATATCTCAGCAGGAGTAGGAAATTCATTCCCCTTTTCTGCAAAATGAATAACTTGGAGAAGCAGGACAAGTTCTTGCTCTGATAAATGCATGTTTTTGTATTCTGTTAATAAAGCTGCCGGGATTGTAATTGTACCTTCCCGAAGCCATTGGATAAAATCAGATTTTTGCATAGCGGACACCTCATTTCTAAGTATAACATGAACATAGACAGCAGGTAACAGAATACAACAAGTTTCAGGTTGGAAATAAAGTGAAATGCTCTGCTCCAAAAAACTTTATCAAAACGAAGCGCCCTTTCTAGCCATGCTAGAAAGAGCGCTCTTAGTATTATTAAGGATATAATCTATTTAGTAGACGTGGGAAAGGAATTGTTTCCCTAACATGCTCAACTCCAGAAATCCAAGCAACTGTTCTCTCAAGTCCAAGGCCAAAACCAGAATGAGGAACAGAACCGTATTGTCGCAATTCTAGATACCATTTATACGCTTCTAGTGGCAAATTATGCTCGTCTAACCTTTGCTGTAACAAATCAAAGTCGTTGATTCGCTCCGAACCCCCAATGATTTCACCATAACCTTCTGGTGCAATCAAATCTGCACAAAGGACTACCTCAGGACGCTTAGGATCAGGTTGCATATAGAATGCTTTTAATGCGGTTGGATAGTGTGTGATAAATACTGGTTTATCGTAGTTCTCAGCAATTGCCGTTTCATGTGGAGCACCAAAGTCATCTCCCCATTGAACATCATTAAAGCCTTTTTCATGTAAAAACTTTAATGCTTCATCATAGGTAATCCGCGGAAATGGAGCTTGTATTTTTTCTAATTTTGACGTATCTCTACCAAGTATTTTAAGCTCAATTTGACAATTTTTCAAAACGGATTGAACGATATATGAAACGTATTCTTCTTGAACCTTTAAGCTGTCTTCATGGTCATAGAATGCCATTTCTGGCTCGATCATCCAAAATTCAATTAAATGACGGCGAGTCTTAGATTTTTCTGCTCTAAAGGTTGGCCCGAATGAAAATACCTTACCTAGAGCCATTGCAGCTGCTTCTAAATGAAGCTGACCACTCTGTGAAAGGAACGCATCCTCGTCAAAATATTTTGTGTGGAAGAGTTCGCTACCACCTTCAGGTGAACTTCCAGTAAGAATAGGCGGGTCAACTTTTGTGAAACCATTGTTATTAAAAAATTCAAAAGTAGCACGGATAATCTCATTACGGATTTTCATAACGGCATGTTGGCGTTTAGACCTTAACCATAAATGGCGATGATCCATTAAAAATTCTGTTCCGTGTTCCTTTGGAGTAATTGGATAATCGACAGCTTGATGGATAACTTCAAGACCTGTAACCAATAATTCAAAGCCCAATGGAGAACGTTCATCTTTTTGAACCTTACCGGTTACAAAGAGAGAGGATTCCTGTGTAATTGATTTTGCTAACTGAAATACTTCTTCCCCAATATCACTTTTTGCTACAACACCTTGAATAAAGCCTGTCCCATCACGCAATTGCAAGAAGGCAATTTTCCCGCTGGAACGTTTGTTTGCTAACCAAGCGCCAATCTTCACTTCTTGATCAACATATTTATGTACTTCTGAAATAGTTGTTTTATTCACTGATTATTTCCCTCCAAAACTAAGTAAAACTCACTTGGTGCTATGTACGTGTTCTATTATAACTTTGGTTCAATCTAAGGGCAACTATGAAAAGTGGAGACCCTTTACCACCCTACAGGAAAAGCCTAGCTCATATAAAAAAGGCTGACGGATAAAGAGCAGAGGCACAACTAACTACAAATAAAAAGGCAGGACCACAAATTCATTAGCCCCCGCCTTTTTCATTTATTTTTGATTGGTTTCAATAAAGTTTTTCATGCGATTAACTGCACTTTCAAGTAAATCTAACGACGTCGCATAGGATAATCGGATGTTGTCAGGTGCCCCAAAACCTGAACCAGGTACTACCGCTACTTGTTCCTCTGTTAGGAGTCTCTCAACAAATTCATCAACATCTTTACAGCCTGTTGCAGTTGCAGCTTCCTTCACATTAGGAAAAAGATAGAATGCTCCTTGCGGCTTAAGGCAAGTAATCCCAGGGATTTCAACTAGCTTTTGATGAATGATATCCAGGCGCTGTTCGAAAGCTTTACGCATCTCTTCAACCGGCTCCTGACTACCTGAATAAGCGGCAATTGTCGCGTACTGAGCATTTGAAGTTGGATTTGAAGTACTATGGCTCGCAAGGTCTGTCATAGCTTTAATTACTTGACTATTTCCAGCAGCATAGCCAATTCGCCACCCAGTCATGGAATGAGATTTGGATACTCCATTAATCACAATTGTCTGCTCTTTTAATTCAGGAGAGATTTCTGCAATTGAGACATGTTCATGACCACCATACATTAGTTTTTCATATATTTCATCTGATACAATAAGTACTCCAGATTCTAAGCAAACCTCTCCAAGAGCCTTTAATTCTTCTTTTGTATAAACCATACCAGTTGGATTACTTGGGGAGTTAATAATAACTGCCTTTGTTTTTTCAGAAATCGCTGCTTTGAGCTGGTCCACTGTAATTTTAAATTCATTTGCTTCTATGCCCTCAATGAAAACTGGGGTTCCTCCGGCTAATTTCACCTGCTCAGGGTAACTCACCCAATAAGGAATTGGGATAATTACCTCATCTCCTTCATCAAGAAGAACCTGAAACAAGGTATAAAGTGCATGTTTAGCTCCACTGGTAACAATGATTTCATTGGCTGCATATGCTAATCCCTGGTCCCTCTTTAGCTTTGCAGCTACTTCTTTTTTCAATGCAGGAAGACCGCCTGCAGGCGTGTATTTTGTAAGACCAGCTTCCATGGATTGGATCGCTGCATCAATAATATGCTTAGGAGTGTTAAAGTCAGGTTCTCCTGCCCCTAAACCAATCACGTCATAACCTTCAGCTTTCATTTCTTTTGCTTTAGCGGTAATCGCCAATGTCGTAGATGGTGTTAATGTTCCTACCCTTTGTGCAAGTTTGATGTTCATTCTAGTACCTCCCGTAGGTGTTTTCTATATCTAAAAATTATCAATTGCTCGCAGTTTTTCACCTGTTTCAAAGTCTACATAAAAATAATTTAAATGGTCATTATCGGTACGATAATAAATCTCCCATGCAGGACGTGTTGTCTTTTGGATCTTTGTCATACCCAAACGGACAGAAATGATTTCCTTTGGATCTTTGTTTGCGTAGACAGTCTTGAGGGCGTCTTCTTCACTCACACCACTATTTACCTTCTTTATAACAGTCTTTCTGTCATCCTCAGAAATCCACACATAAAATTCTTCCTCGTTCGTGTCTTTTGCCTGTAAGACATAATATGTACTTTCACCATTAGACAACTGAAAATTATGAAAATCAGTCAAATCGGTTTCTTTTTGAGCGATTTCAATTGCTTTCTTTTCAGCAGTTCTAAGTGGTTTTGTTGCATTCAGATATACTGAAATTAACCCAATTGTACCAGCTAATAAGATGACAATGCTAATAATTATCCATTTTTTCACAGCGCTCACTCTTTATGTTCAATATATAGTAAAGATTGCCTTATCTGATTTCACGAATAAGGCTAATCTAAACATTAAATTTTTATGTTTTAATCTACGATTTAAAGCATCAACAATTTTAATTAAAATCGGGTATTATTGAATGGGAACTGTAAAGAGAACCTCAACTTTACCTTCCACTAAGTATTCCTCCAATGACACGACAAAATTTGTTACTAATAGCAAACAGCATTACAGTGAACAATAGGAATACAATTTTCTTATCTTTCATTACACCTATTATATCAGGTGTTTTCAATTGTAGATATGACAGTTTGCAGTAAAATCAACCAAATTTTCTTCTGGTTCACACACATCTTTTAACTGCGCAATCTCTTGCGCAGTCTTTTTTTTTAGGCAAGTATCGCCATACAGTTAGAGCCATTTATTAATAAAGTTGATCATCTCATCTATAGTGGCTCTTTGAATAGGAATCTTAGGAATTGACTGCAAAAACGCCTTTCCATATGAAGTCGTAATGATACGCCTATCAAAAACAAAGATGATGCCTCGATCAGTTGAAGAACGAACCAAACGCCCAAATCCTTGTTTAAATCTCAGGACTGCCTCTGGTAATGATAACTCATTAAAAGGGCTCCCTCCCTGCTGGAGAATTATGTCTCGCTTAGCTACTGCAAGAGGTTCATCTGGAGGTGAAAAAGGTAGTCGAACAATCACAATACATGATAAATCCTCACCAGGTATATCAATTCCTTCCCAAAAGCTACTAGTACCAAAGAGAATCGCTTTTTCAAATCGTTGAAAATTCCTTGTCAGTCTACTTCGGCTACCAGCAGTAATCCCTTGTGCAATCAACGCAAAATCATCAAGTAGTCCGCTCTCTTTTATTAGTTCATATGTTTTTTTCAACATTTCATGAGAGGTAAATAAAGTAAGCATCCTTCCACCTGTCGCTTCAGCGATAGAAATGATATGTTCAGTAATTGCAGCGATATATTCTGTTTCAGGGACAGTTTTGATATCTGGTAAATCCTCTGGAATAATGAGTTGAACTTGTTCTCGATAATGAAAAGGTGACTGAATTTGACGTTCAATCATTGAAAACTCACCAATTCCTAACTCGTTTTTTATGTATTGAAATGACCCATTGACAGTCAGTGTGGCCGAAGTAAGGATGACACTTTTCTTTTTTGCAAAAAAATCATTCCGCAAATGATCAGCAACATGGACTGGGCGTCCATAAACAGTTGTCATATTCTGAACCGAGCGTAAATCCGTTTCAATCCAACGAATTTGCTGACCACTAGGATATAAAAACACCTCACGAGTTTTATTTCTAACTTTGTTCATCTCTTTTAACAAGAGACTAATTTCCTCGAGAAAACTCTTTTCTGCTTCCGTCAATTTATGTTTTTGATTTTCAATAAACATTAATCGGTCTTCAATTGCACTTATGACATCCTTGAGCAAGAAAGAAAAGCGTTCTGCGACTGCAAATAGTGCCTTCCATTCAGTACTGTTATCTGATTGTGTGAGCATGGTTTGAATTTTATTGCTGTTAGAACTTTGTCGTTTCTTTCGTTTTGCAAAGATCATAACAGTTTTAAAAAGTTCATCCGTTTCATATTGTAAATTAATCATTGCTTCATTCAATTTACTTGTTGGGACTTTAATGATTTCACGCCCACCAAGTTTTTCAATTAATTTTTCTAGTCTACGGAAGAACTGCCCATGATCAAATTGACCAAATTGATTAAGCATCAGTCTAATCGATAGATAATCTAAAGCCCTGCCATAATATTTCCCGGCAACCTTTTCAAATTGATGTGCTTCATCCAGGATAGCAAACTCATAGGATGGAATGGACGTCTCTTCTGAAACCAAATCCATCAACAACATTGAGTGGTTGGTTATTATAAGGTCCGCTTCCTCAGCTTCTTTTTGGGCTCTTAAATAAAAGTCTCTAGAGTCCCATTGTTTTGTCTGTAAGAAAGTAACTGGCACATTTTTAATTTTATTCCAATAGAGCATGCCACCACTAGATAAATTAAGCTCATCAAAATCTCCGGTATTGGTTTCTAATAGCCAGACAAGTATTTGCATCTTAGTCAAGGTCGTATCATAGTTATCATCTTCTTCTCGAAGTGTATGTTCAAACCTTGCTAAATTAATATAATGACTGCGACCTTTTAGTAAAATTGCTTTGACGGGGAACCCACAAACATCTATTAATATAGGCAAGTCTTTAATTAATAACTGCTGCTGAAGTTGGGTTGTATACGTTGAAACAACGACTCTTTTTTGCGTTTCCTTTGCGTAAAAAAGAGCTGGAACTAAATAAGCCAATGTTTTACCGATACCTGTTCCAGCTTCTATTAGTGCATGTCTTCGATCTGTAAAGGCATGATAAATGCTATCCATCATTTCCAATTGCCCATCTCTTACCTCAAAGGAAGGGAGGGCATTTTTAAGTAACTTTTGTTTTTCTTCTTTTTCTATAGGAAAAAGGAAGACTTGTTCCTTAACCGGTGTTTCGGGGACCTCTTTTTTCCTTAAGGCTATCCCCCTGTATACCTCAATTGACCGGAAATATTCTTCTACAACTTGCTCCTTCTGCTGCAATTTCTCTTCAAGTAGAAGGTAGATATCACTTTTCAACCCGGCAGATAGCTTGGTAAGACTTTTAATGGTTACAGTAGGAAACGACTCAAGTTTATCAAGAAATAGTAACAATAGTTCTCCAGTTACATACGCATCGCTGTCCGCCTGATGTGGTCGGTCATGAGAAAGACCTTCTCTGGCCGCTAAGTCTGAAAGTTTATAGCTGTCTGCTGTAGGAAATAAAATTCTAGCAAGTTCAACGGTATCAAGCACAGATCCATAGAACCCTTCATAACCGGCCATTTGCAGTTCTTCCTGAAGGAACCCAAGATCAAACAGTACATTGTGAGCTACAAAAAAAGCCTCATCTAGTAATTCCATAATTTTTCCAGCAATTTCTGAAAAGGAAGGGGCACTCGACACCATTTCATCATTTATCCCAGTCAATTCCTCAATAAAAGCGGGAATCGGTTTTCCAGGATTCACCAGCGAGGAATATTTTCCAGTAATCTTTCCATCTTCAATGATAACCGCTCCAATTTGAATAATGCGGTCCCCTTTTCTAGGGGAGTTTCCTGTAGTTTCTAAATCAACGACAACAAATTTATTGCCCATTATGTAACACCTCAATATCCAGTCTTATAACGGTATCATAAAAGTTGAAAATAAAAAAGATAAAACTTATTTATAAGAAAAGCTTCCGCTATAGCGGAAGCTTATAGGACCGTGCTTTCTGGCTCTGCGTGTAGCATTTCAACAATCCGATTATTTTCATCCATGATTGCTACTTTTGGTTGATGATACGGGACCTTATCTTCCGCAACGAGCGCATAAGAGATAATAATTACAACATCCCCTTCTTGTACCAATCGAGCTGCTGCACCATTTAAGCAGACGACTCCACTACCTCGTTGACCAGGGATTATATACGTTTCAAAGCGAGCACCATTATTATTATTAACAATTTGTACTTTTTCATTTGCAACTAACCCAACAGCATCAAGAATACTTGTATCAATTGTGATGCTACCAACATAATTAAGATTGGCTTCCGTTACACGAGCTCGGTGGATTTTTGCATTCATCATTGTTCGAAACATTAGCTCTTTCCTCCTATTATACGATTTCAAGGATTATATTATCAATTAGTCGTGCTTTCGAAAATTTCACCGCTACTGCTAGAATTACTTTCCCAACAATGGTTTCAATCGATCGTAATTGAGGATATGAACGGAGCTCAACATAATCTATAGTAGCATCACAAGTCTTGTTTATATGCCCCTTTACCAATTGCACAATCTCCTCAGGGTTCCTTTCACCCTGTTCAATCACTGTTTTGGCAAGCTGTAAGCTCTGGTACAATTCCTTAGCCTGATCCCTTTCCAATGGAGCGAGAAAGACATTTCTCGAACTTTTTGCTAGTCCATCCTTCTCTCTTACCGTAGGCACAGGAACAAGGTCGATAGGGAAATTAAAATCTTGAATTAAGCCATCAACTACTGCAATTTGCTGTGCATCTTTTAAACCAAAGTAGACTCGATCCGGCAAAACAATATGAAATAATTTTGTTAGTACAGTGGCAACACCATCAAAGTGTCCTGGTCGAGACTTCCCACATAATACATCGGTTCGGTCCTTAACCAACACTTTAACAGTGGAAGAATTCGGGTACATCTCTTCGACAGTAGGATTAAATAGGATGTCAACACCTTCTTGTTCAGCAATTATGCGGTCTCTTTCAAAATCACGTGGATATGCATCCAGATCCTCTCCCACTCCAAACTGAAGAGGATTAACAAAAATACTTACAACAAGAACATCATTTTCCTTTCTTGCTTGCTTCATGAGGGTCTGATGACCCTCATGAAGGTATCCCATTGTCGGAACAAACCCAATTTTTTTCCCAGAATACTTTAAGCTTGTGATGATTTGCTCCATGTCCTTAATCGTTTGAATCGCTTTCATATTTTTCCTCCATAGAGCACTTGGAGTTCTTCTTCTTTCATTGTAAAACTGTGCTTGTCTTCTGGAAACTCTCGATTCCTTACTTCATACACATAGGTATCCAATGCCCTAGCCATCTGATCGTTAACGTCTGTATATTGTTTTACGAATTTCGGTACACGTTCTACACCATAGGTAAGGATGTCGTGGTAAACCAGCACCTGTCCATCTGTTCCCACTCCCGCTCCAATTCCAATCGTCGGAATACTTAACAGATTGGAAATTTCATAGGCCAATTGCTTGGGAACACATTCTAACACAAGAGCAAACGCACCTGCCTCCTGGCATTTTTTTGCGTCCTCAATTAACTTTTTTGCGGAGTCTGCATTTTTCCCTTGGACTTTATATCCCCCTAACACGGCTACAGACTGAGGGGTTAAGCCTAAGTGTCCAACAACAGGTATTCCTGCTTTCACTAGTGCTTTAATATGATCAATAACCTCGTCTCCACCTTCAACCTTAACAGCGTGAGCACCTGTTTCCTGAATAATTTTAGCAGCATTGATTAACGTATCTTTAACGGAAAGGTGGTAACTCATAAACGGCATATCAACAACAATAAATGTATTAACCGCCCCTCTTTTGACCGCTTTTGCATGATGAATCATGTCTCCCATTGTAACAGGGACCGTTGAATCATAGCCAAGTACCACCATGCCAAGTGAATCCCCAACCAGGATCATGTCCACACCAGCTTGCTCGGCTTGCTTTGCAGCTGGATAGTCGTAGGCTGTCACCATGACAATTTTACTCTTGTTCTCCTTCATTTTCAGAAAATCAGTTGTCTGTTTCATAGTTTCTCCTCCTTGTTTACAGGAGAGGCGATAAAACAACAAGGGTTCATGGTGTACACAAAAAGGATCCTTCTCAATAAGCAGAAGGATCCCGTTACGTCCAAAACTTGTTTCATCCCTCTGTCCCGGTCCGATTTCGGATCTAGGCAGAACCTTTATATTTTCCGCAATTCCTAAGAGGTGCGGTTCTTACGATACCGCCCAAAAAAATTATAACAAAATTCCAACATTAATGCTACTAAGCATTTTATCTATTCATTTATAAATATATCGGCAGAATAAACCTGATGGATTTCCCCATTTGCCTGTTGAATATTCAACACACCATCTTCTGTGATTCCAAGAGCCTTGCCGTATATATCACCCGTTACAGTCCTTGCAATGATTTCTTTTCCTATGCTTAGAGCATAGCTTTCCCATAATAATTTGATAGGAAAAAAGCCCTCTTTTAAGTAGGTTTGATAGAGTTTTTCTAAACATGCAAAGACAGCTTGCATTAATCTCGCTCTTGATAAATCTTGACCAGATTCTGCAGCTAATGAAGTTGCAATCTGTTGAATTTCTTCAGGAAAATCGTCTCGTTTTTGATTTACATTTATCCCAATGCCAACGATAATCGCATTTATCCGATCTGCATCCGCCTGCATTTCGGTTAAGATACCTGTCACTTTTTTTCCATTAATTAAAATATCATTTGGCCACTTTATTTGCGGAAGTAGACCGGTGACTTCTTCAATTGCTTGTACAACTGCCACTGCGGTCACCAACGTTAACTGAGGTGCCTTTTGCATTGGAAGATTTGGTCTTAGGATAATACTCATCCATATTCCTGAGTACTTAGGAGAATGCCATTTTCGATCCAATCGCCCTCTACCCGACAACTGTTCTTCTGCCACAACGACGGTTCCCTCATCTGCTCCCTCTGTGGCAAGACGATGAGCGATTTTTTGAGTAGAATCAACTTCTTCTTCATAGTGAATGGCACGCCCAATAAAATCCGTTTTTAGTCCAAAACTTATCTCATCAGCGGTAACATTTTCAGGAGCATGTATAATTTTGTATCCTTTTTTTTTGACAGCTTCAAAGACAAAGCCTTCTTTGCGGAGCTCTTCAATATGCTTCCAAATGGCCGTTCTTGAGCAACCGGCTATCTCTGCAAGAAATTGTCCTGAAAGATACTCATCGCCAGCATTTGTAAACGCCTCTATTAGTCTTTTTCTAATTTCTGATTGCAATTATCTAGCCACTCCCTTATGTCCGACTTTACATTTGCGACCTCACCGTTAATAACTCTTTCTTCGACCAAGCGAAGATAGTGATTCACCCACGGGCCAGGCTTTTCTTTGAACCAGGATAACAGGTCGGCACCGGTTAGATTTAATTCTGACCGACTATTAATTGGCAATTGATCAAACAATTTAAGGAGTTCTGCTTCTGAAGATGTTTTTAGTTTGGAAAGTCTTTGAACCAACCTTTCTGCAGAAAGCATAAATTCTTTTCCCGCATCATATGCAGACAATCTTGTCCACTCATTATCCAAGCGAAAATGTAACCAATATAATGTTTTAAGAATCTGCTTAATCTGTTTCGAAGGGAGCTTCCATTTTCTAAGAAATTCATTCGCTTCGCGGTCATTTAATCGTATTTGATGGATTAACAATGCCCACAACTCCGGGATTGCAAGACCCACTAAGTTACACCTTGCCATTCTACTAAGACATTCGCCATTTCCCGATAAACCCGGCAAATAACTGAAAAGCCCTGTTTGAACTAAAATTGAAATAGCATCGTTGTTAGAAGGACCTGCTAATAGTTTTTCAAATTCCGTAAGCTTTCGTTCAACAGCAATGTTCTCAAGTAAATGAGGCATATGCGAAAGTGCTGATAGCGTTCTTTCTTCTATTGTGAAACTTAATTGACTTACAAAACGTACAGCTCTCATCATTCTTAGAGCATCTTCTCCAAATCGTTCTTCGGGATTCCCTACTGTGATAATTTGTTTCATCTTGATCGCTTGTTTCCCATTAAACGGATCAATTAGTTCCCCCGTTTTATCCATGGCAATTGCATTCATCGTAAAATCTCGCCGCTGTAAGTCTTCTTTTAAAGACCTAATGAACCTTACTTGGTCTGGTCTTCGGTAATCACTATACCCTGATTCTGTTCTAAATGTGGTAATTTCATATGGTTCCCTGTTATAAATTACTAATATCGTTCCGTGTTGAATCCCAATATCAGCCGTATGTGGAAAAATGGCTTTTAGTTCTTCAGGCAATGCAGAAGTTGCGATATCCACATCCGATATCTCTCTTCCTAACAATGAATCTCTTACAGAACCTCCAACAAAATAGGCTTCAAAACCTGCAGCTTCTATCATTTCAAGCAAAGGAGTTGCCTGTTTAAATGGAGTTATCATCACTGATTCCCCTGACTAAGAACTTGATTGTAAACCTCTTCATATTCACTTACTATCTTTTCTGCGCTGAATTTCTCTTTGGCTGTTCTTACAGAATTGCTGACAAAGTTTTGATACAGTGAAGAATCACTAAGTAGTTGTATGGCTTTGTTAGCAATTTCCTCGATATCCCCCAATTTACAGATATACCCATTCTCACCATCCGTAATGACTTCAGGAATTCCTCCCGTATTTGTCCCAATACAAGGGACACCACATGCCATTGCTTCAAGCGCAACTAATCCAAAACTCTCCTTTTCTGATAGAAGTAACATTACATCACTAATAGCATACAGTTCCTCTAAATTTTCCTGTTTCCCTAAGAATAATACTTTCTCACGAATTCCTAGCTCATTGACTAGGTCCGATACTACTTTCATTTCTGGACCATCACCAACCAATAGAAGCTTTGCTGGAATTTTTACAGAAACCTTTGCAAAAGCTCGAACTACATCCGGGACTCGCTTAACCGTTCGAAAGTTGGAAACATGGATAAGGACTTTTTCATGTGATTCAATATGATAGCCTTTTCTCAAGTTACTAGAGCCGTATTGATATACACGATCATCCACAAAGTTATAAATACATCGAATGGCTTTGTTAGGCTTAATTAAATCATATGTTTGAGCAACCAAAGAATTAGAAACTGCTGTTACCGCATCGGATTTTTCAATTCCAAACCGAATCGCATCACTTAAAGACGAGTCGTATCCTAAAACAGTGATATCTGTTCCATGCAAGGTTGTGACTATTTTCAAGTCGCGCCCGCTCATTTCTCTTGCTAAAATTGCACAAACAGCATGTGGTATCGCATAATGAACATGTAGCACATCTAAATTTTCTCTGACAGCTACTTCCGCTATTTTACTTGCAAGCGCGATATCATATGGAGCATATTGAAAGACAGAATATTGATTCACCTCTACCTGGTGATAATAAATATTATGGTACATCTTATTTAACCGAAATGGCAGGCTTGAGGTAATAAAATGGATTTCATGACCCTTTTCCGCTAAAAGCTTTCCTAATTCTGTAGCAACGATACCTGAACCTCCGACAGTAGGATAACAGGTTATACCGATTTTTAATTTTTTCATCATTTTTCTCCTAACAAATCACCAACAACCAGTGGAGTTTTTGTCATGAAGCCTTCTGCATAGGCTACACCCGCATCCTTACCAAACAATCTTTCCCGCGCTTCCACGTACTCGATATATCCATTTACAAGCGGAGTATCATAACTAGAATCACTTTTTACAAACTGACTTCCATATGCTTGTAGAGACATTTTCTTCGTTTCCATGTGGTTACTAATATCAATTAAAAAATCAGGCTTATGGAAACCGTTAATCATATAATAATACGTACTCTCAACTCGATGCGGCATCAGTCCATCCTTTGTATCAAACTTCCTAATTCCTGCAGAAAAAACCGCCTCTTCGACCAGTCGAGCACAATTGCCATGGTCCGGATGACGGTCTTTAAAGTAAGGAACAAACAGCAATCTCGGACGATACTTTCGAATCACACTGGCCACTTTTTTTATGTATTCTTCTTTTATGTATAAGCCACGATCAGGCAAATCCAAGGATTCTCTTACAGAGACCCCAAGAATCTCAGCAGCCCTTGCTGCTTCCTGCAACCGCAGTTCAATCGTTCCGTTTGAGGACAGCTCCGCTTTTGTTAAATCACAAATTCCGATAACTTTCCCCATCGATGTATATTTTGCAATGGTTCCTCCCATGCCAATCTCAACATCATCGGCATGGGCTCCTATTGCTAGAATATCTAAATTCGTTTTACTCATCCTTTTGGTCACTATCCTCTTTCACGATATTTCTCCAATCTAAATCCCCTCGTTCTAGCCCTCTTACTAAAATTTCAGCTGTGCCCATATTGGTAGCAAGCGGAACTGCATATACATCGCACAACCTCACAAGTGCTGTTACGTCAGGTTCATGTGGTTGGGCAGTTAAAGGATCGCGAAAAAAGAAAATGGCATCCATTGAGTTCTTGGCTATCATCGCGCCGATTTCTTGGTCTCCCCCTAGAGGGCCTGATTGGAAACGATGGACTGGTAGCTCAGTCGCTTCCATAATTCGTAATCCCGTTGTCCCTGTAGCATAAAGTGTATGTTTTTCAAATATTGGCTTATATGCGACTGCGAAGCGAACCAAATCATCTTTTTTTCTATCGTGAGCTATTAAGGCTATGTTCATTTCAAGGCTCCTATTCAATTATATTTTCTAATCCATAGACAAAGCTGTTATTTTTCATTACTGTATCAACCGCCAGTTTTACTCCGGACATAAATGATGCACGATTATATGAATCATGGCGAATCGAAAGGGTTTGACCATCTGAGCCAAACATGACCTGTTGATGGGCAATTAATCCAGGTAAGCGGACAGAATGGATATGCATTCCATCATAGTTTGCTCCTCTTGCTCCGACTATCGTTTCTTTCTCATCTTTATGTCCTTGTTGTTTTGCCTCTCGTACGGAAGAAATCATTTCTGCCGTCTTAACCGCCGTTCCGGATGGTGCATCCAACTTTTGGTCATGGTGTAGTTCAAGAATTTCAACATCACTAAAATATTTTGCAGCCATCTGGGAAAATTTCATCATCAGAACTGCTCCAATTGCGAAATTCGGAGCAATAATACAACCTAGTCCAGTTTGCTTACTCAAATTTTCAAGCTTATTTAAGTCTCCAGATGAGAAACCGGTCGTTCCAACAACAGGGCGTACCCCATACTCTAGAGCAGTAACTGTGTGCTCCATCCCAACTTCAGGAGTAGTTAAGTCAACCAAAACATCGGGTTTTTGTTCCGTGAAACATTTATGTATATCTGTATAAACAATAGCGTTCTCATTTGTAAAGCCCTCAACATCAGAAAGACTTTTCCCTTCATTCTTACGATCAAGGACGCCGACTAGTTCATAGTCTTCATTTTCCATGACGAGTTTAACCGCCTCTTTCCCCATCCGCCCACGGGGACCAGCTACTACAATCTTTATTTTTGCCATTGGTCTTTCTCCTTTACTTTTCTTCAATTTTTGTCCATCTGTCTTTATCCCGAGTATTGAATTTATGCATAACACGGTCATGCGCTTCCTGTAAATCAATATTCAAGGAATTTGCAAAGCAAATCATGACGAACAACATATCCCCTAGTTCTTCTTCAATTGTCTTTTCTTTTTCACTACTTTTTTTTGGCTTTTCACCATAATAATGATTTACTTCTCTAGCCAACTCACCTAGTTCTTCAGTCATTCTGGCCGTTAAGGCAAGAGGGCTGAAATATCCTTCTTTAAATTGACCTATATATGTATCGACTTCCGTCTGTATATCCCTTAAAGTCTTTTGTTGACCCATTTGCTTTCCCCCCTTCTTCTTATTAAGAATGATAAATTACCTCTTCTTGATGTTAGCTTACAGAAGGAAATTTGACAAATATTTTAGTTAAGGGGAACACCTATTGTTTTCCTTTTTTTCCCGTAACAGGTAGAACCATAAATTGTGAATAATAGGTGATACTGTTAAAGATTGCCCTTACCTAGGTTATTTTATATAATTAATATCGTTTCACGCAATTATCCAATTACAGCTGGGAGGTAACAGATTGTTTTTAGGACTAAAACTAAAGAATATCTTTTTCATTTTAATTGGGTCAGCGATATTCTCTTTCGGTATTGTACATTTTAACATGCAAAATAATCTAGCAGAAGGTGGCTTTACCGGAATTACGTTGCTTCTTTACTTTGTATTTAGTTGGGATCCCGCAGTTACAAATTTAATTTTGAATGTTCCACTTTTCTTTATTGGCTGGAAGTTATTAGGTAGGAGCGTATTTCTCTATACGATTATTGGCACATTGGGTGTTTCCTTATTTTTAGCCATTTTTCAAAAGTACCAGATTGAGATGCCACTTTACGAAGACCTTTTTCTTGCTGCGTTATTCGCCGGGGTTTTCATCGGAATAGGTTTAGGGATTATCTTCCGTTTTGGCGGCACAACTGGTGGTGTCGATATTATTGCTAGATTAGCGCAGAAATATGCTGGTTGGACTATGGGGCGAACCATGTTCATGTTCGATTTTTGCGTCATTGCAATTTCTCTTATTACATACTTAAATTATCGTGAGGCCATGTACACACTCGTCGTGGTATTTATTGGTGCAAGGGTAATTGACTTCATGCAGGAGGGGGCATACTCAGCACGAGGGGCTATGATTATTTCTGAAAAAAATGAAGAAATCGCCGGTAAAATTCTAAGTGAAATGGACAGAGGCGCGACAATGCTAAAAGCTACAGGTTCATTTACAAAGAAAGAACGAGATGTTCTTTATTGTGTTGTTGGAAAGAACGAAATTGTTCGGCTTAAAAGTGTGATTAACTCCGTTGATCCTCATGCTTTTGTTTCTGTTACGGTTGTTCATGATGTTTTAGGTGAAGGATTTACTCTAGATGAGAATAAAGTTCCGATTGAAAGGTAAGTAGAATAGTATTAGAGTTCAAGTTCAGTCATTTACGGCTAGGAGCTATCTTAAAAGAAAAAAGAGCTGCAGACTCAACCGCAGCTCTTTTTTCTATAATTTTTAGTCTTCACTAGTCATCCCAGTGTAAATCAACACAAGACGTAATAGTTCCATTACCGCAACAGCGGCTGCAGCCACATAAGTTAAAGCAGCAGCATTCAGAACCTTCTTAGTTTCGCGCTCTTCATCATTTCTGATGATTCCAGCACTCACAACCTGTTCCATCGCTCGATTAGAAGCATTAAATTCAACGGGTAAGGTAACTAGTTGGAACACAACACCCGCTGCCATAAAAATAATCCCTAGTAAGACCATGTTGCTCATTTGAGCGAAGATCCCGATTAAAATAAAAATCCAGGAAAAGTTAGATCCAAGGTTCGCGACAGGAACTAAAGCATGACGGAACCGCAAAAAGGAATAATCTTCTTGGTCTTGGATGGCATGCCCAACTTCATGTGCTGCAATTGCCGCAGCTGCAACAGAATGTCCGTGGTAGTTTCCAGATGATAGACGAACAGTTTTTGACCTTGGGTCATAATGATCACTTAGTACGCCTCTCGTTTCTTCTACACCGACATGGTAAAGTCCATTTTCATCAAGAATCTTTCTAGCAACCTCAGCGCCACGCATATGGGAAGATGAAGCAACTTGAGAGTACTTCTTATAGGCGCTTTTCACCCGCATCTGTGCCCATATTGGGACAATAATAAGAATTGCAAAGTAAATCAGTATACTCAACCGTAAAGCCCTCCTAAAGATAAACTACCTGATAATACTATTTTATTCATGAATTGAAAGAGTGTCAATTTTTACGCTCTTTCATTCGGTTTCTCCGCCTTTCCATTTCTGCTTGATACTTTTTCCACCCAACAAATGACAAAGTCATTATGATGATGCTTCCTGTTGAAATAATAACCCACCAAAGTGATGGGTCAGCTTCATCTTCAGTCATATCATCAAAGATATTCATCAAGTCAGCCTCTAAGGCATCCAATTGAGCTTGACTCGTCGGTTGGTTTAGAATATCAGGGCGATATTGATCAATATACGTTACTCGAGCGTTAAGCTGCTGGATTCTATCTGCTGTAACATCAACCTTTAAACTTGGATAGATCACTTCATACAAGGATAAGAAAGAGTCAAGATTGCTATAAAAATCCTCATTATTGCCATTGTAAGCTGCAGACTTCATTCCATTAAACACGGTCATAATCGGCTCTTCCATTTCCGTCCAAAGAGGTTGGTGCATCGATTGAAGTGCATCCATGACTAAGCGGAATCTGGTCACTTTATGAATCCGCTCCTCATGATCCATTGTTGTGCTCTCAGCTGCTGCAGCCTTTAACGCAGCTTCATGGGCTGTTGTAACAATCCTTAGCTCGTCCATTGAGAATAAATGCCCTCTTCTAGTTGTCTTTATAAACTCCCCTTCGAAATGCTCGAGTAACTTTTGGGCATCTTCGTATCGATAAATCTTGACCATCTGCAAGGCCTCATCTGAAATGTCGTCAAGCTTTTTAATTGAAGGGTCTATTTCAGCGTTTGCAACTACAGGTGTGAATAGCAGCAGCAACGATAAGAGTAAAACAATTCCTTTCCCTGGCTTCATTCTTGTCCCCCCTTAAATACTAAAATGTATGAAAGAGTGGACAAGGTTAGACCATATTTATCCTTCCCACCCCTTAACGAATGGAGGAAATCGGATGAAAAACTTATTTTATTGACTAGGGATTATCTTGGGAATTTCATTTCGTAAGTTAAGCGGTTTTTTCGCACCCCAAGGAAATAAGCAATGCCAATGGATAAGATACTTAGCCAAAATGTGAAATATCCAATCTCATTTCGGAAAAAGTCCAGTTGTTGATAATTCGGCATCATCATAAATACATAATCGATGATTTCATTATGCAAGGCAATGATACCGGCGACGGCTAAATGCCATAACTTAAAACGATAATAAGGAGCATACAACATCCCTTCTAACGCCATCGCAAAATGGGAAGCCATTAACATATATCCCGTCCAGTGTAGGCTTCCGGTAACATTTAAGACGAGGAGGTTCATAATAACAGCCCAAATCCCATATTTAAAAAGAGTGACGATCGCTAGGGCTTCCATAAGTGGCCAATTCTTCTTAAGCAAAAAAGCAATCAATACAAATACAAAGAACAAGCTAGCGGTTGGACTGTCTGGCACGAAAGGTAGGAAGATGGCTGGGGTATTGACTAACTGCGGGACATACCAATAATATCCATAGACTGTTCCAAAAACATTAATCACTAACAGCATCCATAAAAACTGTTTGTTTCCTAATATCGCATATAGTTTCGAAATCAAATGGAACTGCTCCTCTCCTTATGTATGAACAAATGTGCTTTTTCTAAAAAAAAGCTGACGGGTTTCAATCCCCGCCAGCTTGATTGCACTATTCTAAGTTAGCAATAAATTCAGCCATCTTTTGTAGTTCTTCATCAGTACCTTTAAATACGTCAGATGGCATAGCACCTTGACCATTAACAGCAATGTTAGCAATTTCTTCAGCTGTTAACCCAGTACCGACTAAGCTTGGTCCACTTGCGCCCCCAAGCTCACCACCATGACAACTTAAACATGTATTTGCTTCGGCAATTTGATACCCTTCAGAAGCTTTATCAATTTCAACCTCTGAAATTGCACCTGCTTTATTAAATGCTTCCCAGTCAGTTTGGTGCGCGGACTCCCAAGTTAAATAGAAAATCCCAGCAATAGCAAGAAGCATAAATCCAGTTGCCATTGGTCGTTTTGCTGGTCGACGTTCTGGACCACGATCGATAAATGGAGCTAAAAGCAATGCGCCAAAAGCAAGCCCTGGAATAACTAAAGCACCAATAACTGTATATGGTCCTGCTGCATATTGATATTTCAATAATTGGTATAAAAACAAGAAATACCAGTCAGGCAGCGGAATAAACGATGTATCCGTTGGATCCGCAACACGCATTAGCGGTGACGGGTGTGCAGCAGTTAACACTAAGAACCCTACGAGGAAAACAGCACCCACTAACCATTCTTTCAAAAGAAAGTTTGGCCAAAATGCTTCCGTTTTTCCCGGGTATTCTGAATAATCTTTAGGAATAAAAGGCTTTCTTTCGGCAGATATCCGTGAGTCGCCAACAAATTTCATCCCTTTACCACGATGCATCGAGCAATCCCCTCCTTTTTCGTGAAGTTGAACAGACTTTATTATCCGTACAACATTTTCTTTTCTGGAAGATATATCTTTTTACAACGGACCTGAGATACCTTGCTTACGAATCATAATAAAGTGTGCTGCCAACAATCCAAATAGAACAGCTGGTAGGAAGAATACATGAATCGCAAAGAATCGAGTTAGCGTTTGGGCACCGACAATATCGGCACTACCTGCCATCAAGATTTTTAAGTATGGCCCTAATAATGGTACAGCCTCAACTATCTGCAATGTAACCTTTGTTGCAAATAGTGCTTTCATATCCCATGGTAAGAGATATCCTGTTAGACCTAGACCAAGCATAACGAAGAAAATTAAAACCCCTACAATCCAGTTTAATTCACGAGGTTTTTTATAAGCTCCCTGGAAGAAAACACGCAATGTATGTAAGAACATCATGACAATTACTAAGCTTGCTCCCCAGTGATGCATTCCGCGGACAATTTGTCCAAATGCCACTTCATTTTGCAAATAATAAACAGATTCCCATGCATTTTTAATATCTGGAACGTAATACATCGTTAAGAACATCCCTGATAGAATCTGAATGACAGTGATAAAGAACGTCAAACCGCCAAAACAGTAAACAAATGCGGAAAAGTGATGTGCCGGATTCACGTGCTCCGGAACTTCATGGTCAGCAATATCACGCCACAGCGGCGTAATATCTAAACGTTCATCTACCCAATCGTAAATTTTGTTTAACAATTATTACGCCCCCTCTCGTGGTTGTGCTTTACCTAAATAAAGGATTCCGTCTTTTTCTTGATAAGGATAGACATCTAGTGGTGCCAATGGCGGTGTGCCTGGAACGTTAGTACCATCCTTTTCATAAAGACCGTAGTGACATGGACAGAAGAACATATTTTGATTCTTTTCATCTGCATTCCAGTCAACAGTACAGCCTAAGTGCTTACACACCGGTGATAGAGCTACGATTTCTCCGTTTTCATTTTTGTACACCCAAGCCGTTCCAGTTTCCTCAGATTCATACCAGGCATCAACCTGATCAAATTTGAAGTCAACTCGTTGCGGTTCTTCCGTAATATCAGCAACCTTTACCTTAGTTGCAACGAAATCACCACTCGCATCGGCTTTTAGGACAGGATCAATCGCAAAACGGGCCATTGGCATTACCATACCAGCTGCCATGAAACCGCCTACACCCAACAGTGTATAGTTTAAGAATTGTCGTCTTGAAACGCGATCTTTACTCACGCTTTTCCCCCCTCTGTTCCCCAATTTTACGTACATCGGACATAATTTGTACACACAATTAAGACTAGGACATAATCATGATATATCAATCTCTTTATAAAATCAATATAATACTATGGTAAAAACATTTTTATCAGTGATAAATATTACTCTGCTTCTGTATCCCGCCATTTCTGTATAAACAAGTTCATCAGTTGTCGAATTTGGTCCTCCATAACCGATTGTTTTGCTTTTTCATCCATATGTTGTAGCGGGAGCGATGGAATCCATAACAGCGTTCCTTGTAACTTGGCCTCATCTTGTTTCCAATCAGAATCAGATGTTACATAGAAAACATGGTTAAACTGCTTGTCCAGCATGTCTGTCTCCCATTCCTTTAACTGTTCTAATGCGGGAAGCCTTGAGCTTTTTAAATATGAAAAGCCAGGGACAAGAAGGATCCTACCTTGAAGTTGTCTCTCAAGCTGACTGGTAAGCAAACTGGTGAATTCAGTCATTGCCGCCGTTTCCTTCATTCCATTCGCAAAGGACACTGGGAATAAAGGAACAACAGCTGTATCCACGTATTCCGGTGACTTTTCAAATTTTTCAATATCAGCTGGTGTCCATTTCATCTGTTTTCAACTCCGTGTAATCATATTCCTTTCCATCTTACCATTATAAACGGTAAAATGCCCAGAAAAAACCAAACAAAAAAGCTTGCTTTTATTAAGCAAGCTTTCAACGGATTGGTTCAAGCTTCTTTAATTTTTCTGTCAGCTCCACAAATGCTTCCTTGTCTTGTCGGTCTAAGGCTTCGTCGATTAAATTCGTTAATTTTTCTTTTTGGAACTGATATAGACTGTCAACCAAGAATTTTTCAGCAATTAGCCGATCCTTCTCATCGATATGCAGCTTTTTAGGCATAAAGGGATTTTCCTCAAGCACTGCCGCAAACTGAGGCGCTTTATTCGAGGCATGGAAATTTAGTTGAATATAAATCTCCTCTTCACGGTTTAAGCGGATATCATGAAAGGACTTTTCAGCATCAGTTGTCATGATGTTCTCCTTATAAAAACGGAACGGAACTTCATCAATACAATGCGTTGACATTACCAGACCTCGAGGACAAAATTGCGCGTTTTCAACGAAATGCACTTTCTCCATAAGCTGATCATGGCTCATTAAATAATTAAGTATCCATACACACTCTCGCCGCTTTAATTGATAATGATTTAAAAACCAACGGATAAAATCTTTCTTCTCGTTGACAGAAACAGGGGTTGTCATTTGTGAATCCCTCCTCTGCATAGATGGTCAAATTTTAGTTTGTTTTCAGTGTTCTTCAGTTAAGCGCTCCAGAAGCTCCTGATACTCTAAATTCGTTGGATCCATCTTTACTAGTATACTTAAAATTTCGGCAGCCTCGGCTATTTTTCCTTCTTCAATTAAAAAATAACCGTAATCTGAGAGAAATTCTTTATTGTCTTTAAAAAAAGTATATGCAAGTTGATATTTGTTTAATGCCTGTGAATATTGCTCAAGGTGTTGAGAAGATATGGCAGCATCCCATAAAAGCTGAGGTTCTTCCTCTTCATTTATATCAGTGTTAGAAATGACATCAAGAACATCTTCATATCGCTCTTGTTTCAAGAGCAATTTATTTAAAACGAGTGCTCCCTCTGTAAAACCTGGATCAATCGCAAGCGCCTCGCGCAGCAACGTTTCAGCTTCATCTTCCTTATTCAATTTCAAGGCAATTTTCCCACCATAATAATATAGATCCTTGTTGAATTCATCTTGCTTTATTCCCGCCTTAATAGTTTCAAAAGCTTCTTCAAGCATCTCTTCATGTTCATATGCATGTGAAAGATGCAAATAAAGCGAATGGTATTCTGGATCAAGTGCTTTCAATTCTTCAAATTTTTCGATGGCGGTTTGATTTTTCCCTGCTTGAAGTGCTGTAAAAGCATAACCGAATAAAGTATTAATCTCTAGTCGCTCTTCTAAGGCCTGTTCATAGTAGTTTAGTGCCTCTTCAAACGACCCGCCTGAACTGTAAGATTCAGCCAGTCTCTGATGTAAGCTTACACCGCCAACTTCTGTTCTTTCTTCGAGGACTTTTTCATACGCATTGATTGCTTCTGTAAACCTTCCTTGATGAGCATATAGTTCACCTAAAGCAAAGTCGATAATGACTTCGTCTGGTAGGAGGTGTTTGGCTTGAAGCAACTTCTGTTCACTTACCTCAAATAATCCATTCATTTGGTACAAGTCAGCCATTAATAACAATGCTTGTGGGTATTCTGCAGCGCCCGGACCAACCTTTTCAAGGATAAGCATTGCTTTTTCTTCTTCACCAAGTTCTAGCTCTGTTTCAGCTAAAAGTAATAAAAGTTCTCCTTCATTTGGAAAACTCTGTAATAAATCCTCAAGTAGCTGTTTGGTTTCTTCAAGAAACCCAAATCTGAAAAGTTCTTCTGCAAGCAAGAATTTTTCCTCTTCGGAGCCTACACTTAGAACTCGCTGAAAGTTTGACATTGCTTCTTCAATATTTCCATCTTCTAATAAACTAGTGATTGCTTCAATATTCATCGTTCAACCTTCCAATCTCATGTGGGGGATTGATAGAAAGATGGAGTTTTTATTTCAACATATTCCCCGTAACCTGGATGATAACTTACCTGCTTCCCCGCCCGAATGATCTTTCCTTTATGCATGGTGATTAAGAGGCAAGAGTCATGCTTCATAAATAACTCACTTTCTACCATATTAACAGTTTCACTGTCTTTTAAATAGAAATTGTAACTCACTTCCCCACCATCATGCAAATTTGCCTTCTTCGGAAATATACCAATTTTCTCCATAACATTTCGGTCGAGTGGCTTGGATTCCTCGACTTCCTCCTTCAAGCTAGGGATATTAACTAAATCCATTATTTCTCCCCATACTTTTTTGAGCCTTTTATCTTGATTCTGAAAAATTGGAACAAGAGGGCAATTGTAAGGAAACATCGATTCCTTAATCCAACCCCAGGGGATTTTCTTAAGCTCACTAGCACTTGCTACTTCAACAAAGATAACCGGTACCTTCTCTCGCTTACATTTCCTTATAAAATTGCTAGTAAGCAATGTAGTTGGCACTCTTACTCCAATAATATAGTCAAGCGGGCAATCCAATAGAGCAGAGTGTATTTTTTTTAATTCCTGAGATAATTGTCTTTCCCTTTTAATGTGTACACAGGTGAGGACTGTCGTACAGCCCTTTTTAATGAAATTCTCTAAATAGTAGGCCTTTCTTTGCTCAAATGTAAAGGTTAGTGGGAGATTAAAATCAAGGAGCACATGACTAGGTGTCATGATAAAATTTCCTGCATCCATTCTAAAGTGCTTGTACATCTGGAATGAAGCTCTCGAAGAGGATATACGATTATCCTCAATTAGTAGGCATACGTCTCTTCGCTTCTCCCCCCTTAAGACATGTGCATTCTCAATAATATATGCCATAAAACCACTCCTTAACGGTCTTATGACAAGCTATGATACTATCACGGGAAATATACCGATAATAAGAGGAATACTGCCCAAACAAAAGAGCCTCCCCATATTTCCAGAGAGACTCCCAAATAGATTTAAAAAGGCTGTTTTTTCGTAGATTGTAGTAAAATACCATTTTACCTTTACTAAAACTATTTTGATGGTTGTTTCTTATAAAATAACGAATGAAGATCAGTAAAAAACTCGGGATAAGACACAGCTATCGCTTCGCTTTGTTCAAGATATACCTCTTCGGTACACACTAATGCTGCCACAGCCAGCATCATCCCGATACGGTGATCACCATAGCTCGAAACTGTTTCACCTTTAAGCTTACCAGACTTTCCATGGATGATCATTCCATCCTCGGTAGCAACGATGTTTGCACCTAGCTTCTTCAACTCATTAACGACGGTATCAATCCGGTTCGTTTCTTTGACTTTTAACTCGGCCGCATCTTTAATAACGGTCTTTCCTTCTGCTTGCGTGGCTAAAAGGGCAATAATTGGAATCTCATCAATTAAACGGGGGATAAGGTCACCGGAAAGAACGGTCCCCGTTAACGAAGAGGTTTTAATGATAATGTTACCGGCAGGCTCTCCTGTCGTTGACTCATATTCTTCAATCGTCATGTCCGCACCCATCGCACTTAAAACATCTAAAATCCCTGTCCTTGTTGGGTTTAAACCAACATTCATTAACGTAATAGAACTATTTGGAACGATTGCTCCTGCAACCAGAAAAAAGGCCGCTGAAGATATATCTCCAGGAACGTTAACATGCGTAGCCGTAAGCTGCTGGCCTCCCTTAACAGAAACAGCATTTCCATTAGTAGAAACCTCGCCACCGAACAATCGTATCATTCGTTCCGTATGGTCCCTTGTCTTTTCAAGTTCAATGACTGTCGTCTCTCCATTTGCCTGCAAACCAGCTAATAGAATCGCTGATTTCACTTGCGCACTTGCAACTGGGAGCTTATATTCAATTCCCTTAAGGGCTCCTCCGGAAAGGGAAAGTGGCGTATACTCCCCATCCCTTCTCCCCGTTATCTTCGCCCCCATTTGTGCAAGGGGTCGAGTAACACGCGTCATCGGACGCTTCCCTATTGATTCGTCTCCTATTAAAACGGAGTGGAAAGGCCTACCAGAAAGGATTCCCATTAATAAACGAATCGTTGTTCCAGAATTTCCCACATCTAAGACAGTCTCAGGTTCTTGAAGTCCACTGAGGCCGTTCCCTTCAACTGTTACATTACTTCCCTCCTGATGAATCTTCACACCTAATTTTCGAAAACAAGCAATGGTACTTAAGCAGTCTTCACCAGGCAAAAAGTTTTCGATCGTCGTGACCCCAGAAGCAATTGATCCGAACATGACAGCCCTGTGAGAAATGGATTTATCTCCTGGTACCTTTATCGTCCCATTAAGGGATGATTTAGTGGATATCAGCTTTTTCGCTCCCATAATGAACTCCTTTAAAGTTAGTTAATCAAGGTTTTTTTAAAAATTATCCCATGGATGTCTCAAAACTAGTGTATTGTTGGATACATTGATCAGCACGAGTTCGGTCTTCTTCGTTTTGAAAACTGATGACAAGTACACCGTAAACATCTTCCCTTGTCTCAAGGATACGGATATTGGTTATGTTTATTTGCTCTTTCGCAAGATAGCCCGTTATTTCCGAAATACTACCTGGATAATCGGGAACATCGACAAATAAATCATAAAATGCCGGAATGGCACCCTTTTCTTTTATTGGAAGACCATCACGAAATTTTTTGGCTTTATCAAAATACTGAAAAATACCAGTACCATCATTTGATTCCAAAAGAGTAATGACTCTTTGCATCTCATCTTTCCATTCTAGAAGTAAATCTAATAGAACACTTCGATTATGAAGCAAAATATCACGCCACATCGTTGGACTGCTAGAGGCAATCCTCGTAATATCTCTGAAGCCCCCTGCTGCTAGTCTTCCAACAAGGCTAGAGCGTTCTTCCGCAGCAGCCGCTTGATGAACAAGCGAAGCAGCAATTACGTGAGGGAAATGGCTTATCACACCAGTAAGATAATCATGCTCCTCAGAAGATACCGTTAAAAACTTTGCATTAGTCCCTTTAAGCCAATCTTTAAGAACCTCTATTTTTTCTGGTTCAATTGCTGATGTTGGCGTAAACAGATAAAAAGCATTTTCAAACAGGATTTTTTTGGATGCCGTTATTCCACTTTTGTGCGAACCAGCCATCGGATGCCCACCAATGAAACAAACTCCTTTTTCATTCAAACAAGAAGCCTTTTCAGTAATTGTTGTTTTTGTACTTCCTGTATCCGTTACAATAACGCCATATTTTAGAGGGATTTGAGCAAGTAATTCAATGATTCCTTCTGCAACAGTAACCGGTGTACTAATGATGATTAAATCTGCTTCCTTTGCACCTTCTTCGATGCTTGAAGCACACTCATCAATAACCCCCATCATTTTAGCTAATCTTGCTTGCTCTTCATTGATGTCATATCCAATTATAATCGCTTTTCGATGTTCAGCTTTTATACTGAGGGCCAAGGAACCTCCTATTAAGCCTAAACCAATGACAAACACGCGGCCTTCCAAAAAAATCACCTTCTTTTTACGATAAAGTTGCTTTCGCCGCGAGGAATTCTTTCATTTTACTGATTACCCCTTCGTTTTGTTCGGTTGAACCCACTGTTACTCTCACAAAGGTAGGAAATCCTAGCGGTACACCTGAACGGATAATATATCCTCTCTCCATTAGAAACTGAAAAACTTCATTTCCATCGCATTCAAAATCTATGAGAACAAAATTCCCTTGTGAAGGAAAGTATTTTAATTGTTGGTCTTCGCAAAATTGATAGAATTGCTTTAACCCTTCTTGGTTAGCCGCTCGACATTCATCGACAAATGCTTGATCCTGTATCGCTTCAATAGCAGCTGCCTGTGCGAGTGCATTGACATTAAAAGGTGGTCTTGCAGGATCCAGAACTTTGATTATCTCTTCATTTGCTATTCCGTATCCAACTCTCAAGCTAGCTAATCCATAAACTTTAGAGAAAGTCCTTAAAACGATAAGATTTTGATATTCCTCTACTAGGGATAGTGCATCATAATAATCCTCAGCATGGACATACTCATAATAAGCTTCATCTAAAACTATTAGCACGTCCTTAGGAACTTTTGACAAGAAAGCATAGATGTCTTCACGTTTTATGTATACCCCGGTAGGATTATTAGGAGAACAAAGCCAAACAACACTCGTCTTTTCATCAATGGCATTTAGCATAGACGGTAGGTCATGGGCACCATTAATTAATGGTATTTCTCTAATTTCACTACCCTCAATGACAGCATTGTGTTTGTATTGTGAGAATGTACCTGATGCCATCACTGTATTTGTCCCTGAATGAAGAAGTGATCTTGAAATAATCTGTATTAGTTCATCGGAACCATCTCCAAAAATTAACTGTTCAGGCCTTACTTTTAAGTGCTCAGAAACGGCTTCACGGAGCTTCGTTGCATAACCGTCTGGGTATAGTGATAAAAGCGGAGAATAGTCACGAATAGCAGCTGCTGCCTTAGGGGAACAACCGAATGGGTTTTCATTAGAAGCTAGTTTTACAATTTTTTCAAGACCAAACTGTTTTTTTACTTCGTCAATTGTCCTTCCAGGTTGATATGGTTTTAATGATAGTAATGGCTTTTTCCATTTCATTGTTTTCACCTCTATTGAACTCTTTGTGTTGCATATTTCCTATTTAAGTAGATCCGGCCGTAATACCTTAGCTCCTTCAAGATAAATATGTTTGATATCCTCTTGACGAGCATTTGTGTTCACATGAAACATAATCCGGATACATTTTGAAAGCGAGCCTGGTACAGGAATTTCCTGCATGCACATGACCGGTACTAATGACCACCCATCAATTTGACGTAGAGCCTTAGCAGGAAATCCAGCAGTTACATCTTCCGTCACCGAAATAAACACGGATGCTACGGATTTAGGATCTATTTCATTCTCTCTGATTACTTCCTGTGCTAGTCTTTGAGTAGCAGCAACAATTTCCCCTTCATTGTTTTCAAGAACTGTAATTGCTCCTCTAACCCCTCTAATCACTTATAGCCCCCCTGTCTTTTGAAGATTTCCAGGTTTTCTAATAAAAATTCGTCCGCTACTTCACTGACGATTGGTTGCCCCATTTCCTTCAGAAGCACAAAACGAACGCTCTGTCCGTACGACTTTTTATCTTGCTTCATCCTCCCAAGTAGACACTCACTTGATAGCCCCTCAGGTAGCTCTGTTCGATAGCCTAAATGCCTTAACCACTGAATAAATTCTGTTGTATTAAATTCGAAATTGTATGTTTGTGAGCTAAGTTGTAATGCAAAAACCATGCCTATAACAACAGCCTCACCATGTGTTATTTTCCCATACCCAACTTCCGCTTCAATTGCATGGCCCAAAGTATGCCCCAGATTTAGATATGCCCGTACGCCAGCTTCTTTTTCATCCTTTTCTACAACGCTTGCTTTTACTTTTATTCCCTTTGTCAAACATTCAATCATTAGTGGGTTAGGAATAGCATCTAAACTCTCGACCTTCTCTTTAAGCCAATCATAAAAGGGATGATTACTTATTAGAGAATGTTTAATCACTTCAGCAAACCCGGACCTTACTTCCGCTTTTGGAAGTGAAGTCAAGAAGTTCAAATCATAAAAAACACCTACAGGTTGATAGAATGCTCCAATCATATTTTTACCGAGCGGATGGTTGATTGCTACCTTTCCGCCTACCGCACTGTCATGAGCAAGTATGGTTGTCGGGATTTGAACAAACGGTATGCCCCTCATAAAGCTTGCTGCCACAAAACCAGCTAAATCGCCAACAGCACCGCCCCCAAACGACAATATAATTGATCTTCGGTCAAGTTTCTTTTCGAGTGCATAACTCAAACAATCATAATAAACTTCAAACGTTTTGGCCTTTTCCCCTGCAGGAACAACTTTACTGTGTATTTGTTTATACCCCACTGCCTGTATCAACTCTTTTAGATAAAGTTCACCAACAGTTTCATCGGTAATAATTAAAATAGAAGTAAGCTGAGGATACTCACTCTCCAAAAAGGATTGCAAATGATCCAATATCCCGTACCCAACGTGCACTGGATACCTTTGATCCCCAGCCTTTATTGTGATAGTTTCCATTAAAATTCCCTCGCATACCTGCGTTGTTCCTCAATCGCTGCTTGAAGTACCTCTAATCGATCTGACGAAAATTGATCGACGATTGCGGTTGCAATCTCCCAAGCAATCACATTTTCTGCAACAACAGCTGCCGCAGGTACCGCACAACTATCTGATCTTTCAATACTTGCTGCAAATGGTTCCTTTGTATCAATGTCAACACTCTGTAACGGTTTGTATAGAGTCGGAATAGGTTTCATTACGCCTCTAACGACAATTGGCATCCCTGTTGTCATTCCACCCTCGAAACCACCTAAACGGTTTGTCTTTCGGTAGTATCCCTGCTCAGGGTCCCAGGCTATTTCATCGTGTACCTCACTACCTGGTTTTTTGGCAGCTTCAAATCCAATTCCAAATTCTACACCTTTAAAAGCATTAATACTAACCATTGCTCCTGCAAGTTTCGAGTCAAGCTTACGATCGTAATGAACATAGCTCCCAACACCCGCAGGCATCCCTTCAACAATAACTTCAACAATCCCACCAATAGAGTCACCATTTTTCTTTGCTTCATCAATGGCATCCATCATTTTCTGCTCAGCAGTTGGATCAAAACAACGGACTGGTGATGCTTCTGTTTTTTCTTTCAACTCTGCTAACGATGAATATGGTAGCTTTTCTGCTTGTACCCCACCAATTTCTAACACATGACAAGCAATCTCTATTCCTAATTGAGATAAAAGTGTCTTCGCAACAGCGCCTGCTGCGACCCTCACTGTTGTCTCACGAGCTGAAGAACGTTCAAGAACGTTTCTCATATCGCGGTGTCCATACTTTAATGCTCCATTTAAATCTGCATGTCCAGGCCGTGCCCTAGTTATTTTTCGTTTAACTTCCTCTGACTCATCCTTATTAAGTGGTCCTTGCCCCATAATTTTAGTCCAATGGGTCCAGTCTTTGTTTTCGACAACAAGTGCCACTGGAGATCCAAGTGTATACCCATGTCGAATGCCCCCCATAATTTGGGCAGCGTCTTTCTCAATTTGCATCCTTCGCCCTCTGCCGTGACCTTTTTGTCTTCTCGCGAGCTCAGTGTTTATATCTTCTGCCGTTAAAGGTAATCCTGCCGGCAGGCCTTCAATAATTGTTGTAAGCTGCGGACCATGTGATTCACCAGCTGTTAAATATCTCATACTCTTTCCCCCTTCAACTCATTAAAGGATTATGGATTATGTACCAATATATCATACACGTTAAAATAAAAATAGCAAAAATTTAAAAAATAAAAAGAAAAGCGGAAGCGCCCGGTTAGCGAAGTCCACTAGTCGCTGGGCGCTGGAGCTGGACAATTTTCCTAAGTAACTCTTTTATACCTAGTTATCTTTTATTTTACCAAAGCGGAAGCGCCCTGTTCAGCGGCGTATGGCCCGGAGCTCTCCAACTGAGATAAAGGAAAATGAAAAGCGGAAGCGCCTTGTTTATCGTTTCAATAAGAAAAGGCATCTGCTAAAGCAGACGCCTTTTTACTAATCTTAATAAATCCACTCGTTTATATTTTTATTGTAGTCTACTAATTCTTCGTTCTTAAAAAATAGACCGATTTCTCGGACAGCGCTTTCAGGAGAGTCAGAACCGTGAATGATATTTTTCCCGACAATTAAGCCGAAGTCACCACGGATAGTACCAGCAGCAGCATCTTTTGGATTCGTGGAACCCATCATTTGACGTGCTGTAGAAATGACATTCTCACCTTGCCATACCATTGCAAATACTGGACCTGAAGTAATAAAGTCTACCAATTCCCCAAAGAACGGTCGTTCTTTATGCTCGCCATAGTGTTGCTCTGCAAGTTCAGTTGGAATAGACATCAACTTCGCACCAACTAATTGAAAACCCTTTCTTTCAAAACGGGAAACAATTTCACCAATAACATTGCGTTGAACTCCGTCAGGTTTGACCATTAGAAACGTTTTTTCCACGATACTCCACTCCTAAAAAATCATTATGTATAGTTAGCAGCTATCTAGAACAGCCATCTAAAATAATAACATTTTTTAGAAAAATTAGCAAGTTGTCAATATTTGCGTTTTCCAATGAACTTGGCAATGTCTCGTAATGTTTTCTTTGCTTTATTCTGTGGAAGTTTTTCAAGGATATCCAGGGCTTTAGCAAGATAGCGATCACTAATATCCAGTGATTTTTCAATTGCTCCTGACTGTTTAATCATGGTAATAATTTCATCCATTTCTGTCCTCGAACTATTTTCATGAACATTTATTATCTTGTTTCGTATAGCGTCGTTATTCATCGCGTATAAAACCGGTAGTGTAATATTTCCTTGGAGCAAATCACCACCAGCTGGTTTCCCTAATTCTTGTTCTGTCCCTGTAAAATCAAGGACATCATCCGTAATTTGGAAGCTCATCCCAACATAATAACCGAAGCGATATAAGTTTTTATGGTCCTTTTCCTCAACACCAGATGCAACTGCACCTAATTGACAACTTGTCGCAATTAATAGAGCTGTTTTTCGTTTAATTCTTCTAAAATAATCTTTAAGGTTTTGGTCAAAGTTATATTTATCTTTAATTTGCTCAATCTCACCTACAGAAAGTTGAACAATCGTATCCGCTAAGATTCTATGAGCTATCGGGTCTTTAATTTCCCCTATTAATTCAAGGGCTCTAGCAAAAATATAATCGCCAGTATACATGGCGATCCGATTGTCCCATTTAGCCTTTATCGTCGGTTGACCCCTGCGAAGTTCAGCATCATCAATGACGTCATCATGGACAAGTGAAGCCATGTGAATCAACTCTAAGGGCACAGCCACATTTTTTATAACATTAATATCATAATCGCCAAATTTCCCCCCAAGCAGCACGAATACAGGTCGAATTCGCTTCCCTCCTGCGCGTAATGTATGAAGGGAGGCTTGGCGGAGCAACGGAGATTGAGCTTCAATCGTTGATTCAAGCTCTCTCTCAATTATGTTTATATCTGAATTTAAATATGAATACATCATCTTTAATTTCATCGTTTCCACCCAGCACTATTTTTTATGTCCAATATGGACAGCAGCTACTCCACCGGTGTAAGGTTTGTATTTCACATCAACAAAACCGGCTTTTTCAAACATCTTAGCAAGCTCTTTCATGCCAGGGAAACTCCGCGCAGATTCCTGAAGCCATGAATATTCTTTATAACTTTTAGCGAAAAGTTTTCCAAAAACAGGCATAATAAATCGGAAATAGAAATAATAAACCTGCTTAAATCCAAACATTTCAGGTTGAGAGGTCTCGAGGCAAACACCGATTCCTCCTGGTTTAAGGACACGATTCATCTCTTTTAATACCTGTAAATAATCAGGAACGTTTCGAAGACCGAAACCGATTGTTACATAATCAAAGCTGTTATCTTCAAACGGAAGTTCCATGGCATTGCCATGGATAAGAGTTACTTGTTTAAGGTTACGCTGTTTTATTTTTTCTTCACCGATTTTTAGCATATTTCTACTGAAATCTAAACCAACGACTTTTCCTTCCTTACCTACTTCATCAGCAAGCGCAATCGTCCAATCGGCAGTTCCACAACACAAATCCAATGCACTCTTTCCTGGTTGTACATTCATCTTTTTCATTGTATCTTTACGCCATCTAATATGCTGTTTAAAGCTAATGACGGAGTTCATTTGATCATAATTTTTATAGATGCTTTCAAACACCCCGTGAACGCGTTCCTCTTTTGACTGCCCCATGTTCACCCTTCTTCCAACGTTTTTTTATTTATCGAGCGGTTCTGACCAAGAATCTCATCCAGACGTTCTTTCGTGAGATTTTCCATGGCAGGCAGCTTTTTAATCGCTGCTTCAATGATGTTGATGGAAAAATCTATATAGCGTTCACAAATGGAAAGCAGGTATTTTTGCTGTTCAGAAGAGATTTTAGCCAATTCCTGATGGTTTCTCGGAAAGGAAAGCTTTTTGAGCCCGTCGAAAACAATGGACGAGCCAGACTGTAGAAATCGATTCTCCTCTTTAATCATCCGCTTTACAAACATCACATTAGTAAGAAGTTCTTTCCATTCCACAGCTCCAAATTGATCTGCTATCCGAGAAAACAGCGAGGATTCAACCAATTTAACACTATTCATTAGTTTATCTATTGCATCCGAGTCCTTACGATACACAGAAATCTTATGTTCATTAACCTCTTTAACACCTGCTGCTAGAGTTGTAATCATTTCAATGTCGTTTGCATGTGCAAGCTGTTGATAGAATAAGCCACTATAGTAAGTACCCGCCAATACAGTTAGTTGTCGATGTTTTAATCCAGAAGTGTCTTCTTCAGGTAGTGAATTCTGGACATTTTCATGAGTATCAAGGGCTATTTGCAAAAGCATTGTAGTGACACTGTAATTATCTATCTCATCCTTAGAAAGCCCAAGTTGATGAAGAAACGAAACAAGAAAGAGAAGCTTGTCCTCATCCACCACTGGTGCTTCAATATTCTGAAACAAATACGAATGAAATAATTTTTCCGATAATTGATCCTTTACGCGCTCTATTGTTGTGTGAAAGTCTTGCAAATGAATCACCCTTGTCCTGAAGTTGGCTTACTAGCGAATTGCTAGATTACCCAATATCGCATCTATTTGTTGGTTCTTTTGTTTTAAAATATCCATACCTTAAAGCAGTCACAATTATATCACAAATAACAGATAACTTGGGAATGAAATACAAATTAAAGGTGTTTACCAATAATTTCAGTCCGACATTTATCCTATTTGTTAAATTTGAAAATCTACTTTTTATCGCTTGTGATCTCACCGTAGGAGGTTATGATACTGGCATTTCCTCGAATCTTAATTGCTGAAGTATGCTCAGTAAACTGGGCAATCATAACTTCCCCTTGATCAAGCTTTTCGGAGTGATGAAACCTTGTATCTGTCCCACGTGTTAGGCCAATTACATTAACCCCATCTTCATTCGCCTTGATAACAACATAGTCTGAATTTTGCATAGGTTTTTTTTCCATTCTCTCACCCTTATTCTTTAATTAACGCCAAGATTTCAGCACGCGCATTCACGTCTTCTGCAAGCGTTCCTCTTACGGCGGAGGTAACTGTCTTTGAACCAGGCTTCTTAACTCCTCGCATCGTCATGCACATATGCTCCGCTTCAACAACGACCATAACTCCATGCGGCTCAAGTTTATTCATGATTGCATTCGCTATGGTTGAAGTTATTCTCTCTTGTAGTTGCGGTCTCTTTGCTACCGCATCAACCGCTCTCGCAAGTTTGCTTAATCCAGTAACCTTTCCGCCTTTAGGAATATAGGCAACATGCGCTTTTCCGTAAAAAGGAACAAGGTGGTGTTCACACATGGAGTAGAACGGGATATCTTTGACTAGGACTAACTCCTCATGGTCTTCTCCAAAGATGGTTTCAAAATATTCTTCAGGATCTTGGTCTAGCCCCGCGAAAATTTCTTCATACATCCTCGCAACCCGCTTTGGTGTGTCTAGAAGACCCTCTCGGTTTGGATTTTCTCCTACAGCTTCTAATAATAAACGCACCGCATCCTCAATTTGGGCGTGATTTACCTCGGCCATTCCTTTTCCTCCTAAAAAATACACAAGATTTTCTTTTTACTATAAATCATATCATTTCCATCTTAGCATAATTTTTTGTATGCAAGCAAAATAATAAAAAGTCAAGGGGGATTTCCTAGTATAAAGTTTACCCATAAGAAAAAGGCCGCTTATTTTGCGGCCTTTTCTCAAAGTATGCTTTAGGATATCTATATGTAATTATTTTACTGCATCCTTAAGAGCTTTACCTGGTTTAAAAGCTGGCACCTTGCTCGCAGAGATTTCGATTTCATCACCTGTTTGTGGGTTGCGTCCTTTACGGGCAGCACGCTCACGAACTTCAAAGTTACCAAAACCAATTAATTGTACTTTATCACCACTTGCTAGTGCATTTAAGATTGAATCAAAAACAGCGTCAACTGCTTTTGTTGCGTCCTTTTTAGAAAGTTCTCCAGCTTCTGCAACTGCATTGATTAGTTCTGTCTTGTTCATGCCATTCACCTCCTCCCAAAATCCTTTAATAGTGCTCAGAAATTAATCTATTATTACATTTCTAAACAAAACTACGGGATTCTATACGTTGCTAGAACATTTTTCTTACAATGTTTGGCAAATCGTCGTTAAAAAAATGAATTTACCGACAAAACCTAGATATAACAAGGGTTTTCAGCCCTGCAACGTTAATCTGTTAAAAGATTATCACAATCATTTAGGGTTATCAAGATAAATTCAAGAAATAATGGTAATCTTTTCATTCAAGCCAAAGAATTGTTAGTAAGATACCATTTTTTAATTGTTTTTTCCAAATTATTAGCAAAGAAACAAAAAAGACTCCGAATTGGAGTCTGAAAGTTTACAATATAATTGCAATTAAGCCACCTGAACCCTCGTTGATAATTCGTTCTAACGTCTCTTTTAATTTGTAACGGGCATTTTCCGGCATTAGGGAAAGTTTTGCGGAAATTCCTTCTCTTACAATTGAACTTAAGCTTCGACCGAAAATATCTGAATTCCAAATGGATAGTGGATCATCCTCAAAGTCCTGCATCAAGTAGCGTACAAGTTCCTCACTTTGCTTTTCTGTACCAATAATCGGAGAAAACTCTGATTCTACATCTACCTTAATCATATGAATGGATGGAGCCACCGCTTTTAAACGCACACCAAATCTTGAACCTTGGCGGATAATCTCTGGTTCTTCAAGACTCATATCTGTTAAGGACGGAGAAGCAATTCCATAACCTGTTTGCTTTACCATTTTTAATGCATCCGCAACTTGGTCATACTCTGCTTTTGCATAAGCGAAATCCTGCATCAATTCAAGGAGATGATCCTTTCCGCGGATTTCTACCCCTACAATCTCTTTTAGGATATCGTCATATAGGTCATCCGGTGCAAACAAATCGATTTCGGCTATCCCTTGCCCCATCTCAATTCCTGCTAATCCAGCATTTTCAATAAACTCGTAATCACTAAATTGCTGAACTACCCTATCTACATCACGTAATCTTTTAATATCTTTTACAGTCTCTTTCACCGCTTCTTGATAGCTCTCACGAAGCCAATGATTTTCCCTGAGCACCATAACCCAACTAGGTAGATTTACATTCACTTCAAGTACTGGGAATTCATATAAGGCCTCACGAAGAACCGTTAACACGTCACTTTCACGCATACTTTCAACACTCATGGAGATAACAGGAATATCATATTTCTCTGCTAACTGTGTTCTAAGTGTTTCCGTGTTCGGATGATGAGGCTGAGCACTGTTTACTACCATGATGAACGGTTTTCCTACCTCTTTTAGCTCCTCAATGACCCTTTCCTCTGCTTCAATATAATCCATCCGAGGAATATCCCCAATAGTACCATCTGAGGTAATGACAACACCAATGGTTGAGTGTTCTTGAATAACTTTCCTCGTGCCAATTTCTGCTGCTTCATGGAAAGGTATTGGCTCTTCATACCACGGGGTGTTTATCATCCGCGGTCCATTTTCGTCTTCATATCCTTTAGCACCCGGCACCGTGTACCCTACACAATCTACTAGCCTAATGTTAACATCTAGGCCTTCGTCTACGTGAATCGAAGCAGCCTGATTTGGTACAAACTTCGGCTCTGTTGTCATAATTGTTTTACCAGCAGCACTTTGTGGCAGCTCATCCTGACAGCGAGCCCTATCCGCTTCATTTTCTATATTCGGTAAAACAACTAGCTCCATGAACTTCTTGATGAAAGTGGATTTGCCTGTTCTTACTGCACCGACAACTCCCAAGTATATATCGCCGCCCGTTCTTTCGGCAATATCTTTAAAAATATCTACCTTTTCCAAGTGATCCCCTCCCGATCATAGAGTTAGTGGGAAAAAATATCATCCTTATTGGTAATCTGGGACAATATATATTTATGATGTTGTCCTATAC
>Ga0180215_1000365_pt1 | contig 59601 bp, 53 predicted proteins | sample eDN3rd37CBELigBY_FD_128871 | JGI IMG/M metagenome (GOLD analysis project Ga0180215, IMG submission 128871) | Enriched backyard soil microbial communities from Emeryville, California, USA - eDNA 3rd pass 37_C BE-Lig BY (version 2) (version 2) | ecosystem: Environmental > Terrestrial > Soil >... | reverse complement strand
CTCGCCTTCGGCTGCGGGCGCGCGGGCCGGCATCAAGGACGGCGCGGAGTTCGTCATCCCCACGATGAACTGACCGGACGGTTTCTTGTCTGCGCGTCCTCGCCTTCGGCTGCGGGCGCGCGGTCCGGCATCAAGGACGGTGTGGAGTTCGTCATCCCCACGATGAACTGAGCCCTAGGGAGCGCCGGGCATCCGGCTGCAGAATCTGGAAACGCAAAGGGCCGCCCCGCAGGGCTGCCCTTTTTGCGTCGGAGGGGGGCGCGGATCGGCGCGCAAAAGCGGGCAAGGCGGCGGTTCCATCGCTTTGCGTTTCGGGTTGTCAACAAACTGTGATGCAACTGGGCCGGCCTCCCCGGCCTTCCTTTCCCGACCGACGCGAAGGAGCTGAGTTGGCCCAAATTCGCAGACAGCAGCGCCGCAGGGGCTAGCGACACCGTCGCTCATGCCCGGGGGCGAGGCATGAGGAGACGAGCGATGAAGTCGATCTTTGGATATTGCGGCGCGATTTCCGCGGCTGCCGTTATCACCCTCACTTCCGTGATCCCGATCCAGGCGCAGGACACGCAGGCGGCCATGCCGGTGCAGGTCCAGCAGAACGGGGCGCTGTGCGGCAACCGCGCGGAAATTGTGCGCTCGCTGTCCGAGCAGTTCAAGGAAGCTCCGCAGGCCGTGGGCGTGGTGGACAAGAACGCGGTGCTGGAGATCTTCGTGTCGCCGGCAGGCACCTGGACCATCATCGCCACGGGCACGGACGGCAATTCCTGCCTCGTGTCTTCCGGCGAGGGCTGGGATTCCACGACGCTGGTAGCCGGCGTCGACGCGTAAGCGCCGGATAGCTGCCTGCAGCGGGCAAAGAGCGCCCGCGAACAACGCCTGACGCCAGGCGCTGCATCGGAGCGGGGCGCGGCGGGAAACGGTTGACGACCAGACCTAACCGCGCGCCACCGCTTCCGCATGCGACCGCAGCAGCGCCATCAGGCTTTCGGCCGCCAGGCCGGCGCCTTCCTCGTCGCCCTCGACGATGGCGCGGATGATGCCGACATGCTGCTCAGCGGCGTGGGCGAGGCCGGTGTCCGACTGATAGCGGAACCAGAAGCGGCGGCTGTGGCTCTGCAATGGCGAGGCAAGCCGCGCGGCAAAACGATTGTCGGCGGCAAGGGCCATGGCCTCGTCCAGCGCCTTGTCGGCCTCCAGAAACGCAATGACATTGCCGGTGATGACGGCCTTCTGCATGGCAAGGGCGGCATCGTGGAAATGCTCGGCGGTCTCGCGGGTGACAAAACGCGCGGCCGAACGCGCCAGCACGATCTCCACGCCGCGGCGGGCATCGAGCACGCGCAGCCAGTCGCCAGGATAAAGCGGGGCGATGGCGAGGCCGGCGCGCGGCCGTATCTCCACCAGACCTTCCCAGGCAAGGCGCTGGATCGCCTCGCGCACCGGCGTGCGGCCGAGGCCGACCAGCGACACCAGCGACTGCTCGGTCGACAGGCTGGCGGGCGGCAATTCGAGCGTGACGATCATCCGCTCGAGCGCCCGATACGCCCGGGTTGCCGCGGGGGTGTTGTCCTCGTTTTCGGCGGGTGTGGAGGGAATGGCGGGCGCGGGGTCGGGCAAGAATCGCTCCTGATATGCATCAGATATATCAAGTCGGCGGAACCATTGACAAGCGCGGCTCCCAACAGATATATCACTGGTATATCAGAGGGAGATCAACCATGTGGGCCGGCGTCTTTCCAGCAGTCACGACGAAATTCACGGCGGATGACCGCCTTGACCATGCCGAGATGGAGCGCTGCTTCGGGCTGATGATGGATGCCGGCTGCGACGGGCTGATCGTGGCGGGATCCCTCGGCGAAGGGCCGATGCTGTCGCATGACGAGAAGCTGGACCTGTTGCGGGTGGCGCAAGGCGCGGCGCGCGGCAAGCCGGTGCTGATGACGATCAACGAAGCGGCGACGCGCGACGGCGAGGCGCTGGCGAAGAAGGCCGCGAAAGCCGGCGCCGACGGGCTGATGGTGGTGCCGTCGCCGATCTACCACACCAACCCGCAGGAGACGGTGGCGACGCTGAAGGCGGTTGCGGCAGCCGGCGGGCTGCCGGTGATGATCTACTCGAACAGGCTCGCCTACCGCGTCGACGTAACGGTCGACATCATGGCCGAGCTGGCTAGCGACCCGCTGTTCGTGGCGGTGAAGGAGTCGTCGGACGACATCCGCCGCTCGACCGACATCATCAACGCCTTCGGCGACCGCTTCGACCTGTTCACCGGCGTGGACAACCTTGCCTTCGAGGCGCTGTCGGTGGGCGCCATCGGCTGGGTGGCGGGGCTGGTGACGGCCTTCCCGCGCGAGACGGTGGCAATCTACCAGCTGATGAGGCAGGGCCGCCGTGACGAGGCGCTCGCGATCTACCGTTGGTTCCGGCCGCTGCTCGACCTCGACGTGTCAACCTACCTGGTGCAGAACATCAAGCTGGCCGAGGTGCATGCCATCGGCACCAATGACCGCGTGCGCATGCCGCGCCTGCCGCTTTCGGGCGAGCGGCGGGCGATGGCGGAAAAGGTTGTGAAGGACGCGATTGCGTCGCGGCCGTCCCTGCCAAAGTTCTAGAGGACGGGGATGACGCGAGGAACGCGCCCTTCACCAACAGCGCCTTCACCCCGCATCGCGTGGTCCCCTTCCCCTGTGAGGGGGGAAGAACCGGCGCCGCGGCCGGACGCAATTTCCGGTTCTCTTCAAGACGGTGCCTTTGAATGAGGCCGGCTGCGCAGCCCTCCAAGATCATCATCGTGGGCGGCGGCATCGTGGGCGTGTGCTGCGCGGCCTATCTTGCGGAAGCCGGGCGCGACGTGACCGTCATCGACCGCACCGGCATATGCGAGGAGACGAGCGCCGGCAACGCCGCGGCGCTGGCGTTTTCGGACGTGCTGCCGCTGGCGCAGAAGGGCATGATCGGGCAGGTGCCGAGATGGCTGGCCGACCCGCTGGGGCCGCTGGCGATACCGCCCGGCCATCTGCCGAGCCTGCTGCCCTGGCTGTGGCGCTTCTGGCGCGCCGGCAGCCCACGGCACTACGAGGCCAGCCTTGCCGCGCAGGCCGCCCTGATGCGGGTGGCGGAAGCCGAGTGGATGGCGCTGATGCAGCGCAGCGGCACGCTGCCCATGCTGCGCGAGGATGGCTGCCTGGAGCTGTATGAAGGCGACAGGGAATTTGCCGCCTCGCTGCCGGGATGGGCGGCGCGCGAGCGGTTCGGCATCGGCTTCCGGCACCTGGAGGGGCCGGAGATCGTGCAATACCAGCCTGGACTGGCGAAAGATTTCACCCACGCGACCTTCGTGCCCGGCTGGAAGACGGTGGCCGACCCGAAGCTGCTGGGCAAGGCGATCTGGGCGCATGCGCAGAAGAATGGCGCGCGGCTGCGCGAGGGGCGGGTGGAGGCGCTTGCCAATGAAGGTGGCCGGCCGGTGCTGCGGCTGGCCGGCGGCGACGCGGTCGCGGCGGATGCGGTGATCGTGGCGGCCGGCGCGTGGTCGCACCTGCTGGCGCGGCAGGCCGGCGACCGCATCCCGCTGGAGACCGAGCGCGGCTACAACACCACGCTGCCGCGCGACGCATTCGACGTGCGGCGGCAGCTGATATTCTCCGCCCACGGCTTCGTCATCACGCCGCTGGAAACGGGCCTGCGCGTCGGCGGCGCGGTGGAGCTGGGCGGGCTGACGCGGCCGCCGAACCATGCCCGCTCGAAGGCGATGCTGGACAAGGCGGCGCGCTTCCTGCCGGGTCTCGCGACGGAAGGCGGGCGGCAATGGATGGGCTATCGCCCCTCGCTGCCGGATTCGCTGCCGGTGATGGGGGCTGCCCGCATGCCGGGCGTGCATTACGCCTTCGGCCACGGGCATCTCGGGCTGACGCAGGCGGCGGCGACGGGGCGGATCATGCGCGACCTCGTGCTGGGGCAGGCAAGCGTGATAGACATCTCGCCGTTTCGCGCATTGCGCTTCTGAGGTCTCCCAATGAGCCGCCACTCCTTCTTCTGCATAGACGGCCACACCTGCGGCAACCCCGTGCGGCTGGTGGCGGGCGGCGGGCCGCTGCTCTCGGGCGCCACGATGATGGAGCGGCGGGCGCATTTCCTGCGCGACTTCGACTGGATCCGCACCGGGCTGATGTTCGAGCCGCGCGGCCACGACATGATGTCGGGCTCAATCCTCTATCCGCCGACGACGCAGGATGGCGACGTGGGCGTGCTGTTCATCGAGACGTCGGGATGCCTGCCCATGTGCGGGCACGGGACGATCGGCACGGTGACCTTCGCGATCGAGAACGGGCTGATGAAGCCGAAGACGCCGGGCAGGCTGAACCTCGACACGCCGGCCGGCCGCGTGGTGGCGGAATACAGGCTGGAGGGCGAGCATGTGGAGGAGGTGCGCATCACCAACGTGGCCTCCTTCCTGCATTCGGAGGGGCTGGAGGTGGAATGCCCGGAGCTGGGGCCGCTAAAGGTGGACGTGGCCTATGGCGGCAATTTCTACGCGATCGTGGAGCCGCAGGCGAATTATCGCGACATGGCCGACCATAGCGCAGCGCAGCTGATCGCCTGGAGCCCGGTGCTGCGCGAGCGACTGAACGCGGCATATGCTTTCGTGCACCCTGAAAACCCCGGCATAAGCGGGCTGTCGCACATCCTGTGGACCGGCGCGCCGAAACACCCGGAGGCGCATGCGCGCAACGCCGTGTTCTACGGCGAGAAGGCGATAGACCGCTCGCCCTGCGGCACCGGCACCTCGGCGCGGATGGCGCAGCTGCACGCCAAGGGCAAGCTGAAGGTGGGCGACGATTTCGTGCACGAATCGATCATCGGCTCGCTGTTCCGCGGGCGGGTGGAGCGCGAGGCGAGCGTAGCCGGAGGCAGGGCAATGATACCGTCCATCGGCGGATGGGCGCGCATGACCGGGCTCAACACGATCTTCATCGACGAGCGCGACCCGTTCGCGCACGGCTTCGTGGTGCGGTGAGTTTTGGCGCGATGGCGCGATCGTGCCGGGCGCAGGCTGGGGAGGGAGGAAGCGATGCGGCGGCGGCAAGGAAAATGCGAGGCGCAAACCGGCGTGCGGATGCACGCTTTGCCGGCGGAACGGGACCTGCGTGCAAAATTCGGCGGGACAGCCACCGGTTTCGCATCTATAAGTCAAGGACATTGCGCGGGAGCGATGCTAGCTTCCGCCGTCTTTTGAGGCCCGCCGCGGCAATGCATGCACCGAGGGGCGTCTCGCGCTCTCTCAAAACCCAATTGACATTGCAGACCGCGGTCGAAACGTTAGGGCCAGGGGAACAACGACAAGGGAACGCCGTCCGGCGACACTCCCGGGGAGTAATGGTGAATGGAATACTTCCTCCAGCAGCTTATTAACGGGCTGACGCTGGGGTCGATCTACGGGCTGATCGCGATCGGCTACACGATGGTGTACGGCATCATCGGCATGATCAATTTCGCCCATGGCGATATCTTCATGATCGGCTCCTTCATCGCCCTCACGGTCTTCCTTCTTCTGACCAGCGTCCTCGGCTTCGCCTTCCTGCCGGTGGTGCTGCTGATCGTCATCATCGTGGCGATGCTGTTCACCGCGATGTGGGGTTGGTCGGTCGAGCGCATCGCCTACCGACCGCTGCGCGGATCGTTCCGGCTGGCGCCGCTGATCACCGCGATCGGCATGTCGATCGTGCTGCAGAACTTCGTGCAGATCACGCAGGGCGCGCGCGTCAAGCCGCTGCCGCCGCAAATCCAGGGCGGCATCACCCTCATGCAGGGCTCGACCGAGAACGGCACCATCGTGGTGCAGCTCTCCTACATGCAGATCATCATCATCCTGACCACGATCGTGCTGATGACCGGCTTCACGCTGCTGATCTCGCGCACCTCGCTCGGCCGCGCGCAGCGCGCCTGCGAGCAGGACCGCAAGATGGCCTCGCTGCTGGGCGTGGACGTCGACCGCACCATCTCGCTGACCTTCGTGATGGGCGCGGCACTGGCATCGGTCGCCGGCGTGATGTTCCTGCTGCTGTACGGAGTGATCGACTTCTACATCGGCTTCCTGGCGGGCGTGAAAGCGTTCACGGCGGCCGTGCTCGGCGGCATCGGCTCGCTGCCGGGCGCCATGCTGGGCGGGCTGCTGATCGGGCTGATCGAGGTGTTCTGGTCGGGCTACTTCACGGTCGAGTACAAGGACGTGGCGGCGTTCTCGATCCTCGCCATCGTGCTGATCTTCCTGCCCTCGGGCCTGCTCGGCAAACCGGAAGTGGAGAAGGTCTGATGGCGGCCGACAACAGCGCCGTGCCGGCATCGGACATCAATCCCGTCGGCGCGCAGATCGAACGCGAGCAGCGCGCGGCGGCGACGCCGCCCGCGGCCCACAACACCTTCGACTGGAAGACGGCGGCGCGCAACGCCGCGATCGCCGCCTTCATCGCCGGCGTGCTCGGCTTCTTCTTCCTGGGCATGCGGACCGACATCGCGCCCGGCGGCCTCGTCATCACCTATCGCTGGCTGGTGCTGCTGTTTGCGGTGGCGCTGGTCTTCCTCGGGCGGCTGCTGCTGGAGACCTTCATCTTCAACGCCGCGCCGGCGCTGGCGCGGGTGATTGCCGGGCTGCTGTTCATCGCGGCGATCGGCTTCATGATGGCCTACGACGTGCCGGGCACGCGGCAGCTGAACCGGCTGCTGGTGGGCGTCGGGCTCGGCGCGGCGATCGTGGCGGTGCTGTACCTGGTGGCGGCCTATTCGCGGCGCGCGCCGGCGGCCAAGCGCAAGACCGTGACCGGCCCGCCCACATGGGCAAGCCGCGCGCCGGGCATCGTGCTGTTCCTCATCGCGGCCGGGCTGCCCTTCATCATCACCACGCTGTTTCCCGGACAGCAGCGCCAGTATATCGACCTCGCCATCCTGATCATGACCTACGTCATGCTGGGCTGGGGGCTGAACATCGTGGTGGGCCTGGCCGGGCTGCTGGACCTCGGCTACGTTGCCTTCTACGCGGTGGGGGCCTATTCCTTCGCGCTGCTGTCGACGCATTTCGAGTTCATGGGCTTCTGGATGGCGCTGCCGCTGGCCGGCATTCTCGCCGCCTTCTGGGGCATCATACTGGGCTTCCCGGTGCTGCGGCTGCGCGGCGACTACCTCGCGATCGTGACGCTGGCCTTCGGCGAGATCATCCGCGTGGTGCTGCTGAACTGGTATGATTTCACCGGCGGCCCGAACGGCATCTCGGGCATTCCCAAGCCGACCTTCCTCGGCATGGACTTCACGCGCGGCGAGGACGGCGTGGCGGCGTTCCTGGGGATCGAGTATTCGACGATCCACCGCTTCATCTACCTCTACTACATCATCTTCATCCTCGCGATCATCACCAACCTGGTGACGATGCGGCTGCGCAAGCTGCCGGTGGGCCGGGCATGGGAGGCGCTGCGCGAGGACGAAATTGCCTGCCGCTCGCTCGGCATCAACACCACCAACACGAAGCTGACGGCGTTTGCCATCGGCGCCATGTTCGGCGGCTTCGCGGGCTCGTTCTTCGCCACGCGGCAGGGCTTCATCTCGCCGGAAAGCTTCTCCTTCCTGGAGTCGGCGATCATCCTGGCGATCGTGGTGCTGGGCGGGCTGGGCTCGCAGCTGGGCGTGGTGGCGGCTTCGGTGGTGATGATCGGCGGCATCGAGATGCTGCGCAATGTGGGCTTCGTGAACAACATCTTCCCCGGCTTCGATCCGGTGCAGTACCGCATGCTGATCTTCGGCTTCGCCATGGTGGCGATCATGGTGTGGAAACCGCGCGGCCTGGTGACGACGCGCGATCCGTCGGCGGTGCTGAAGGAGCGCAAGAAGATCGGGGCTGACATGGTAGCGCAGGGGGAGGGCCACTGATGTCGACCGCAGCGACCGCCCTGTCCGCCGAAACCGCGGCCCAGCCGCAGGCCAAGTGGGACCGCGACCCCATCCTGACGGTGGAACACCTGACCATGCGCTTCGGCGGCCTGACCGCCGTGAACGACCTGTCGTTCAGCGTCGGCCATGGCGACATCACCGCGCTGATCGGCCCCAACGGGGCCGGCAAGACGACCGTGTTCAACTGCGTGACCGGCTTCTACAAGCCGACCGAGGGCCGCATCGTGATGCGCCACGGCCCCGGCATGCAGCAGGAGACGGTGGACGCGGTGACCGCCAGCGACAAACGCTACCGCGCCGCCAATGACGGCTCGGTGTTCCTGCTGGAGCGCATGCCCGATTTCGAGATATCGAAGCGGGCCAAGGTGGCCCGCACCTTCCAGAACATCCGCCTGTTTTCGGGCATGACGGTGCTGGAGAACCTGCTGGTGGCGCAGCACAACCCGCTGATGATCGCCTCGGCCTTCACGGTCGGCGGTATCCTCGGGCTGCCGAACTACCGCCGGGCGCAGCGGGAGGCGATCGACAAGGCCGTATCCTGGCTGGAGCAGGTCAACCTCATCGACCGCGCCGACGATCCGGCCGGCGACCTGCCTTACGGCGCGCAGCGGCGGCTGGAGATCGCGCGCGCCATGTGCACGGAACCCAAGCTGCTGTGCCTCGACGAGCCGGCCGCCGGCCTCAACCCGCGCGAATCGTCCGAGCTGAACGAGCTGCTGCAGCACATCCGCGGCACCGGGACCTCGGTGCTGCTCATCGAGCACGACATGGGCGTGGTGATGGAGATCTCCGACCACATCGTGGTGCTGGACTACGGCGTGAAGATCTCCGACGGCGACTCCGGTTTCGTGCGCAACGACCCGAAGGTGATCGCGGCCTATCTGGGCGTCGACGACGAGGACGAGATCGACATTCCCGAAGTGCGCCAGGAGCTGGTGGAGCTGGAGAAGGAGGCACGCAGGCAGGGACATGCCGACGCGGGCCTGAAGCTTCCCAAGGGAGACAGCGAATGAGCGGGCCGCTTCTCACCGTCGAGGGGGTGGAGACCTATTACGGCAAGATCGTCGCGCTGCGCGGCGTGGATGTCGAGGTCAGCCCCGGCGAGATCGTGACGCTGATCGGCGCCAACGGCGCCGGCAAGTCGACGCTGATGATGACGATCTGCGGCAGCCCGCAGGCCCGCAGCGGCCGCATCGTCTATGACGGCATCGACATCACCGCCATGCCCACGCACCAGATCATGCGGCTGGGGATCGCGCAGTCGCCCGAGGGGCGGCGCATCTTCCCGCGCATGACCGTGCTGGAGAATTTGCAGATGGGCGCCCAGCTGGTGGCGCCGGAGCATTTTTCCGGCGATCTCGAGCGCGTCTACTCGCTGTTCCCGCGCCTCAAGGAACGCGCAGGGCAGCGCGGCGGCACACTTTCGGGCGGCGAGCAGCAGATGCTGGCGATCGCCCGCGCGCTGATGGGCCGGCCGAAGCTGCTGCTGCTGGACGAGCCGTCGCTGGGGCTGGCGCCGCTGATCGTGAAGCAGATCTTCGAGGTGATCCGCGAGCTGAACCGCAGCGAGGGGCTGACCGTGTTCATGGTCGAGCAGAACGCCTTCCACGCGCTGAAGCTCGCGCATCGCGGCTATGTGATGGTCAACGGCCGCATCACCATGACCGGGACGGGCAAGGAGCTGCTGCAGCGCGAGGAAGTGCGCGCGGCCTACCTGGAAGGCGGGAGGCACTGAGCCGATGGAAAAGCAGATGACCTATCTGTGGGAGGTCACGGCCTGGGAGTTCGTCTTCGTGACGGTGGTGCTGGCGGGCGGGGCGGCGTTCCTGACCGGCCGGGCCGTGGCGCGGGCCTGGGAAAGCGAGCTGCGGCTGGTGATCTACATGGTGCTGCTGGCGGCGGCGACGCGCTTCATCCATTTCGCGCTGTTCGGCGGCACGCTGATCGCGCCCTACTACTACCTGGTCGACTTCGTCGTCATCACGCTGATCGCGATACTCGGCAAGCGCATGACGCGCGCACGCCAGATGGCGCGGCAGTACAGTTTCGAATATGAAAGCAGGAATGCCGTGAGCTGGAGCCGAAAGGCCTGACGGCATTTACGATTTCCGGTTGAAAGCCTTTATTTCCTAGTGGAATTGGGCTTTCATGCCGGTCAAGCGGGGCCGCGCCCCGCATCGCGGCCACGGGACCGACACCTATCCGGCGCCGCTATCAGGGAACAGCAGGTGTTGTTGAGGGAGTTACCATGAAGAAGGTTCTTTTGGCGGGCGCTGCGCTCGGCCTCCTGATGTCGTCGCCGGCCTTCGCCGACATCAAGATCGGCGTTGCCGGCCCGATGACCGGCCAGTACGCCTCGTTCGGCGAGCAGATGAAGGGCGGCGCCGAGCAGGCGGTCGAGGACATCAACGCGGCCGGCGGCGTGAACGGCGAGAAGCTGGTGCTGACGGTGGGCGACGATGCCTGCGACCCGAAGCAGGCCGTGGCAGTGGCCAACCAGGCCGCCTCCGACGGGCTGGTCTTCATGGCGGGCCATTTCTGCTCCGGTTCGTCGATCCCGGCTTCGGCCGTCTATGCGGAAGAGAACATCGTCCAGATCTCGCCGGCTTCGACCAACCCGAAGTTCACCGACGAGCGTCCGGGACCGGGCGTGTTCCGCACCTGCGGCCGTGACGACCAGCAGGGCGAGGTTGCCGGCAAGTTCCTGGCCGAGCACTTCGCGGGCAAGAAGATCGCCTTCGTGCACGACAAGACCGCCTACGGCCAGGGCCTGGCCGACGCCACCAAGGCCGTCTACGAGGCCAATGGCGGCAAGCCGGCCATGTACGAAGCCTACACCGCCGGCGAAAAGGACTATTCGGCGCTGGTGACCAAGCTGAAGGGCGAGGGCATCGACGTGCTCTATGTCGGCGGCTACCACACCGAAGCCGGCATCATGGCCCGCCAGATGCGCGAGCAGGGCATGAAGACCGTGCTGGTTTCCGGCGATGCGCTGGTGACCGAAGAGTACTGGGCGATCACCGGCGAGGCCGGCGAGGGCACGCTGATGACCTTCTCGCCCGACCCGGCGAAGAACGAAGTCGCCAAGCCGGTCGTTGACCGCATGGTCGCCGCCGGCCGTTCGGTCGAGGGCTACGCCCTCTACACCTACGCCGCGATCCAGGCCTGGGCGCAGGCTGCCACCACCGCCAAGTCGACCGATTTCGACGGCGTGGTGAAGGCGCTGGACGAAGGCAAGTTCGACACCGTGCTCGGCTCGCTGGAATTCGACAGCAAGGGCGACGTGACGCTGCCCGGCTACGTGTTCTACGAGTGGAAGAACGGCAAGTACGACTACATGCAGTAAGCCCCGCGGAGACTTGCTGACAGCACTACCCGGGCCCGGCATGGAAACATGCCGGGCCCTTTCGTACAGATGGGTCTAATCGTTTGAATTTCGTGCGGCGAATGGGTGCCGCGCCTGTTTGCAGTGCAGCATTTTCGGGCTAATGGTTGCAGCTGACGCAACGCGAGCCCACGGACCTGCAGTGAAAATCTCCAAGATCCTCGTCGCCAACCGCTCCGAAATCGCCATTCGCGTGTTCCGCGCGGCCAACGAGCTGGGCATACGCACGGTCGCGATCTGGGCCGAGGAGGACAAATACGCGCTGCACCGGTTCAAGGCCGACGAGAGCTACCAGGTCGGGCGAGGGCCGCATCTGGCGAAGGAGCTGGGGCCGATCGAGAGCTACCTTTCGATCGACGAGGTGATGCGGGTGGCGAAGCTTTCGGGCGCGGACGCGATCCACCCCGGCTACGGCCTGCTGTCGGAGAGCCCTGAATTCGCCGACGCCTGCGCGCAGGCCGGCATCACCTTCATCGGCCCGCGGCCGGAGACGATGCGCCGGCTGGGCAACAAGGTGGCGGCGCGCAACCTGGCGATCGAGGTCGGCGTGCCGGTGGTGCCGGCGACGGAGCCGCTGCCCGACGACATGGAGGCGGTGCGCAGGCTGGCGGCCGGGATCGGCTATCCGGTGATGCTGAAGGCCTCGTGGGGCGGCGGCGGGCGCGGCATGCGCGCCATCCGCAGCGAAGGCGAGCTGGCCAAGGAGGTGATGGAGGGCAAGCGCGAGGCGCGCGCGGCCTTCGGCAAGGACGAGGTGTATCTGGAGAAGCTGATCGAGCGCGCCAGGCATGTCGAGGTGCAGGTGCTGGGCGACACGCACGGCAACACGGTGCATCTGTTCGAGCGCGACTGCTCGATCCAGCGGCGTAACCAGAAGGTGGTGGAGCGCGCGCCGGCGCCCTATCTCGACGCCGCGCAGCGCGGCGAGCTCTGCGGCTACGCCCTGAAGATCGCCGACGCGACAAACTATGTGGGCGCCGGCACGGTGGAGTTCCTGCAGGACGCCGACACCGGGAAGTTCTACTTCATCGAGGTCAACCCGCGCATCCAGGTGGAGCACACCGTCACCGAGGAGGTGACGGGCATCGACATCGTCAAGGCGCAGATCCACATCCTCGAAGGGGCTGCGATCGGCACGGCCGAGAGCGGCGTGCCGGCGCAGGCCGACATCCGGCTGAACGGCCACGCGCTGCAGTGCCGCATCACCACCGAGGACCCGGAGCAGAACTTCATACCCGACTATGGCCGCATCACCGCCTATCGCGGCGCGACCGGCTTCGGCATCCGGCTCGACGGCGGCACCGCCTATTCCGGCGCGGTGATCACGCGCTTCTACGACCCGCTGCTGGAGAAGGTGACGGCGTGGGCGCCCAGCGCGGAGGAGGCGGCGCGGCGCATGGACCGGGCGCTGCGCGAATTCCGCATCCGCGGAGTGGCGACCAACCTCACCTTCCTCGAGGCGATCATCAACCACCCGAAATTCCGCGACAACAGCTACACGACGCGCTTCATCGATTCGACGCCGGAGCTGTTCACGCATGTGAAGCGGCGCGACCGCGCGACCAAGCTGCTGAACTACCTGGCCGACGTGTCGGTGAACGGGCATCCGGAGACGCGCGGCCGGCCGGCGCCGAAGGCGGACGCGGCGGCGCCGAAAGTGCCATTCGTCGAGGCAGGCCTGGCCGACGGGACGCGGCAGCTGCTGGACCGGCTGGGGCCGGAGGAGTTCGCGCAATGGATGCGCGGCCAGAAGCGGGTGCTGATGACCGACACGACCATGCGCGACGGGCACCAGTCTCTGCTGGCGACGCGCATGCGCACTTTCGACATAGCGCGCATCGCCGGCACCTACGCGCGCGCGCTTCCCGAGCTCTTCTCGCTCGAATGCTGGGGCGGGGCGACATTCGACGTGGCCATGCGCTTCCTGACCGAGGACCCGTGGGAGCGGCTGGCGCTGGTGCGCGAGGCAGCACCCAACATCCTGCTGCAGATGCTGCTGCGGGGCGCCAACGGGGTGGGCTACACCAACTATCCCGACAATGTGGTGCAGCATTTCGTGAAGCAGGCGGCGGGCGCCGGCATCGACCTGTTTCGTGTGTTCGACTGCCTGAACTGGGTGGAGAACATGCGCGTGGCGATGGACGCCGTGGGCGCCGAGGGCAAGCTCTGCGAGGCGGCGATCTGCTACACGGGCGACATACTCGACCCGGCGCGGGCGAAATACGACCTCAGATATTACGTCGCGCTGGCCAAGGAGCTGGAGGCGGCGGGCGCGCACATCATCGCGCTGAAGGACATGGCCGGCCTGCTGAAGCCGGCGGCGGCACGGGTGCTGTTCAAGGCGCTGCGGGAAGCGACCGACCTGCCGATCCATTTCCACACGCACGACACCAGCGGCATAGCGGCTGCGACCGTGCTGGCGGCGGTGGAAAGCGGCGTCGACGCGGTGGACGCGGCGATGGACGCGCTGTCGGGCAACACGTCGCAGCCCTGCCTGGGCTCGATCGTGGAGGCGCTGAAGGGCTCGGAGCGCGACACCGGGCTCGACGCGCAGTGGATTCGCCGCATCTCGTTCTACTGGGAGGCGGTGCGCAACCAGTATGCCGCATTCGAGAGCGACCTGAAGGGGCCGGCCTCGGAAGTCTACCTGCACGAGATGCCGGGCGGGCAGTTCACCAACCTGAAGGAGCAGGCGCGCAGCCTGGGGCTGGAAACGCGCTGGCACGAGGTGGCGCAGGCCTATCACGACGCCAACCTGATGTTCGGCGACATCGTCAAGGTGACGCCGTCGTCCAAGGTGGTGGGCGACATGGCGCTGATGATGGTGAGCCAGGACCTCACCGTGGCGGACGTGGAGAACCCGGCGAAGGACATCGCCTTCCCCGATTCTGTGGTGTCGATGCTGCGCGGCGACCTCGGCCAGTCGCCGGGCGGCTGGCCGGAAAAGCTGCAGAAGAAGGCGCTGAAGGGCGATAAGCCGATCACGGCGCGCCCCGGCTCGCTGCTCAGGGCGGCCGACCTGACGCAGCTGCGCGCGGCGCTGGAGGAGAAGCTTGGCCGCGAAGCCGACGAGCAGGAGTTTGCCTCGTCGCTGATGTATCCCAAGGTGTTTGCCGATTTCGCCGCAGCTCAGGAGGAATATGGCCCGGTGAGCGTGCTGCCCACGCCGACCTATTTCTACGGCATGAAGGCGGAGGACGAGATCCTTGTCGACATCGAGCGCGGCAAGACGCTGGTGGTGCGCTGCCTGGCGATCGGCGAGACCGACGAAAAGGGCATGGTGACGGTGTTCTTCGAGCTGAACGGGCAGCCGCGGCGCGTGAAGGTGCCGGACCGGGCGCACGGCTCGGGCGCGTCGCAGGCGCGGCGCAAGGCCGAGGCCGGCAACGAGGCGCATCTCGGCGCGCCAATGCCGGGCGTGGTGTCGTCGGTGGGGGTGAATGCGGGGCAGGCGGTCAAGGCCGGCGACGTGCTGCTGTCGATCGAGGCGATGAAGATGGAGACGGTGCTGCATGCCGAGCGCGACGGCACGGTGGCCGAAGTGCTGGTGCGCCCCGGCGACCAGATCGACGCCAAGGACCTGCTGGTGGTGCTGGGGTAGACAGCTGCGGCCGGCGGGGCGCTCAAGGCCGCCCCCTCCACCACGCTTCGCGTGGTCCCCCTCCCCCGCTTCGCAGGGGAGGATCAGCGTCGCGCTACGTCTTCGCGCCCTTGGCGCGCTCGATCGCCTCGACGATCATCTTGCGGGCGGTGGCGGCGTCGTGCCAGCCGCCGATCTTCACCCACTTGCCGGGCTCGAGGTCCTTGTAGTGCTCGAAGAAGTGCTCGATCTGCTTGAGCGTGATCTCCGGCAGATCGGTGTAGTTGAACACGTTCTCGTAACGGCGGGTGAGGTGCGGCGAGGGGACGGCGACGACCTTCTCGTCCTGGCCGGCATTGTCCTCCATGATGAGCACGCCGATGGGCCGAACATTGATGACGCAGCCAGGAATGAGCTGGCGCGTGTTGCAGACAAGAACGTCGATCGGGTCGCCGTCGCCCGACAGCGTGTGGGGCACGAAGCCGTAATTCCCCGGATAGGTCATCGGGGTGTAGAGGAAGCGGTCGACGACGAGCGTGCCGGCCTCCTTGTCCATCTCGTACTTGATCGGCTGGCCGCCGACAGGCACCTCGACGATCACGTTGACGTCTTCCGGCGGGTTCCTGCCGATGGCGATGGCGTCGATGCGCATGGCTGTCTCTTCCTGGCGTGCCCCCCGCCGCAGCCGTTAGCGGCTTGCGGCGGCTGGCGCAACAGGGCGCGTGAAAAGATGGACCGTTGGCGCCGCGGTCAGGCCGGCGTCACTTCGTACTGCCGGCTCTTCACCCAGGGCAGCAGCACGAGGCCGATGACGAACAGCACGATGATCGGCGTGACGCCGAGGCGCTGGGCGTCCTGGGTGGACAGGCCGAAGGATTCGGAGGCGAAGAAGGCGGTGGCAAAGGCGATGGACAGCGGCCCGATGAAAGTGGTGGCGCGGCCGGACAGCGCGTAGAGGCCGAACGCCTCGGTGACCCGGTCGCGCGCGACCTGGTCGACCAGCAGCGTGCGCGACGCCGCCTGCAGCGAGCCGCCGGCGGCGCCGATCAGCGCACCCGCCACGTAGAAGATGATGTCGGGCAGGCCCGAGCCGCCATCGCCGACGGGGATGAACAGCACCTCGGTCTGCGTGGTGGAGATGACGAGGATGCAGCAGAGCGTGAGCAGGACGGCGGAGCCGGCGACCACGCGCCTGGGGCCATAACGCTGGTCGACGATGCCGCCGGCCCAGGCGCCGGCGGCGCCGGTGATGTTGGCCAGGATGCCGAATATGCCGATCTGGATGATCGACCAGCCGAGCACGCCGGCGGCATAGATGCCGCCGAAGGTGTAGAGCGCGTTGAGCGCGTCGCGGTAGAACATGCTGGACATCAGGAAGGAGAAGTAGCTGCGTTCGGACGGGAGTCGGCGCAGCGTGGTCCAGAGCTGGTCGAGCCCTCGCCTGATGGACCCGCGGGCGGCGGCTCGGCGCGCCACGTCGGGTGTCCACAGGAACATCGGCAGGACGAAGACGACATACCAGATGGCGGTGAGCGGACCGGAAGCACGGTCGCCCTCGTGGCTGAGCGGGTCGAGGCCGAAAAGCGGCGTCATGCCGAGCAGGGTGCGCCCGGTCTGCGGCGAGGCCGACAGGAAGCCCAGCACGAGCACAAGGGTGATCAGCCCGCCAATGTAGCCCAGGCCCCAGGCAGAACCGGACAGGCGACCGAGCTCGGAGCGCGGCACCAGAGTTGGCATCATCGCGTTGTTGAAGACGGCCGCGAACTCCATGCCGAAGACGGCGAGCGCGATCCAGAACAGCATGACGCCGATGTTTTCCATGCCGGGCGTGGCGAACCACAACATCCAGCAGCCGATGACGCCGAGCACGGAGAAGAACAGGATCCACGGCTTGCGCGGGCCGGTGGTGTCGGCGATGGCGCCCAGCACGGGAGACGACAGCGCGATCAGCAGGCCGCCGACGCCGGTGGCGTAGCCCCACAATTCCTGGCCGCGGGCGGCGTCGGAGGCGACGTGGGCGGCGAAATAGGGCGCGAATACGAAGGTGATGACGAGCGTGTGGAAAGGCTGCTGGGCCCAGTCGAAGAACATCCAGCCCCAGATGCCGCGCCGCGAAACCGCGGTCTCAGTCTCGACCGACATTTCCCCCTCCAGACGGGACCCCGCGCCCCGGATTGAATTTTTGGCCTGCCCCCGCGGCTATTGCCCCGCCACCAGGTCGGACATCAGGCCCGCCGCGACCGTGAGGCGGGCGACGCTCGCCTCGCTGCCCTCGGTCAGCGCCTGCAGCCGGTCGCGCGTGCGCGCCACGCGGTCGCCGCCGGCCTCCAGCCAGACGGCGACGGGGTCGCCCCTGTCCGGCGCGGTGGCCAGCGCGGATGCGGCGATGCCCCGCCGCGCGGCGCCGATCATGTCACTTGCCCGCGCCAGCGCAAGCCCGTCGTAATAATCGGTCGGCTGGATGGAGCGCGCCGCTTCCTCGACGCGGCCGATGCGGAACGCCTCGGTGACGGCCAGGAAGGCGGCGGCCGCCTTGTCGAGCGGGGCGCCCGCTTCGGCGCCCAGCAGCCCGATGTCGGGGATGATCTCGGCAATGCCGAGAAGGGCCAGCCGCCGCGCCAGCGCCGACGGCGCGCCGGCAGCCTCGAAGGCGGCGGCCTGCTCGGCGATGCGGTCCTGCATGAAGGCGGGCATGAGGCCGGGCAGCACCGGCTCAAGCACGCCGCGCGCGGCGCGCAGCGCAGCCACCCGGGCGCCGATGTCGCCGCCGCCGCCATTCCTGATCTGCCAGCCGGTGGCGGCCAGCACCAGACGCCAGATGCGCTGGTAGAAGGACAGCTGGGTAGCGCCGGGCACGCGGTTGTCGAGCGCGTCGACCTCGGCGAAGAGCGGCCGCAGATCGAACCCGTCGCGCACCACGGCATAGGCGGCGACGACATCGGCGGCGGAGCAACCGGTGAGGTCCTGCAGGCGGCTGACGAAAGAGGGGCCGCCGCGGTTGACGACGTCGTTGGCGAGCTCTGTGGCGACGATCTCGCGGCGCAGCCGGTGGGCACGGATCTCGCTGGCGTAGCGGCCGGCCATGCGGGCGGGGAAATAGCCCAGCAAGTCTTCCTCGAAATGCGGCTCGTCCGGCAGGCCGCTTTCGACGATGTCGGAGAACAGCACGATCTTGGCGTAGGCCAGCAGCACGCCGATCTCGGCGCGGGTGAGCGGCTGGCCGCGGCCCTGCCGCTCGGCCAGCGCGTCCGGCCCCGGAAGGTACTCGACCTCGCGGTTGAGCAGGCCGCGCCCCTCAAGCACCGACATCAGCCGCGCCTGGTGCGGCAGCTCGGCCATGCCGCGATCCTGGGTAAGCGAGATCGCCAGCGTCTGGCGGTAATTGTTGGCGAGCACGAGGCCGGCGACCTCGTCGGTCATCTCGGCCAGCAGCTTGTCGCGGGCCGGCCGGGTGAGCCCGGCTCGCATGGCGTCGGCCAGCGCGATCTTGATGTTCACCTCCACGTCGGAGGAATTGACGCCGCCGGAATTGTCGATGGCGTCGGAATTGCAGCGGCCGCCGCGCAGGCCGTATTCGATGCGCGCAAGCTGCGTCATGCCGAGATTGGCGCCCTCGCCGACCACGCTGGCGCGCAGCTCTGCCGCGGTCACGCGGATGGCGTCGTTGGCGCGGTCGCCGGCGTCGGCGTTGGATTCGGAGGAGGCGCGCACATAGGTGCCGATGCCGCCGAACCACAGCAGGTCGACTGGCGCCCGCAGGATGGCGTTGAGGATGTCGGCCGGCGAGCAGACCGTGCGCTCCAGCCCGATGGCGGCGGCGGCCTGCGGGGTGAGCGTGACCGACTTCATGGTGCGCGGGATGACCATGCCGCCTTCGGAGAGGCGCGCGCGGTCGTAGTCCTGCCAGGACGAGCGCGGCAGCGCGAACAGGCGCTGGCGCTCGGCGAAGCTCGCCTCCAGGTCGGGATCGGGGTCGATGAAGATGTCGCGATGGTCGAAGGCGGCGATGAGGCGGGTCTGGCGCGACAAGAGCATGCCGTTGCCGAACACGTCGCCCGACATGTCGCCGACGCCGACCACGCTGAAGGGCTCGGACTGGATGTCCCAGGCGCGGCCCTCGCGGCCCATCTCGCGGAAATGGCGCTTGACCGCCTCCCAGCCGCCGCGCGCGGTGATGCCCATCTTCTTGTGGTCGTAGCCGGCGGAGCCGCCCGAGGCGAAGGCGTCGTCCAGCCAGAAGCCGTGTTCCTGGCTGATGGCGTTTGCGGTGTCGGAGAAGGTGGCGGTGCCCTTGTCGGCGGCGACCACGAAATAGGCGTCGTCGCCATCGTGGCGCACCACGCCGTCCGGCGTCACCACATCGCCGCCGACGATGTTGTCGGTGACAGACAGGAGCGAGGAGATGAAGTTGACATAGGCGCGGCGGCCGGCGTCGAACACCTGGTCGCGGGAGCCGCCGGCGGGCAGCTGCCTGGGATAGAAGCCGCCCTTGGCGCCGACCGGCACGATGACGGCGTTCTTGACCTGCTGCGCCTTGACCAGGCCCAGCACCTCGGTGCGGTAGTCCTGGGCGCGATCCGACCAGCGCAGGCCGCCGCGCGCGACCGGGCCGAAACGCAGGTGCACGCCCTCGACCTCCGGGCCGTAGACGAAGATTTCGCGCCAGGGGCGGGGCTCGGGCAGGCCGGTGAGCGCCCCGGAATCGAGCTTGAAGGCGAGCGAGACGGGGCGGTCGGGGGCGGGCGCGTAATGGTTGGTGCGCAGCGTCGAGACGATGAGGTTGAGGTAGCGGCGGATGATGGTGTCGTCGTCCAGGCTGGGGACCGCTTCCAGCGCCTTCTCGACGGCGGCCACGGTCTCGTCGCCTTCGCCGGGGCCGGCGGGGTCGAAGCGGGCCTGGAAGAGCGCGAACAGGAGGCGCGCAATGCCGGGGTAGCGGTTGAGCGCGGTGGCGATGAAATCCTGGCTCTGCGGGATGCCGGCCTGCTGCAGGTAGCGGCCATAGGCGCGCAGGATGCGGATCTCGCCGGGGCCGAGGCCGGCGCTGCGGGCCAGCATGTTGTAGCCGTCATTGTCGCTTTCGCCGCGCCACACCGAGGCGAAGACCTGCTCGAACAGGGCGCCGCCGTCGGCGAGGTCGATCGGCTTGCCGTCTCCGCTCTCGAGCTCCATGTCGTGCAGGAACACGACCTGCCCGTCGTCATCGGCGGGAATCTCGAAGGTGCGCTCGCTGATGACGCGGAAGCCCATGTTCTCCAGCAGGGGCACGCGCCGCGACAGGGCGACGGGCGCGCCGAGATGGTAGATCTTGAGGTCGGCGTGGTCGTCGGCCTGCCCGCGGTCGCGGTGGAAACCGATGACGATGGGGTTTTCGGGGCCGACCGTGGCGAGGCACTCGGCATCGCGCAACGCGATGTCGGGCGTGAAGCTGTTGCGGTAGCTTTCGGGGAAACGGGCGGCCGCGCGCGCCAGCTCGTCCGGGGCGCCGGAGGCGGCGACGGCCTCGCGCAGGCTGTCGTCCCAGGTGCGCACGATGCCGCGTATGGTGGCTTCCAGCGCCTGCTGGTCGACCTTCGGCGTCTTGCCGCCGGAACGGCCGATGATGAAATGCACGCGCGCCAGCGAGCCTTCGGGGAAGGCGGGGTAGTAGGCCGAGAGGCGACCGCCGAAGACGGTCTTCAGATAATCGCCGATGCGCACGCGCACTTCCGAATCGTAGCGGTCGCGCGGAACGAAGACGATCGCCGACACGAAGCGGTCGAACTGGTCGACGCGGTAGAGGGCGCGCACGCGCGGCCGCTCGCCCAGCGCCAGGATCGCCTCGGCATGCTTGCGCAGCACCGGCACGCTGATCTGGAACAGTTCGTCGCGCGGATAGGATTCCAGCACGTTGATGAGCGCCTTGCCGGAATGATCCTCTGGGTCGAAGCCGGATTTGGCGACGACCGCCTGCGCCTTGGAGCGAAGATAGGGGATCTTCATCACCGAGCGCGTGTAGGCGGTGGAGGTGAACAGGCCCACGATGCGCAGCTCGCCGGCCAGCGCGCCGTCGCCGTCGAACGTCTTGACCCCCACATAGTCGAGATAGATGCGGCGGTGGACGACAGACTTGGCGTTGGCCTTGGTGACGATGAGCGGCTCCGGCCCGTGCAGGAAGGCGCGGATCTCGGGCGTGGTGGTGACGGCCTCGGTGCCGCGCCGCAGGACCAGCACGCCGGGGTCGGACAGGATGCCCAGGCCCTCGGTGTCGGAGCGCTCGAGCGTGCCCTCGTCGGCGCCGCCGACATAGCGGAACTCGCGCATGCCGAGGAAGGTGAAGTTGTTGTCGCGCAGCCATTCGAGGAAGGCGACGGCCTCGGTGACGGCATCCTTCGGCAGCTGCAGCGGCAGGTAGCGCAGATCGCTGATGGCGCGGTCCAGCCGCGCCAGCATCGGCCGCCAGTCGGTGACGGCGGCGCGCACCTGGCGCAGGATGTGGGCGAGCCTTTCGCGCAGTTCCTCGCATGCGCGCTCTGGCAGGCGGGGCACGTGGATGTGGATGAGGCTGACGCGGTCGGCGTCGTCGGCAGCCTTGCCGGGCACGGCTTCGCCCAGCAGCCCGGCAACGCCCCCGGCGTCGTGGCGGACCAGCAGGACGGGGTGAAGCACGAGCGACGCCTCGCCGGCCGCGTCGTTGACCTCGCCGGTGACCGAATCGAACAGGAAGGGCATGTTGTCGTTGATGACGGTGATGGCGGTGAGCGGCGCGCCGCCGCGGACCAGGCCTTCGTCATTGTCGATGGCGATGACGCTTTCGCCGCGACGGTGGCGGCTCAGCGCGGCGTGGGCGAGCTCGGCCGAGCGCTGCAGGACGGCCTCGTCATAGGCGGCGACATCCTCCGCCGGCGCGCGCGCCTTCATCAGCTCGAACAGATGGCGCATGTCGGATGCCGCCTTGCCGCCGCCGCGATCGTCCATCCCGATTCGACCTCCCGCCGACTCGTTTTTGACTGTATTAGCAGAACGGGGACGTTTGGCGACCCGAGCGGGGCGCCGCGCGCCCGAAATTCCGCGGATTGTTTGCAGGAAGGAGAGCGAGGCAATGGCCGACCCGAAAGAGAAGGGGCGGGAGATCGCCCTCGACCTGAAGCCGGCGGGACCGCTGTCGGAGGCGACGCAGGCCTACTTCGCCAAGTGCGAGGAGAAGCTGGGGCTGGTGCCCAACGTGCTGCGCGCCTACGCCTTCGACGAGAAGAAGCTGCGCGCCTTCACCGACATGTACAACGACCTGATGCTGGGGGAGTCCGGCCTGTCGAAGCTGGAGCGCGAGATGATCGCGGTGGCGGTGTCGTCGATCAACCACTGCTACTACTGCCTGACCGCGCATGGTGCGGCGGTGCGGCAGCTTTCGGGCGACCCGGTGCTGGGCGAGCAGATGGCGATGAACTGGCGCGTGGCGAAGCTGACGCCGAAGCAGACGGCGATGCTGGAATTCGCCGAGAAGCTGACCGAGCAGCCGGCCAAGATCGTGGAAGCCGACCGCCGAAAGCTGCGCGACGCCGGCTTCTCCGACCGCGACATCTGGGACATCGCCTCGACCGCGGCATTCTTCAACATGTCGAACCGGGTGGCGGCGGCTGTCGACATGGAGCCGAACGCCGAATATCACGCCATGGCGCGGTGAGGGCGGGCGGGGAGCGTCGAAGCGCTGGCGGTCCTGAAGGCGCTGGGTTTTCGGCTTGCCCCGAAGCACGACGCGGCGGCCCGACCGCGCGGCCTGATCCGGCTAGCGCTTAATGAAGGAGGCTGAGTCGGCGCTGCCGCGCAGCGCCAGCCTGCCGCCATCGGTGACCAGCCGGTATTTCTGCAGCTCCTCGGCGGAGAGATAGTAGAGCGCGCGCGGCGGCGTATCGAGCGCGTGCAGCCACAGGGCAGGGTCGACGTCGAGCTCGACCAGCAGGCGGGTGATGCGGGCCGTGGTCATCTGCGCGTCGGCCATGGCCTGCTCAGGCTTCGTGTCGGGCCTGCCGACGGCATAGAACTGATGCAGGCCGACCGCCGCGCGCGCGCCGACGCTGCGGCTGGCGCCGCCGGCCAGAACCAGCGGGCAGGACGAGGCGCAGATGGCGCCGTCGGCGACCTCGGTGGCGAAACCCTTGTCGCGCACGATGCGGGCGATCGCCATGGCGTCCTCGAGCGAGCCGCCGGGCGAATCCAGCGAAACCTTCTCGACATATTCGCCGCGCGCCTCGACTTCCGTCGCGAAGCGGGCGGCCGATCCGGGATCGAGGCTGCCGACCGCCTTGAGCACGCCGCCGGGGGCGAGCGTGAAGCGGATGGGATCGCGCAGCAGGTCCTGGCCGGTGGTGAGGAACTGGCGCGGGTCGGTGCCGCCGCCGGCCGGCTGGTCGGCCTCGACCGCAGGCGGCAGTACAGGCACTGTCACGGCGGTGGACGCGGACGCCTCGGGCCACAGGCCGCCATTGGCCTCGACCAGATCGCGGAAGTCGAGCGCCAGCACGGAAACGGTGCCGATGAGCATGCCGAAGAAGGCGGCGCGGATGACGCGGCCTTCCTCGAAGCGGGCGAGATAGCGCATGAAGGCGTTGCGCGGAGCCTGGACCGTGTCGTTGATGCTCATGGATCGCTCCGCTTGCGCTCGGACAGGGAGGTGACGTTCTCGGCGGCCGGGCGAGGCTCCGTGCGCGGTGCGGCGGCCGCGTCGTCCTGCGGCTCGGGCACGGGCGCCTCCGCGGCGGCGCGGCGCGCATTGATGGCGGCGCTGAGCTCCAGCGCCCGCATCATGTCGCCGGCGCTGAAGCGGTCCGCCTCGGCCATCTCGTCCTCGCCGCGGCGCATGGCGCCGTAGACGATGGCCATGATGCCCACGAGGACCGCCGGCAGGAGATCGATGGAGATGGCTCCGGCCCAGCTGGGGATGAAGTCGCCGGCATAGCGGATCACCGCCTCGGCCGAGGTGAGCGGCACGTAGCGCCGCTCCGGCACCTTGGGCTGCGCCATGATCTCGGCGGCGGCGTCCGACAGCGCCTTGGACTGCTGGGCGACCGATTCGCGGACGGTCGCCATGACGATGTCCTGGCGGCCGGCGAGGTCGGCGCTGCGGCCGTTGGCGACCGGGGCGATGAAGCCCGCCGACAGGTCGGCCGCGGCGCGGCTGACCGATGGCGCGATGGAGGTGCGCTCGAGCGATGCGATGACGCCGGCGAGCATGACCGCCTCGCGGGCGAAATCGTCGGAGCGCGGCTCGATGGGGCCAGGCGCGGAGACGAGGCCGCGCATTGTGCCGAGATGCGCCTGCCCTTCCTCGAACAGCGCGGCGACGCGGTCGCGCGCGGCAAGGATGCTGGTTTCCAGCTCGCGCATCTGCGCCGACATCTGCGCGAGAAGCTGCACCACGCTGCCGGAGCCGGTGGTGCCGGTGAGCGCGCCGGAGGAGCGCTCGTCCTCGGCGAGGCGGGCGAAACGCTCGCCCGCGCGCTGGATGTCGGGCAGCAGGGACAGCGCGCCGATGGCGTTGGAGTTGGCCTGATCGAGGTCGGAGGTATAGTTCTCCAGCGTGGTGGCCAGATGCTGCTCGACCGCGGCGGAACCTGCGAGGGCCGCGGCGTTGAGCCAGGAGGACATGGCCACGATCATGGCCGAGCCCAGCAGCATGACGGCGAACAGGGCGGCGCGCGAGGCGCCGTCGCGCACTTCGGGCACGAAGCGGATGAGGTAGGTCCAGAAGCCGTAGATGGCGACGGAGACGGCGACCGAATAGATGATGGCGGCGAAGAAGACGAGGCTGGCGGTGCCGTCGAGCAGGCTGCGCACGCCAAGATAGGTGTAGACGCCAGAAGCCAGCGCCAGCGTGGCGAGCACGAAGCGCGTCATCGTCTGGAGGCTGGCGATGTGGTTGCGCAGCGCGCGCGCCGAACGGGCGTGGCTCATGGTAAACAAATCCCTAACAGGCCCGGCACAGGGCGGGAGAAGTTTGACCAAATCAGGGCCATGGCGCGCCTCGCGGCCCGGCTATTCGCAAACGACAGGCGGCGTCGGGATCTCGCCGTCGGCGAGGCCGTACATGTAGCCGCGCCCTTTCCACAGCACCGGCGGCTGGTGGCAGCGACGCAGCTGGGTGGGCGCCTCGGCGCGGTCGAGATAGACCACTTCGGGCCGCGCGGCCGACTGGTACTCGGCGGCCAGATGGCCCATGCCGACGACGATGCGCTTGTAGCCGGCGGGGCTGATGATGATCAGGTTGCCGAAGGAATCGTCATAGACGCGCTCCTTCAGCCGGCCGCCGGCCGACGCCGGCGCAGCGCCGGCGGCAAGCAGGGCCGCCAGCAGGGCGGCGGCCGCGAATCGCACGGCGGAAAGCTTGTTCGTCTTCAAGCGCATGGCCTGTCCTCAGCGTTGCGGTCGAGGCCCCCCTCGCAACCGAAATTAACGCTTTCTTCACCATTGTCACGCGCCCGCGCCCGCGCCGTCCACCCCAATTGACAAGGGTGGTTAATTTCGATGATGAGGGCGCATGAGCACGCCGCACCAGATCGACATCGCCCAGCTCCGTCTCAACGACGCGCACGTCTTCGCCCCGCTGCTGGCGGGCTATGCGCAGGCGCTGAAGCGCGGAGCGCCGCGCCGGCCCGACGATTTCTACGCCGAGACGCTGCTGCAGGACCGCACGGCCGAGGTGCTGGGCGCGCGCCTGGACGGCGAGCTGGTGGGCTTCGCCATCTATGTCGACCTGCCGGAGCCGGTGTCGGGCATGCGCTGCGGCGTGGTGGACCACATCTACGTGCATCACGACCACCGCCAGAAGGGCATCGCCAAGGCGCTGGTGGACGTGCTGGCGGACCAGGCGGAGGAGCGCGGCTGGTCGAAGCTTATCCTCAACGCGCCGCGCCAGCCCGAGGACGGGCGCAAGCTCTACGAGCAGATCGCGGCGCCGGCCGACTGGACCAGCTTCGTCATCCGGTTCGACGCGCAGTGAGCGTCGTCGCGGGCCGGGCGCTTGATCTGCTGCGGCTTCTATCTGTAGCGTCCGGCGCCATGACGAATCGCAGCCGCCTTCTCTCCGGCGCCACCTGCCTGCTGCTGGCGCCGGCCGCGGTGCTGGCCGGATGCACGGCGGCGCCCACGCCGAGCGCGAGCCGGCCCTCGACCCCGGCGCAGCCGCGCATGGCGGCCTATCGCTGCGGGGAGGGCGGGGAGATCAGGATCGAGAATTTCGGCGACATGGTGCGGGTGCACGGGCCGACCGACGCCGCCGCGGCCAATGACGCGGATGGACCCGCAGAGGCCGCCCCGGTGGAGCTGGCCGCCGCGCCGCCCGGACAGCGCAGCCGCTACGGCGCCGACGGCTACGCGCTCGTGCTGGAAGGCAACGAGGCGCTGTGGATGAAGGCCGGCAAGGCGCCGCTGACCTGCCTGCGCTAGGGCGCGCGGCGGACGGGCCGCGCGCTTCAATCGTTTGATCCGGCCCGACAAACGGGCGCTTGCCGGAAAAATCGATTAAGCCCGCGGCGGGGGCCGGCATTCCGTTTTGACGCGCTGCAAAAACGCGACTAGAAACCGTGCAGCCTTCCGATGCGGCGCACATGCAAAGGCATGCGCCGCCGTGGCCGGGAGGCGGCCGGAATGGGGGAGCCATGAGCCAACCGACAGCCACCCGCGCGAGACCCGTTTCGCCGCATCTGCAAATCTACCGCTTCACGCCGACCATGGCGATGTCGATCGTCCATCGCATCACCGGCATCGTACTCTATTTCGGCATGCTGCTGCTGGCGGCATGGCTGGTGGCAGCCGCGAGCGGCGGCGTGTGGTTCGAGCGCGCCGGCTGGCTGCTGGGCTCGTGGTTCGGCGTGGCAGTGCTGGTCGGCTTCACCTGGGCGGTCTGGCACCATCTGTTCGGCGGTATCCGCCATTTCATCTGGGACACCGGCGTCGGCACCGAAAAGCACACCTCGACGCTGCTTGCCTGGCTGACGCTTGTCGCCTCCCTCGTCTGCACGGCCGCCACCTGGGCCGTCTATCTCGTCTGGTTCTGAGGCGCCCATGAGCAACATGCGAACCCCGCTGCGCACCGTCCGCGGCCTCGGCGCCGCCAAGGACGGGACCACGCATTTCTGGCTGACCCGGGTGAGCGGGCTGGCGCTGGTGCCGCTGACGCTGTTTGCGGTCGGCCTCGCCTTCGCGCTGATCGGCAAGGACCAGGCGGCGGTGCGGGCGGTGATCGCCCAGCCGGTCGTGGCGATACCGCTGATCCTGTTCGTGGTGATCGGGGTCGAGCACATGCGGCTCGGCATCCAGGAGAGCATCGCCGACTACATCCATGGCGAACTTCTGAAGGTGCTGACGCTGGTGGCAAACACCGCCTGCTGCCTCGTCGTGGGGGCGGCCTCCGTCTTTTCCATCCTCCTCATCGCATTCGGAGCCTGACCGGTGGCAATCGAGCCAAAGACCATCGCCAAGCCCGGCATCGGCGGCAGCGCGTACAAGTTCGTGGACCACGCCTATGACGTGGTGGTGGTGGGGGCCGGCGGCGCCGGCCTGCGCGCCACGCTGGGCATGGCCGAGCAGGGCCTGAAGACGGCCTGCATCACCAAGGTGTTCCCGACGCGCTCGCACACGGTGGCCGCGCAGGGCGGCATCGCCGCCTCGCTGCGCAACATGGGCCCCGACAACTGGCAGTGGCACCTCTACGACACGGTGAAGGGCTCCGACTGGCTGGGCGACGTGGACGCGATGGAATATCTGGCGCGGGAAGCGCCGGCCGCGGTCTACGAGCTGGAGCATTACGGCGTGCCGTTCAGCCGCACCGAGGACGGGCGCATCTACCAGCGTCCCTTCGGCGGCCACATGCAGAATTTCGGCGACGGACCGCCGGTGCAGCGCACCTGCGCGGCGGCCGACCGTACCGGCCACGCGATCCTGCACACGCTCTACGGCCAGTCGGTGAAGAACAAGGCGCAGTTCTTCGTGGAATATTTCGCGCTCGACCTCTTGATGGACGAGAGCGGCGCCTGCACAGGCGTGGTGGCCTGGAACCTCGACGACGGCACCATCCACCGCTTCGCCGCCAAGATGGTGGTGCTGGCGACCGGCGGCTACGGCCGCGCCTACCAGTCGGCGACCAGCGCGCACACCTGCACCGGCGACGGCAACGGCATGGTGGCGCGCGCCGGCCTGCCGCTGCAGGACATGGAGTTCGTGCAGTTCCACCCGACCGGCATCTACGGCGCGGGCTGCCTGATCACCGAGGGCGCGCGCGGCGAGGGCGGCTATCTTGTCAACTCCGAAGGCGAGCGCTTCATGGAGCGCTATGCCCCCTCGGCCAAGGACCTCGCCTCGCGCGACGTGGTCTCGCGCTGCATGACGCTGGAAATCCGCGAGGGGCGCGGCGTCGGCAAGCAGAAGGACCACATCTTCCTGCATCTCGACCATCTCGACCCGGCCGTGCTGCACGAGCGGCTGCCGGGCATCTCGGAGAGCGCCAAGATCTTCGCCGGCGTGGACGTGACGCGCGAGCCGATCCCGGTGCTGCCGACGGTGCACTACAATATGGGCGGCATTCCCACCAATTACTGGGGCGAGGTGCTGAACCCGGCGCTGGGCGGCCCCGACGCGGTGCAGCCCGGGCTGATGGCGGTGGGCGAGGCGGCCTGCGCCTCGGTGCACGGCGCGAACAGGCTGGGTTCCAACTCGCTGATCGACCTCGTGGTGTTCGGCCGCGCCGCGGCCATCCGCGCCGGGCAGGTGATCGACCGCGACAGCGCGGTGCCAGCGATCAACGAGGCGTCGAGCGCCAAGATCATGGCGCGCTTCGACCGGCTGCGCCACGCCGATGGCCGCGCGCCGACGGCTGCGCTGCGCGACAAGATGCAGCGCGCCATGCAGGAAGACGCTGCCGTGTTCCGCACGCAGGAATCGCTGGAGGCCGGCTGCCGCCGCGTCTCCGAGATCTGGGGCGAGCTGTCGGACCTCAAGGTCACCGACCGCTCGATGATCTGGAACTCCGACCTGGTGGAGACGCTGGAGCTGGAGAACCTGATGGCGAACGCCATCACGACCGTCTACTCCGCCGAGGCGCGCAAGGAGAGCCGCGGCGCGCATGCGCGCGAAGACTTCTCCGAGCGCGACGACGCCAACTGGCGCAAGCACACGCTGTCCTGGGTGGACGATGCGGGCCATGTCAGGCTCGACTACCGGCCGGTGCACACGCAGACGATGCTGCCGGTCACGGAAGGCGGCATCGACCCGGCCCGGATCGCGCCGAAGAAGCGCGTCTACTGATCGCGAGGCAATCATGGTTGAGCTCACCCTTCCCAAGAACTCGCAGATCAAGCAGGGCAAGCAGTGGCCGAAGCCGGACGGCGCGACCAATCTGCGCGAATACCGCGTCTACCGCTGGTCGCCGGACGACGGCGAGAACCCCCGCGTCGACACCTACCATGTCGACATGGACGATTGCGGGCCGATGGTGCTCGACGCGCTGTTGTGGATCAAGAACAAGGTCGACCCGACGCTGACGCTGCGCCGCTCGTGCCGCGAGGGCATCTGCGGCTCCTGCGCCATGAACATCGACGGCGCCAACACGCTGGCCTGCACCAAGGGCATGGACGAGATTTCGGGCGCGGTGAAGGTGTATCCGCTGCCGCACATGCCGGTGGTGAAGGATCTGGTGCCGGACCTTTCGGTGCCCTATGCGCAGCTCTCCTCGATCGAGCCGTGGCTGCAGACGGTGTCGCCCGAGCCGGCGAAGGAATGGCTGCAAAGCCATGAGGACCGGCAGAAGCTGGACGGGCTGTACGAATGCATCCTGTGCTTCTGCTGCCAGACCTCGTGCCCGAGCTACTGGTGGAACGGGGAAAAATATCTCGGCCCGGCGGTGCTGCTGCAGGCCTATCGCTGGCTGATCGACAGCCGCGACGAGATGACGGGCGAGCGGCTCGACAATCTGGAAGACCCGTTCCGGCTCTATCGCTGCCATACGATCATGAACTGCACGCAGACCTGCCCCAAGGGGCTGAACCCTGCGAAGGCGATCGCGGAGATCAAGAAGATGATGGTGGAGCGGCGGGTCTAGCGCCGGCGGTTCATGATCGGCTTCTTGGTTGCCTGTCCTCGCCTTCGGCTGCGGTCGGGCGGCAATGAACTGCACGCAGACCTGCCCCAAGGGTCTGAACCCCGCGAAGGCGATCGCGGAAATCAAGAAGATGATGGTGGAACGGCGGGTCTAGCGCCGGCGGTTCATGATCGGGTTCTTGTTGCCCGTCCTCGCCTACGGCTGCGGTCGGGCGGCTATGAACTGCACGCAGACCTCCCGAAGGGACTGAACCGGCCAAGGCGATCGCGGAAATCAAGAAGATGATGGTGGAACGGCGGGTCTAGCGCCGGCGGTTCATGATCGGCTTCTTGGTTGCCCGTCCTCGCCTTCGGCTGCGGTCGGGCGGCAATGAACTGCACGCAGACCTGCCCCAAGGGCCTCAATTCGGCCAAGGCGATCGCGGAAATCAAGAAGATGATGGTGGAACGGCGGGTCTAGCGCCGGCGGTTCACGATCGGCTTCTTGGTTGTCCGTCCTCGCCTTCGGCTGCGGTCGGGCGGCAATGAACTGCACGCAGACCTGCCCCAAGGGCCTCAATCCGGCCAAGGCGATCGCGGAGATCAAGAAGATGATGGTGGAGCGGCGGGTCTAGCGCCGGCGGTTCATGATCGGCTTCTTGGTTGCCCGTCCTCGGGCTTCGCCCTTAACCCTGTCACGCAAGCGTGTCGGCGCGTTGATTTGAAACGGCGCGGCGCGGTGGTAGCGTGCGCGCGAACTGGAGGACGCTTCCCATGCGCGCAACGCTGCTGGCCATTTCCCTGATCGCGGCCGGGCTGCTCCCGGCCAGCCCCGCGCTCGCCGACAAGGAGATCGCCATCTTCGCCGGCGGGTGCTTCTGGTGCGTCGAATCCGATTTCGACAAGGTTCCGGGCGTGCTGTCGACCACCTCGGGCTATATCGGCGGCTCGACCGCCAACCCCACCTATTACGACCACACGGCGGCCGGCCATCGCGAGGCGGTGCGCATCGAGTTCGACAATATCCGGGTGAGCTATGACGAGCTCGCGGCCGCCTTCTTCCACTCGGTCGATCCGACCGACGGGGGCGGCCAGTTCTGCGACCGGGGCCACAGCTACACCACGGCCATCTATGCCGTGGGCGAGGCGCAGCTGGCGGCGGCCGAGAAGGCGAAGAAGGCGGCGGCGAAGGAGCTGAAGCAGGAGCTGGCCACCGAGATCGCGGCGGCGCCGGAATTCTGGCCGGCGGAGGGCTACCACCAGGATTATTACAAGAAGAATCCGCTGCGCTACAAATACTACCGCAATGGCTGCGGGCGCGACGCGCGCCTGCAGGAGGTGTGGGGCGCGAGCGCGCTGAAGGGCATCAACAAGGGAAGCTGAGCCGCCGGCAGGGCCGGCGGCAGGCACCGTCAGGCCGCGGGCCGCGGCGCACGCGCGATGCGCTCGCGCGCGATCTCCTGGGCGACGTCGTTGGTGGGCCGGCCCAGCCGCTCGGCGGCGGCGAAAATCTCGACAAGGGTGGTGGGAATGGTGGCGAGCTGTGCCATCACCTTCTCGCGGTCATAACCGTCGCGGTCGAGCTCGGCCGCCACGTTCATCAGTCCGCCGGCGTTGATGACATAGTCCGGCGCGTAGAGGACGCCGCGCGCGGTAAGCAGCGCCGCATCTTCGTGGCGGGCGAGCTGGTTGTTGGCCGCGCCGGCGACAATCCTGGCCCTGAGCAGCGGGATGGTCTCGGCCGACAGTACGCCGCCCAGCGCGCAAGGGGCGAAGATGTCGGCGTCGGCGGCGACGATGGCGTCGGCCGCGACGGCTTCGGCGCCCAGCGTGCGAACCGCCTCGGCCACGCGCTCGGGATCGATGTCGGACACGACGAGCCGCGCGCCGGCGTCGCGGAGCTGGCGGCAGAGCGACCAGCCGACCGAGCCCAGGCCCTGCACGGCGACGCGAACGCCGGCCAGCCCGCTGCCGCCCGAGGCATGCGCGAAGGCGGCGCGCAGGCCGAGGAACACGCCCTGCGCCGTGACCGGCGATGGGTTGCCGCTGCCGCCGAGCGTGGTGCCGGTGACGTTGGGCGTCTGGGCGCGGAGATAGTCGGCGTCGGCCAGCGTCAGGCCCACATCCTCGCCGGTGTAGTACTGGCCGTCCAGCGTGGCCAGCATCTCGGCATAGGCGTCGAGCAGGGCGTGGGTCTTGTCGGTGCGCGGATCGGCCATGATGACGGCTTTGCCGCCTCCGAACGGCACGCCCGCGATCGCCGCCTTGAAGGTCATGCCGCGCGACAGGCGCAGCGCGTCGGTGAGGGCGGCCTCGAAATCGACATGCGGCCAGACCCGCGTGCCGCCGAGCGCCGGGCCCAGCGTGGTGTCGTGCACGGCGACGATGGCGATCAGCCCGCGCGCCTCGTCGCGGCCGAGCCAGATGCGCTCATGACCGTCGAAGGCGTCGAGGCGGGCGGCGTCGGCCGTGATGTCGGTGATTTCGAGAGTGGTGGCCGGGACCGGGCTTTTCAGGCGGCGCGGCTGACTGACGTGAAGCATCTTTCTCCTCCAGGATTTCGCCCGGATTCTAGACCTTCACGCCAGTTCTTTGGTTGCAAACTGCCCTTTTGGCGGGACCTAAGCTTACCCGCCGCGGGCGCGGCGCTTTGCGAAAATTGCGCGGGCTCAGGCCAGCCTGGCGTCGAGCGATATGTCGATGGCGCCGAGCGCCTTGGACACGGGGCAGCCTTCCTTGGCCTTCGTGGCGAGCTCGGCGAACTTCGCCGCGTCGATGCCCGGCACCTTGCCGGTGACAGTGAGCGCGCTGCCGGTGATGCCCGTTCCCGGAACCAGCGTGACCACGGCCTTTGCCTCGAGGCTGTCGGCCGGGGTGCCGTTCTCGGCCAGAAAGTGGGAGAACTGCATGGCGAAGCAGCCGGCGTGGGCGGCTGCGATCAGCTCCTCCGGGTTGGTGGCGGACCTGCCGCTTTCGTCCTCGAAACGCGCCTTGAAGGAATAGGGGTTGCCGGCGAGCGCGCCGCTCTGGCTGTCGAGCGTGCCCTTCCCTTCCTTGAGGTTGCCCTTCCAGATGGCGGTGGCGTGTCGCTGCATGGCTGTCTCCCTTACGGATGATTGTGGCCGCCGATCGCGGCACCAGCGCAAGGATAGGGCGGCAGCGGCCGCTAATCCAGCCTTCGGCGGAAGCGGCTGTCGGAACCGCCCGTGTGCGGCGCCAGCGAGATGCACACGCGGTCGCGGCCTTCGCGCTTGGCCTGGTAGAGCGCGTGGTCGGCGCGGGCGAAGAGCGCGTCGGCGGTCTCTTCGGGCTGGGCCTCGGCGACGCCGAAACTGGCGCTGAGGCGCGTGCCGGCCGGGATGCCGGCGACCACCGAACCGGAAAAGGCGACGCGGATGCCCTCGGCCATCATGCGCGCGGCGGCGAGATTCGAGCCCGGCAGCAGGATGGCGAATTCCTCGCCGCCGATCCGGGCCGCCTGCTGGTGGGCGCCGACCGTCTGGCCGAGAATGGCGGCGAAGGCCTGGATGACGCAGTCGCCGCTGGCGTGGCCATGCGTGTCGTTGACCTCCTTGAAGCGGTCGAGGTCACACAGGATGAGCGAGACCGGCAGGCCGTTGAGGGCGCGTTGCCGCATCAGCAGCTCGCGCCCTTCCTCGAAGCCGCGCCGGTTGAGCAGGCCGGAGAGCTTGTCTGTGCGCGACTGGTCGATGACGTCGGCGAGCACGCCGCGCAGCAGGATGGTCAACACCATCAGCGCCACGGCCAGGCCGAGCACCGTGCCCAGCGACTGGGAAAAGAGCGCGTAGAGCGTATCCATGTAGGCGCGCGGGCTGTCGCCGACGCCGCCGGCGGCGCGGGCGATGAAAGGCTTGGCGAGATAATGGGCCGTGGCGAGGGCGAGCAGCAGCGCCAGGGCACGGTCTGGCAGGAGGCGCGGCGCGTGCCGCCAGACGATGGCCGCGCCCATGGCCTGCATGGCGGCGTAGGGAGCCTGGTAGAGGAACTGGCGCAGCAGGTCGTTGCGCGGCATCGCGTCGATGATTGGCCACAGGGCGACCGTGACGACGAGCACGCCCGCGATGGCAGCCCAGGGCACTCGCGCGTCGTAGAGCCGGGCCACGCCGACGATGAAGGCGGCGAGCGCGGCGGCGAAGGCGAGATAGGCGCCGATTCGGGCCGCGGGCATGAACGGGATGGAGAATTCCAGCAGGAAATCCAGCGCGCCCAGGAAATAGACCAAGGCCATCCAGCGCGCCGACACGCGGGCCCGGTCATACATGGCGATGCCGAGAAAGGCTGCGCCTAGAAGGGTCGCGACCGAAAGATTGATGACGAGGATGAAGGCCGTGCCGCTCATGTCGGACGCAACCTTAGGGCGGCCCTGCCAACAAGTTATTAACCCGGAGGCTCAGATCGCCACGGTCAGCTGATGTGGCAGGGTGGGGATCTCGGGCGCTGCGTGCGGGGCGGCAGGCGCGACCCGCACGCAGTCGCGGCCCGTATTTTTGGCCTCGTAGAGCGACTTGTCGGCACGGCGGAAGAGGCTCGCCACGTTCTCGCCCGGCGCTGCCTCGGCCACGCCGAAACTGGCGGTGAGGCGGGTGCCCTCGGGAATGCCGGGCACGGCGACGTGGGAGAAGGCGATGCGCACACCTTCGGCGAAAAGCCGGGCGGTGGTGGCGTCGGCGTTTTCGAGCAGGAGGGCGAATTCCTCGCCGCCGATGCGGCCGGCGAGATGCTGGCCCTCGGCCGCCGCCTGCAGGCACTGCGCGAAACGCTCGATCACCCGGTCGCCGCCGGCATGGCCGAAGCGGTCGTTGACCGACTTGAAATGGTCGATGTCGCAGACGATGAGCGTGGCGGGCGCGGTGCGGTTGGGAAGGGCCAGCGCCTCACCCATCATTTCCTCGAAACCGCGGCGGTTGAGCAGGCCCGATAGCGAATCGGTCTGCGATTTCTGGCGCAGATCCTCGATGGCGTCGAGCGCGATCGCCATGACCAGCGTCATCGCGAAGAGCAGGAGGAAGAGGGAGGCCGAGACGATGACCGTGGTCCAGTAGAGCGAATTGTTGAAGTCGGCCATCGTGTGGATGGGGCCCTCGATCCACATGACGAGGATGGGGCGCGGGAAGAAGCTCACTCCCCACACGACCATGAGGCCGAGCAGGATGTTGTCGATGGTGCGGCGCCTGGGAACGGCGCGGATCTCGGCCGCAAGCACCAACGCCAGCGCGCCGAGCGCGAAGTTGATGGCGTAGATGCGCAGGGTCATCTGCGGCTCGAAGGCGAAGAACCAGAAGAAGACGGCCAGCCCGCCGCCGCCGAAGGCGAGCATTGCGGGTTTCGGGAAGGTGCGGCCGTAGCGGCCGAGCGCGCCGGCCGACAGGCCGATGGCGCACAGCACGAAGAGCACGTTGGAAATGGCCTTGGAGGGGGAGGCGCCTAGCGGCTCGAAATACTGCAGGCAGAAGGCGACGGCGATGCCGACGAAGGACAATGCGAGGTAGGCAATGTAGGTCCGGCGCCGCTGGTTGTACCACAGCAGCCCAAAGGTGGCGGCGAAGATCAACGCCATGCCGGGATTGATCAGCGCTATGAAAAATTCCGCATTCAACCGGCCAGCACCCCCATTGGCGCAAGAAGCCTATCAGGCAAGCCCGAACAAGCCGTTAAGGATTTTGCGGCCGCGGCAGCCGGCAAAGCCGGCCGCCACAGCCAATCCATCCGTTGACCAGGGCTGGAAGGAGCGGCGAAAGGCTGCTCAGCTCCAGTCGCGGATGTCGACGAAATGCCCGGCGATCGCCGCGGCGGCGGCCATGGCCGGCGACACGAGGTGGGTGCGGCCCTTGAAGCCCTGGCGGCCCTCGAAATTGCGGTTCGAGGTGGACGCGCAGCGCTCATAGGGGCTGAGGCGGTCGTCGTTCATGGCCAGGCACATGGAGCAGCCCGGCTCGCGCCAATCGAAGCCGGCCTCGATGAACACCCGGTCGAGACCCTCGGCCTCGGCCTGCTGCTTCACCAGGCCGGAGCCGGGCACGATCATGGCGCTGACGGTCGGCGCCACCTTCTTGCCCTTTGCCACGGCGGCGGCGGCGCGCAAGTCCTCGATACGGCCGTTGGTGCAGGAGCCGATGAAGACGCGGTCGACGGCGATGTCGGTCATCTTCGTGCCCGGCGTCAGGCCCATATATTCGAGCGCGCGCTTCTTGGAGTTGCGCTTGTTCTCGTCGGGGATCGCATCGGGATCCGGCACCGCGCCGGTGACGGCGGCGACGTCCTCGGGCGACGACCCCCAGGTGACGATGGGCGGCAGGTTGGCGGCGTCGAGCACCACCACCTTGTCGAAATGAGCGCCCTCGTCGGTGTTGAGCGAGCGCCAGTACTCCACCGCCCGGTCCCATGCCTCGCCCTTCGGCGCGCGCGGCTTGTCCTTGACGTAGGCGAAAGTCGTCTCGTCCGGCGCGATCAGGCCGGCACGGGCGCCGCCCTCGATCGACATGTTGCAGATGGTCATGCGGCCTTCCATCGACAGCGCGCGGATCGCCTCGCCGGCATATTCGATGACGTAGCCGGTGCCGCCGGCGGTGCCGATCTCGCCGATGATGGCGAGGATGATGTCCTTGGCGGTGACGTGCGGCGGCAGCTTGCCGTCGACGCGCACCAGCATGTTCTTGGCCTTGCGCTGGATCAGCGTCTGCGTGGCGAGCACATGCTCGACCTCCGACGTGCCGATGCCGTGGGCGAGCGCGCCGAAGGCACCGTGGGTGGAGGTGTGGCTGTCGCCGCACACGATGGTCATGCCGGGCAGGGTGAAGCCCTGCTCGGGCCCGATGATGTGGACGATGCCCTGGCGGATGTCGGCGGCGTCGTAATATTCCACGCCGAAATCGACGGCGTTCTTGGCCAGCGCCTCGACCTGGATGCGGCTTTCCTCATTCTTGATGCCGAACTTGCGGTCGGGAGAAGTGGGCACATTGTGGTCGACCACGGCGAGCGTGCGCTCGGGGTGTCGGACCTTGCGGCCGGCCATGCGCAGGCCCTCGAAGGCCTGCGGGCTGGTGACCTCGTGCACGAGGTGGCGGTCGATGTAGAGCAGGCAGGTGCCGTCGTCCTGGCGGTCGACCACGTGGTCGTCGAATATCTTGTCGTAAAGGGTGCGCGGAGCAGTCATTTGCTTGGATCCGTCAGTAGGAAGAGAGGCGGGAAGCCGGCGCTGCGGCCGGGAAAGGCCGCTCAGCCGAGCCGGCTGGTCAGCGAGCCGGAAATCCGCGCGAAGAAACGCGACGGCAGGCGCTTGTGGTCCTGCAGCACGAAACCCTTGTAGGCGGGATCGCCGAAAAGCTCTTCCATGCCGCGCAGATAGCAATCTTTTGCCGTTTCGGCAATCGCCGGGCAATCTCCGGGCAAAGGCGGGGCGTGGCGGTCAGTTGGTGAGGGAGGGGCGCAAGCCGGCCTCGACGACGTCCGACGAAAGGCCGTGGGGCCGCGGCGCCAGCACATAGGGATCGAGGAAGGTGCCGACCGCGGCGGTGTAGCTCGACCGCAGATGGTCGGCATCGGTGTAGAGCGGAACCATGTCGCGCAGCGCCGGGCAGCCTTCGGCGCCGCAGAGCAGGCCGGCAAGCTCGATCACGTCGGCCCCGTGGGAGCGCAGCGAGGCAAGCTCGCCGTCGATGGGAAGCGAGCGTTCCAGCACAGCCTCGAAATCGAAGCTCCAATGGGGCGGGACATCGACGCCGGCGAAGATGCGCTTGCGCATCTCGGAAGCGACGTTGAAGCCGGGATAGGGGCTGGTGGTGAGCACCACCACCTGCTTGCCCAGCGCATGCAGCTCGTCGACGGAGGCGGCGAGGCCGGCTGCGGCTTGCTGCAGGCCGCGCGCGGTGGAGGCGGGAGCGCAGGCGCCTTCGCGGCAGATGACGGCGTTGGAGCGGTCGCGCGTGAAATAGGAGGCCTACATGCCGGCGAGGATGACGGTGCGGTAGCGGCCGCTGCGCGCCTCCGCCATCGCCATGTCGTTGAAGCGGGCGCAGCCCATGCCGGGTTCCACCCGCTCCATGCCGGCGATCGGGGCGCATCCGCCCTTGGTGAGGAACACCACGGCATGGTCGCGCAGCTCGGCTTCGAGGGCGGCGACGCGCGGATACCAGATCTCGGCGAAGGAATCGCCGATCACCAGCACGTCGCCCTGCGGGGACGGCGCGCCCACCACGCAGGGCCGCAGCGCATTGCCGGCGCGGGTGGTGCCGCCGCAATCGCCGAAGGGATAGGCATAATCGGCGGCCGCATCCAGCGTGGCGGCGTAGACCGGGACGAGTTCGGGCCGGCGCTGCGGCAGGCCGCCCTGCAGGGCGGTGAAGGCGTCGAGCGCGATGACGGCGAAGGCAGCCGCTGCGAGGGCACCCATGGCCGGGAAGCGCGGCCTGGCCATACGGCCTTCGCCATTGCCTGCGGCGGGGAGGGCGGCGAGCCAGGCGCGCGACGGGCGCTCGACAAAGCGGAGGGAGGCCCAGCCAAGGACGAGCGAGAGCAGCAGGCCGGCGGCGAGATCCACCGCGTGGTCGAAGCCGAAATAGGCGAGCGCGGCGACGACCGGCCAGTGCCACAGGTAGATGGAATAGGACCATGCGCCGAGATGCTGCAGCGGCGCGGCCGACAGCGCAGAGCGGCCGCTGGCCGCGGCCAGCACGAGCGTGGCGCCCGCCACCGGCAGCAGCGCATGGAAGGACGGCCAGGGCGTGGTGTCTGAGAAGAGGGCGAGGCTGGCGGCGATGGCCGCCAGGCCGGCGAGCTCGAGCGCGCGGCGCGCCCGGTCGCCCAGCCCATGCAGCAGGTCGGGGCGCAGCGCCACGAGGCCGCCGGCCAGCATCTCCCAGGCGCGGGTGGGCAGCATGTAGAAGCCGAAGGAGACGAGCCTGTCGTTGGCGACGAGCTCGGCCGCGGCCACCGAAAGCGCGAGCGAGGCCGCGAAGCCGGCGCCGAGCAGCAGGAAGCGGGCACGGGTGCCGCGGAAAAAGGGCGCGGCGAACATGAGCACGAGCGGATAGACCAGGTAGAACTGCCACTCGACCGAGAGCGACCATGTGTGCAGCAGCCACATGGTGTCGGCCGGCGCGCCGAAATAACCGGCCTCGCGCCAGAACAGGATGTTGGACACGAACAGCAGCGCGGATACGCCGTCGGCGGCGATGCGGGCGAGCGCGCCCGGCTCGATGAAGACCAGACCGAAGAGAAGGGTGGCCGCCACCATGGTAAGCAAGGCCGGGTAGAGCCTTGCCAGCCGCGCCCGATAGAAGCGCAGGAGCGAGAAATCGCCGGCGTCGACGGCGCGCAGGATGATGCCGGTCATCAGGAAGCCGGAGATGACGAAGAAGACGTCGACGCCGACGAAGCCGGCCGTGAAGCCGGGTGTATGAAAATGGAACAGCAGCACAAGGATCACGGCGACGGCACGCAATCCGTTGATATCCTTGCGAAAATCCATCCCTGACGGTTTCCCTCGGCGGTGGCGGCGGCGGGATGCCGCGCCATCGACAGACAACCAGCAAGAAGCGTGCCGGCCGGCCGGGCGTCGGGATCTCAGCCCTGCTGCACGCGGCGCATCCGACGCTCCAGCGCGCGCAGCATGAGCGACAGGCCGACGGTGAGCAGCAGGTAGATGTAGGCGACGATGGTGTAGGTCTCGAAGAAGCGGAAGGAGCCGGCGGCGTAAATCTTGCCCATCTGGGTGATATCGGCGACGCCGAGCACGGAGACGAGCGACGAATCCTTGACCATGGCCACGAAATCATTGCCGAGCGGGGGCAGGATGGTGCGCACCGCCTGCGGGAAGACGATGAGGCGAAAGCGCTGGATGCCCGACAGGCCGAGCGCCTTGGCCGCCTCGACCTGGCCGGGATCGACCGACTGGATGCCGGCGCGGAAGACCTCGGCGATGAAGGCGGAGTAGCCGATGGTGAGCGCGATCACGGCGCGCGCCAGCAGCGAGACGTCGCGCACCAGAAGCGGCTCGAACCAGCCCGCGGCATGCAGCGGCGCCGCCAGCCAGTTCCAGCCGGCGACGAAGGCGGGCGTGCCGGCAAAGGCGATCCAGAACAGCAGCACGAGGATCGGCACGCCGCGGATGATCTCGACATAGAAGCGCGCCACCTGGCGTAGCACCCGCGAACCGGACAGCGCCATAAGCGCGATGCCGAGGCCCAGCGCCGAGGCGAGCAGGAAGCCGAGCACGGTGACCCAGACGGTGATCCAGACGCCGCGTCCCACCGTGGCGAAGATCTGGCCGTAGAGGTCGCTCTGGGCGATCGCCAGGCCGCCCGCGACCGCGAACGCCGCGGCAGCGACCAGCCAATAGGGAAAGTCAGGCCGGGGCGAGGAGGATGAGGGCGGCATGAGGCCTGCCGCTAGCAGGCAACCGCCACTGCCTTGCCGGACATCTCCCCCTCGATGGGGGAGATCGGAACGCCGCCTGCTCTTCGCCAGTCCTCGCCGACCGGCGAAGGACCAGCTGAAAGCCCGCGACGTCCGGCAGGACAGAGGTGGGTGGGAAGCAATGTCAACGCAGATCGCTGCCTACTGCCCCATCTTGTAGTCGAGGAACCACTTCTTGTTGAGCGCCTCGAGCGTGCCGTCGGCCTTGAGCGCGGCGATGCCGGCATTGAAGGGCGCGACCAGGTCGGAGCCCTTGGGGAAAATGAAGCCGAAATCCTCGGAGCCGAGCGGGCCGCCGATGACCTTGAGCCCGCCATTCGACGCGTCGACATAACCCTGGGCGGCGACGCCGTCGGTGAGCACAAGGTCGACGTCGCCCGAGCGCAGCGCCTGCACGGTGGCGCCGAAAGTCTCGAACAGCTTGATGCGCGGGTTCTGCTCATTGCCGTCGAGGATGTCGTAGACCGACACGTAGAAGGGCGTGGTGCCCGGCTGGGCGGCGATCAGCAGGCCGTCCTTCGCGGCAAACTCCTTCTCGTCGGCGAAGCGGCTCTCGTCGGCGCGCACCAGCATGCGCATCTCGGAATGCATGTAGGAGTCGGAGAAATCGACCTTCTCCCTGCGGTCGTCGCGGATGGTGATGCCGGTCATGCCCATGTCGTACTGCTTGTCGGACACGGCCTGGATCATGGCGTCCCAGCTGGTGTTCTGGATCTCGAGCTTGAAGTTGAGGCGCTTGGAGAGCTCGGCCATCGCATCATACTCCCAGCCGATCGCCTGGCCGGTCTTGGGATCGACGAACTGCAGCGGCGGGTAGGCGTTCTCGGTCACGACCACGACGGTGCGCCCGCCGAGATCCGGCACGGCCTGGGCCTGCGCCACCGTGGGCATGACGAGAGCGGCGGCCGCGGCCGCAAGCAACGACAGAAGTCGGATCATGAAGTGTCTCCCCTGAGCTTGCCCGGCCTGCGCGGGCGGAACGGACAATCTACCGATCGCGGACAGGGGAGCAAGCGGGCAACGGCATCATGCCGCACGGCGCGCCAGCAGCGGGAAACGAGGCCGCGCGGACGGTCCGGGCCGGCAACAAAAAAGGCGGCCGAAGCCGCCTTTTTCCGATCCGGCCGACAGCCGGGAAATGCCTACTCGGCAGAAGCCTCGGCGGCCTTCTTCTCGGCGGCGTCCTGGGCTGCCTTCTCGGCGGCAAGCGCCTCGGCGGCGGCGACCTTCTCGGCCTCCAGCCTGGCGCGCTCGGCCATCATCGCCTCGCGCTCGGCGTCGTTCAGCTTGCGGGCGCGCACGCCGGTGTTCTCGGTGATGCGGGCCGACTTGCCGCGACGGTCGCGCAGGTAATAGAGCTTGGCGCGGCGGACCTTGCCGCGGCGCACGATGTCGACCGACTCGACCAGCGGCGAGTAGACCGGGAACACACGCTCCACGCCCTCGCCGTAGGAGATCTTGCGGACGGTGAAGTTTTCCTGGAAGCCGGCGCCGGAACGGGCGATGACGACGCCCTCATAGGCCTGCACGCGGGTGCGGGTGCCTTCGGTGACGCGCACGTTGACGCGCACGGTGTCGCCGGGCTGGAATTCGGGGAGCTTGCGCTTCTCTTCGATCTTGGCGGCCTGCTCGGCCTCGATCTGACGGATGATGTCCATCATCGTAACCTTTCTTGCTTCTCGACAGCCAGAGCGCCCAGCCCTCGCCGCGCAGACCTGCCGCTCGGCTATGCCTCGCCGGTTTTCGACCTTGGCGGTCTGCGACCTTGGAAGCAGGGGCGAATTCACCGTCCCTTGTTGACGGTTCCGGGAAAAATCCCGGTTCGGGCGGGCACATACAGCCATTTCGGCCGCTTGTCACCTCTCCGCGCGCAGTTTTTCCGGTGCTGGCCCAGCAGATGCGGGCTTGCCGGCGGCGCCGGAGGCTGTAAACCGCCCGTGTCGTGAAAAGAGGCATGCCACATGAGCGTCGTCGAAGCCATACTCCTGTTCCTGTCGGGCGTGCTGACCGGCATGATCAACGCGGTCGCCGGCGGCGGCACGTTCCTCTCCTTCGGGGCGCTGACGCTGGTGGGCATTCCGCCGGTTGTGGCGAACGCCACTTCCTCAATCACCCAGTTTCCCGGCTATGTGACCTCGACGCTGGCCTACTGGAACGATTTCAGGACGTTCTGGCGCGGCGCGATCGCGCTGGCGGTGGCCTCGATCGTGGGGTCGCTGCTGGGGGCCTGGATCCTGCTGCAGCTGGACAATCCGCAGTTCCGGTCGCTGGTGCCGTGGCTGCTGCTGGCCGCCACGGCGCTTTTCGCGGCCGGGCCCTACCTGAAGCCGAAGCCGAAGCCCGGGCAGGACGCACCGGTGGGGAGCGTGTTCGGCTGGGTGCTGCAGATGGTGACCTCCATCTATGGCGGCTTCTTCGGCGCCGGCATGGGGGTGATGATGCTGGCGACGCTGGGCCTGTCGCAGAGCGGCGACTACCACCGGCTGAACGCGCTGAAGAACATGCTGGCGACGGTGATCGCGGCGGTGGCGATCGTGGTGTTCGTGTGGGGCGGCGTGGTGGCGTGGCCGCAGGCCATCGTGATGATCCCCGGCGTGGCGCTGGGCGGCTGGAGCGGGGTGTGGGTCGCCAGGCGCGTGCCGCAGCAATATATGCGCTGGGTGGTGATCGCGGTGGGGCTGCTGCTCGCCGTCTACTACTTCGTCTGACCGCCGGAGCGGGCGGCCCACAGGTCGGGCCGCCGCGACATGGTCAGCGCCTCGGCCTGCTCGCGGCGCCATTTCTCGATCCTGGCGTGGTTGCCGGAGACCAGCACGTCGGGGATGGCCCGCCCCTCGAACTCGGCCGGGCGCGTGTAATGCGGATGCTCGAGCAGGCCGCCCTCGAAGCTCTCCTCCGTGCCGGAATGCTCGTTGCCCATGACGCCGGGCAGGAGGCGGACCACGGCGTCGAGAAGCACGATCGCCGCGGGCTCGCCGCCGGACAGGATGTAGTCGCCGATGGACACCTCCTCCAGCACGCGCGCCTCGATCAGCCGCTGGTCCACGCCCTCGAAGCGGCCGCACAGGATGACGGCGCCGGGGCCGGCGGCGAGCGCGCGCACGCGGGCCTGGGTGAGCGGCCTGCCGCGCGGGCTCATCAGCAGGCGCGGGCGGGGGTCGCCGGGCGGCGAGGCGGAATCGATCGCGCGGGCCAGCACGTCGGCGCGCATGACCATGCCGGCGCCGCCGCCGGCGGGCGTGTCGTCGACGGTGCGGTGGCGGTCGGTGGCGAAATCGCGAATCTGGACCGTGTCGAGGCTCCACGCGCCGGCTTCCAGCGCCCGGCCGGCGAGCGAATGGCCGAGCGTGCCCGGAAACATCTCGGGGTAGAGCGTCAGGATCGTGGCGGCAAAGCTCAACGGTTGCCCCCGGCGCCCCTTGGCCCGCGCGGCCGGCGCTTCGGATCGAAACCCTGGTCGCCCGGCGCCTCCGCCCCGTCCTCGACCAGGCCCGCGGCATGCCGGTTGATGCCGACCACGCCGCCGGCGATGTCGACGCTGGGCACCGCCTCGCGGCTGAACGGCACCAGCACGGTGCGGCCCGACGCCAGCGTGACCTCCATGATGTCGCCGCCGCCGAAATCGTGGAAGGCCGAGACGTGGCCCAGCAGCTCACCCGCCTCGTCGCGCACCGGCAGGTCGATCAGGTCGGCGTGGTAGAACTGGTCTTCCTCCAGATCGGCCGGCAGGGCGGCCCGGTCGACGAACAGCACGGTGCCGTTGAGCGCCTCGGCGGCGGTGCGGTCGGCCACCTGGCGAAAACGCACGACGACGACGGTGCCGGCCGGGCGGATGTCGACGATGTCGTAGCGGTTGCCCGGCTCGTCGTAGAGCGGGCCGTAATCGGCGAGGGCGAGCGGATCGCCGGTGAAGGTCTTCACGCGCAGCTCGCCCCTGATGCCGTGGGGGGCGCCGATGACGGCCATCTGGATCGGTCTCAGGGGCTTGCCCATGGCGGATTCCTCCCGATGGATGTCACGATCCGAGTGGACCTTTTCCGACAAGATCAGGCGCAACACAAGTGCGGCGCCTTCATGCAATGCTAACCCGGTACGGCGCAGAATCGCCTTGCGAAAGAACAAGAACGGACCGCCATGCAGGAATTTCTGGTGCCCGCCCGTCCCGACCTCACCGCCGCCCGCGCCGAATGGCTGAATGCGCTGGCGCGCGAGCGGCGGCTTTCGCCGCTGACGGTCGAGGCCTACGAGCGCGACACGCGGCAGTTCCTGCAGTTTCTGACCGGGCATGCTGGCGGTGCGCCGGGGATTTCCGACATCGCGGCGCTGCGGCCGGCCGACCTGCGCTCGTTCCTCGCCTTCCGGCGCAATGGCGGCGCCGGCGCCCGCACGCTCGGCCGCGGGCTGGCCGGGGTGCGCTCGCTGCTGCGCTTCCTGGAGAAGCGGGGGCTCGCCAACGCCGCCGGCGCAGCCGCGCTGCGGGCGCCGCGCCAGCCGAAATCGCTGCCGCGGCCGCTGACGGCGCAGGACGCGCGGCGGGTCGTGGCGGCCAGCGAGCAGCTGGCCGAAGAACCCTGGATCGCGGCGCGCAACGCGGCCGTGCTGACGCTGCTCTATGGCTGCGGGCTGCGCATTTCCGAGGCGCTGGGGCTGAAGGGCGCGGAGCTGGGACCGGATCACCGCGTGCTGCGGGTGACCGGCAAGGGCGGCAAGACGCGGATCGTACCGGTGCTGCCGGCCGCGCTGCAGGCGGTGGCCGAATACAGGCGGCTCTGCCCCTACAATCTGCCGCCCGAAGGCGCACTGTTTCGCGGCGCGCGCGGCGGCGCGCTCGATCCCGGCGTGGTGCAGCGCGAGATGCGGCGGCTGCGCTCCGCGCTCGGCCTGCCCGACAGCGCGACGCCGCATGCGCTGCGCCATTCCTTCGCCACGCACCTGCTGGGGCGCGGCGGCGATCTGCGGGCGATCCAGGAGCTGCTGGGCCATTCCAGCCTGTCGACCACGCAGATCTATACCGGGGTGGACACGGCGCGGCTGCTCGAAGCCTACGACGCGGCGCATCCGCGGGCCTGACGCCGAAACGCGGCATTGCAGCCGGCGGCTTAACGGTTTCGCCGTCTTTTGCGGGCTAGGCTGCCGGGCATGAGCACGAACACGACATATGCCGACCGCATCGGCCGCGCCGGACTGGCGCTGGTGAGCCTTGCCAACATGCTGTTCCTGGCCGTCTTCATCGCGGCGCTGCTGTTTGCGGCGGGCCGTGTGGCCGCCGACGACGCGCCTGCCTGCCACGGCAGCGACATGCTGGCTGCCTTCGCGGCGGACAAGCCGCAGGTGATGGCCGAGATCAGGGCGCAGGCCGACAAGGTGCCGAACGGCAAGGGCCTGCTGTGGCGCATCGAGCATGAAGGGGCGAAACCTTCATGGCTGTTCGGCACCATGCACATGTCCGACCCGCGCGTGCTGAAGCTGCCGCAGGCCGCGCAAGCCGCGTTCGACGCAGCCGGCACGATGGTGATCGAGACCACCGACATACTGGACCAGGCCAAGATGACCGCTGCGCTGATGGCGCGGCCCGAACTGATGATGTTCACCGACGCGACCACGCTGTCCTCGCTGCTGCCGCCGGAGGACAAGGCCATGGTGGAGCAGGAGCTGGAGCGCCGCGGCATCGCGCTGGAGAGCGTGCAGAAGATGCAGCCATGGATGCTGTCTGCGCTGGTGAACATGCCGGCATGCGAGCTGGCCCGCAAGGCGCAGGGCGCGCCACTGCTGGACATGAACCTGGCGCAGGAAGCGCAGAAGGCCGGCAAGGAACTCGCCGGGCTGGAGACGATGGCGGACCAGCTGGAGGCGATGGCTTCGCTGCCCATGGATTTCCACCTGCGCGGGCTGGTGGAGACGCTGCGGCTTGGCGACCGGATGGAAGACGTCATGGAAACGATGGTGCGCATCTATCTCGCGGGCGACACCGGCATGTTCCGGCCGTTCTTCGAGGCCGTGGTGCCCTCCGACGGCGAGGAGGGCGAGGAAGGTTATGCCGCCTTCCAGGAAAAGATGATCGACGCGCGCAACGAGACGATGGCGGACGGAGCCGCGGCGCTGATCGAGAAGGGCAATGCCTTCATCGCGGTGGGCGCGTTGCACCTGGCCGGGGAGCACGGGCTGGTGGAGCTGCTGCGGCAACGCGGCTTCAGGGTGGAGCCCGCCGGCTGACCGGCAAAAGGCGGACCGAAACCAAGCGGGGAACCCAAACCGGCAAATCGGCCCTAGCCACGAAAGCCCGGCCAGCAGGCAAGGCGGGGCACGGCGTGATCGGGGGCGGGCCTTCTGCCGTTGCGCTTCAACACGGCTTCTCATGCGGCGAAACACTCCGTGATCTACCCAAGGGGAACCGCTTCGGGCAACTGGGCGTTGACAGCCCGACCACCCAAGGCAACCCCAAGGAGAGAGCCATGAGTAATGATCCGAGACTGCGCGACCCCCTTGATCCGCGCGACCCCGCCGCCGATCCGGCCTATCGCGACCCGCGCGTGGTGAACAACACGGCAGTGGCCCCCGGCAGCGGCCGCGGCGGCCTGGCGCTGGCCGCAGTGCTCGCCGCGCTGCTGGTGATTGGCTTCATCGCGTTCACCGGCAACAACGAGAGCGTCGACCCGAACCCGACCGCCTCGACCAGCACCACGCAGGAAATCCTGCCGGGCACCGAGCCGACCGCTCCGGCGGCCGACCAGATGCAGCCCGCGGCTCCGGCTACCCCGCCGGCAGCGGCTCCCGCTCCGGCTCCGACCGAGCAGAACCCGGCCGGCACCGGCACGGCGCCTTCGGAGTAAGGCTGTCGGAGTAAGGCTGGCCTAACAAGGTTTGCCCGGACCAGAACGGGTACGCCGGCTGCGATGACAGCCGGCAAGTAAACGGCCGCGGAATCCGCGGCCGTTTCTTCATGCGATGACGCAGGGTTGTTTTGCGCGGCCTGGTCGTTCGCGGTCCGCGCGGCTGGGCGAGGCGGCGGCCTTGGCTACTCAGGCGGCCTTGCGCTTGGGCTGGATCAGCCCGCGCGCCACCAGCAGCTCTGCAATCTGCACCGCGTTGAGGGCCGCTCCCTTGCGCAGATTGTCGGACACGATCCACAGATTGAGGCCGTTCTCGACGGTCGGATCCTCGCGGATGCGGGAGATGTAGGTGGCGTCCTCGCCGGCCGATTCCAGCGGGGTGATGTAGCCGCCGTCCTCGCGCTTGTCGATGACGAGGCAGCCGGGCGCGTCGCGCAGGATGTCGCGCGCCTCGTCGGCGGTGATCGGCTGCTCGAATTCGACGTTGACCGCCTCGGAATGGCCGATGAAGACCGGCACGCGCACGCAGGTGGCGGTGACCTTGATCTTCGGGTCGAGCATCTTCTTGGTCTCGGCCACCATCTTCCACTCCTCCTTGGTGGAGCCGTCGTCGAGGAAGACGTCGATGTGGGGGATGACGTTGAAGGCGATGCGCTTGGTGAACTTCTTGTTGGAGATCGGGTCGGCGACGAAGACGGCGCGGGTCTGTTCGAACAGCTCGTCCATGCCTTCCTTGCCGGCGCCGGACACCGACTGGTAGGTGGCGACGACGACGCGCTTGATGCGCGCCTTGTCATGCAGGGGCTTCAGCGCCACCAGCATCTGCGCGGTGGAGCAGTTGGGGTTTGCGATGATGTTGCGGCGGGTGAAGCCGTCAATGGCGTCGGCGTTCACTTCCGGCACGATCAGCGGCACGTCGGCGTCGTAGCGCCAGGCGCTGGAATTGTCGATGACCACGCAGCCCTGGCGGCCGATCTTGGGCGACCATTCCTTCGACACGGATCCGCCGGCCGACATCAGGCAGATGTCCGTATCGGAGAAATCGTAGGTGGCGAGATCCTTCACCTTCAGCGTGCGGTCGCCGTAGGAGACCTCGGTGCCGACGGAGCGGCGCGAGGCGAGCGCCACCACCTCGTCGGCGGGAAAGCCGCGCTCTTCCAGTATGTTGAGCATTTCGCGCCCGACATTGCCCGTGGCGCCGGCGATTGCGATCTTGAAACCCATGATGCGTTCTCCTGTTCCTCTCCGCCCGCTGCCCCCGAAGCCGCATGTCCGATGCGGTCCGGGCCCGTCTTCCCGGGCCGGACCCGGGGAGAGGGCGAGCAGGCCAAGGAAACTCAGACCGTCTTGGCGGTCGTTTTGATGGTTGTTTTGGCCGAAGTGAGTGTGCGGGACGCGCCAGCGCGCCCGGCGCCGAGGCCGGGAAGGTCGAAAGCGAAGAAAGCCGCAGGCAGGCCGCGCATCGAATTCTCCCGAGGCGCCGCAGCGCCCAGATTTCGCGCGGTTCTTACGCGCTTTGGGACAAGAGTCAATGACGCGGCGGCAGGCGCGGCGCGAGGGGCCGGTCCGAGCAAGCCTTTCGCCGCGCGGCGCGGCGCGCTAGGAAGCGCGGGAGTGCGACGCAGGACAAAGCCATGAAACTCTACCGCTTTCTGACCGGGCCCGACGATTCCAGCTTCTGCCACAAGGTGACCGCGGCGCTGAACAAGGGCTGGCACCCTTTCGGTTCGCCCACCTATGCCTACGACGCCGAGACGAAGAGCATGCGCTGCGGCCAGGCCGTGGTGAAGGACGTGGAGGGCAGGGATTATTCGCCCGATATGAAGCTCGGCGAGCAATAACGGGCGCCCGCCCGGCACGGGCGGCCTGTCAGGGCCGCTCCTCCGCCGCCGCCTCTATATTGGCCATGTCGTCGTCGGACAGGCCGAAATGATGGCCGATCTCGTGGATCAGCACATGGGTGACGATGTCGCCCAGCGTCTCCTCGTTCTCGGCCCAGTAGTCGAGGATGGCGCGGCGGTAGAGGGTGACGCGGTTGGGGCCCTCGCCGGTCTGCGGGTTCCAGCGCTCGGCGATTCCGCGCCCCTCGAACAGGCCCAGCAGGTCGAACGGCGTCTCCAGCGCCAGGTCGTCCATGATCTCGTCGGTGGGGAATTCGGCGATCTGGATGACGATCTCGCCCGTGAGCCGGCGGAACTCCTCCGGCAGATGCGCGTAGGCTTCGAGCGCCAGAAGCTCCATCTCCTCCATGGAGGGGGAAAGCTCTTCGTGCCAGGGACGGGTCTTGTAGAGGCGGGCCATGTGGTTTCCTTCTCAGGGCCATATAGCCGCTGAAGCCGCCCTTTTCGAGGGCAGGCCGGCCAAATCGGTAAACGCGAGGCGCGCCGGCGCGGAAAAACCCGGAAAATGCGAGGAATAAATTCTTCCCGGCCGGCGCTTGACTCTTGGTTCCGCCTCTGGAATCCACAGGAACATAAAGTGAACATACAGAAGGTTTGACACGCCATGGCCGGCAACGCCGCGGCGCGGGAGACGATGCTTGCCCTGCGCAGGGACATAGCCAGGATCGAGGGACGGCTGGCCGAAAGGCTGGACCTGCCAGCACGTCCGGCCGCCACCGAAACCGACGAGCCGCTTCTGCTGCGGCGCGGGGGCGTTGCCGCGCCGGACCTGCTGGAGACCGGCGTGCCGCAGCTCGACGCGGCGCTGGGCGGCGGGCTGCCGCGGGCAGCCCTCACCGAGATCCATGCGGCCGAAACCCGCGAGGCGGGCGCGGCGGCGGGTTTTGCAATGGCGCTCGCCGCCCGCCTGCTGCACGGGCAGGACCAGCCCATGCTCTGGATCGGGACATCCGAGATTTTCCGCGAGGCCGGCCTTCCGCACGCTCCCGGCCTCGCCCACCGCTTCGGCATTGCGCCGGAGCGGCTTCTGATATCGGCGACGCCCAAGCTCCCTGACGCGCTGTGGATCGCCGAGGAAGCGGCGCGGCTGACGACGCTGGGCGCGGTGGTGCTGGAACTGCGCGGCAACCCGCGGAGGCTGGACCTCGTTGCCACGCGCCGGCTGCACCGCCGGGCGCGGGACGCGGGCAGGCCCGTCTTCCTGCTGCGCATGGCAGGCGAGGCCGAGCCGACCGCGGCGCCGGTCCGTTTCCTGGTGCGGCCGGCCCGCGCGGCCGAGCGGCACCTGCTTTCGGGCCCGCTCGCCGGCTCCATCGGCCCGCCCGCCTTCGCCGTCGCGATTCACAAGAGCAGGCTTTCCCTGCCTGCGGAGTTCACACTGGAATGGAACGCCGATGAACGCGCCTTTTGCGCAAGAGAGGACAGCGAACGCCACGCGGCGCATCCTCGCTTTGTGGTTCCCCTATCTGGCGACCGAAAGGATACGCCGCCAGAGGCTGGGCAGGTCGTGGCGCTCCGAGGGGCGGCGTGAGGACCGGCAGGCCTGCGCGCCGCTCGTCATCAGCCACCGCGAGAAGAACGCCCAGCGCGTGGCCGCCCTCGACGAGGCGGCGGAAGCGCTGAAGCTGAAGCGCGGCATGGGCATTGCCGACGCGCGCGCCATGCATCCCTCCATCGAGATCGTCGAGGCCGAGCCCGAGGCCGACCGGCGGCTGCTCGAGGCGCTCGCCGACTGGTGCGACCGCTACACCCCGCTGGTGGCGACCGAAGGCGCCGACGGGCTGTTCCTCGACATCACCGGCTGCGCGCATCTGTTCGGCGGCGAGAGGGAGATGCTGCGCGACGTGCTGGCCCGGCTGTTCGACCAGGGTTTCGCCGCGCGCGGCGGGCTGGCCTCGACGCCGGGCACGGCATGGGCGGCGGCGCGGTTCCTCAGCCCCTCGGTGATCGCGCCGGGCGAGGAGGTGGACGCGCTGGCGCCCTTGCCGCTGGCTGCCCTGCGGCTCGATCCGGCGACGTGCGCCGGGCTCGAAAGCGTGGGCCTGCGGGTGGCGGGCTCGATCATGGCGGCGCCGCGCGCGCCGCTCGCCCGCCGCTTCGGCAAGGGGCTGCTCATGCGGCTCGACCAGGCGCTGGGCGAACTGGAGGAGGCGGTGTCGCCGCGACGGCCCGTGGCCCCGCTTTCGGTCGAGCGGCATCTCGCCGAGCCGGTCGTGTCGGTCGAGGCCGTCGAGGGGCTGGTGCTGACGCTTGCCGGGGCGCTGAAACGCGACCTCGAGCGCCGCGGCGAAGGCGCGCGGGTGCTGCAGCTCGCCCTTTTCCGGGTCGACGGCGCCGTCCGCCGCCATACGGTAGGCACGTCGCGGCCGTTGCGCGACCCCGCCGTGGCGCAAAGGCTTTTCAGGGAAAAGCTCGCCCTCGCGGACGAGGCCGACGCGGGATACGGCTTCGAGCTGATCCGGCTTTCGGTGCTCGAAGCCGCGCCCTTCGAGATCGAGCAGACCGACCTCGCCGGAGAGCCGCAAGGCGACATGGCCGACCTTGCCGTCTTCGTCGACAGGGTGCGGGCGCGGCTGGGCGAGGAGGCGCTGCTGCGGCCGGTGCCGGCGGGGAGCCACATCCCCGAGCGTCGGGTCGCGCTCACGCCGCTCTCGCGGGAGGCGCGGGCGCCGGCCTCTGCGCAGGGGTCTACGCCCGCGCGCCGTCCGGCGGGCCGGTCCGGCATGGCGTCCGCCGGGACGCCGGCCGCCCGGTCCTCCAGCTCAACCGGCTCAACCGCCGGCCCGAGCGCACGCCACCCCGCCGGCCACCCTGACAGCCACCCCGCCGCTCATTGGCCGGAGCGCCCGATCCGCCTTCTCGCGCGGCCGGAGCCGGTTGACGTGGTGGCGACGGAAGTGCCGGAAGGTCCGCCAATGAATTTCCGCTGGCGGCGCACGCTGCATCGCGTCGCCCGGGCGGAAGGGCCCGAGCGCATCGCGCCGGAATGGTGGCGGGACCGGGAGGATGCCCCGACCCGCGACTATTTCCGCGTCGAGGACGAGGCGGGCCGGCGCTACTGGCTTTACCGGCAGGGGCTCTACGGGGCGGCGGCGGAAATGCCGCGCTGGTTCATGCACGGACTATTCGCATGAGCGCGCCGGCCTATGTGGAATTCGCCGTCCAGTCGAACTTCTCCTTCCTGCACGGCGCCTCCAGGCCGGAGGAGCTCGTCGCCACGGCCGCCCTCATCGGCCATGCCGGAACGGGCCTCGCAGACCGCAACACGGTGGCCGGCGTCGTGCGGGCATGGAGCCAGTCGAAGCGCATAGAGCACCCGCAGACCGAGGAGGCGCTGGAGCTTGCCTACCATCCGGGCTGCCGCCTCGTCTTCGCGGACGGGACGCCGGACGTGCTGGCCTATCCGCGCGACCGCAGGGGCTGGGGCCATCTGTGCCGCCTGCTGACGCAGGCCAATTTTCGCGACGCGGCCGAGAAGGGGGCGCCCGTCGTGCTGGAAGGCGATCTCCTCGAATGGGGGGAGGCGATGTCGCTGGCCATCATGCCCGACCCGGAGGATTTTTCCGACAAGACGCCGGCCCTGCTCGGGCGCCTGGCCGAACGCTTCGGCCCGGCGGTGCGGCTGGCGGTCTCGCCCGGCTATGGCGGCAATGACCGCTTCCGGCTGGAACGGGCGGCCGCGCTGGCTGCCGCGGCCGGCATGAAGCTGATGGCCGTCAACGACGTGCTTTACCATTCGCCGGTCCGGCGCCCGCTGCGCGACGTGCTGACGGCGATCCGGCTGAGGACGACCGTGGCGGAGGCGGGGCTCGCCCTCGACGCCAATGCCGAACGCTGGCTGAAGCCGCCGCAGGAGATGGAGCGCCTCTTCCGCAATCATCCCGGCGCGATTGCAGAAACGGTCCGCTTCGCGGGCGAGCTCTCCTTCTCGCTGAAGGAGCTGAGCCACAATTATCCGGAGGAAACGACCGAACCCGGCGTCGATCCGCAGGCGGAGCTGGAGCGATTGGCCTGGGAGGGTGCCGCCCGGCGCTATCCCAAGGGGCTGCCGAAAGGGCTGGCGGAGAGCATCCGCCACGAGCTCGGCATCGTGGGGCAGAAGGAATATGCGCGTTATTTCCTGACCGTCCGCGACATCGTGGAATTCGCGCGCTCGCAGAAGATATTGTGCCAGGGAAGGGGTTCGGCCGCCAATTCCGTCATCTGCTACTGCCTGGGGATCACCGAGGTGGACCCGACGCTGACCGACCTGCTGTTCGAGCGCTTCGTGTCGACGGAAAGGGACGAGCCGCCCGACATCGACGTGGATTTCGAGCACGACAGGCGCGACGAGGTGATCGCCTACATCTACGAGAAATACAGCGAGACGCGCACGGCGCTGGCCGCCTCCGTCGTCACCTACCGCAGCCGCTCGGCGATGCGCGAGGTGGCGAAGGCAATGGGCCTCTCGGACGACGTGCAGTCGGCGCTGTCGGGCTCGATCTGGGGCTGGTCCGCCTCGCAGGTGGGGGAGAAGGAGGCGAGGGCCGGCGGGCTGCGCGAGGACGAGCCGCTGACCAGGCTGGTCATGGAACGGGCCAACGAGCTGATGGCGACCGAGTGCCCGCGCCATCTTTCCCAGCATGTGGGCGGCTTCGTCATCACCAAGGACAGGCTCGACGAGATCGTGCCCATCGTGAAGACGGCGATGGACGAGCGCAAGATGGTGGAGTGGGACAAGGACGACCTCGACGCGGTCGGGCTCATCAAGGTCGACGTGCTGGCGCTGGGCATGCTGTCCTGCCTGCGGCGCGCCTTCGGGCTGCTGGACCGGCATTACGGCGAGCGCGACGAATACGGGCGGCCGCTGACGCTCGCCACGCTGCCGCAGGAGGATGCGCGGGTCTACGACATGATCTGCCGGGCCGACACGCTGGGCGTCTTCCAGATCGAGAGCCGGGCGCAGATGTCGATGCTGCCGCGGCTGCGGCCGCGCAAATTCTACGACCTCGTCATCGAGGTCGCGATCGTGCGGCCCGGCCCCATCCAGGGCGACATGGTGCACCCCTATCTGCGCCGGAGGACAGGCAAGGAGGCGGTCGTCTATCCCAGCCCCGAGATAGAGGGAATCCTCAAGCGGACGCTCGGCGTGCCGCTGTTCCAGGAGCAGGCGATGAAGATCGCCATCGATGCGGGCGGGTTCTCGCCCGGAGAAGCCGACCAGCTGCGCCGCGCCATGGCGACCTTCCGCCGCAACGGGACGATCGGCAATTATGAAAGGCGGATGGTCGAGGGCATGGTCACGCGCGGCTACGACCGCGACTTCGCGCAGCGCTGCTTCGACCAGATCAAGGGGTTCGGCGAATATGGCTTTCCCGAAAGCCACGCCGCTTCCTTCGCCCTGCTGGTCTATGCCTCCTGCTGGTTCAAGACCTTCTATCCGGACGTGTTCTGCGCGGCGATCCTGAACTCGCAGCCGATGGGGTTCTACGCTCCGGCGCAGCTGGTGCGGGACGCGCGCGAGCACGGCGTCGCGATCCGCGCGGTGGACGTCAATCTTTCAGACTGGGACTGCACGCTGGAGGCGGATGACGGGCCCGGCGGGGCGGCGACGGGGTTCGATCCGGACAGGATCCTGCCGCGCCATGCCGAGATGCGCGGCGTCATCCGCAGCCGCCATGCCGTGCGGCTCGGCTTCCGGCAGGTCAAGGGCCTGTCGCAGGCCGACATGGAACGGCTCGTCCAATGCCGCGGCAGAGGCTACGGTTCGGTGCGCGAGGTCTGGCTGCGCACGGGCCTCTCCGCGCAGGTGATGGAGCGTCTTGCCGACGCCGACGGCTTCCGCTCGCTGGGGCTCGACCGGCGGGCAGCCCTCTGGCAGGTGCGTGCGCTCGACAAGGGCAACGCCGCGGAGCGGCTGCCGCTGTTCGAGCGGCCGAAGCTCGCCCTGCGCGAGCGCGAACCGGAGACGGGGCTGCCGCCGATGCCGCCGGGCGAGCACGTCATCCACGACTACCGTTCGCTCGGCCTGTCGCTGAAGGCGCATCCGCTCGCCTTCCTGCGCGGGCGGCTCGACGGCGCACGGGTCACCCCCAACGCGGCGCTGCCTTCGGTGGCGGACGGCAGGCGCGTGACCGTGGCCGGCCTCGTGCTGGTGCGCCAGCGGCCGGGCAAGGGCAACGCCATCTTCCTGACGCTGGAAGACGAGGGAGGCATCGCCAACATCATCGTGTGGGCGCGCTCGTTCGAGCGCTTCCGGCCGGTTATCATGGGCGCCCGGCTGATCCGGGTGACGGGCAAGCTGCAGTGCGAATCGGGCGTCATCCACATCGTGGCGGACCGGATGGACGACCTTACCGCCTGGCTCGCCGACCTTTCGGAGAAGGCCGGCGGCCTGCACACGCTTTCGCCAGCCGACGAGGTGAAGCGGGGCGGGGCCGATCCGCGCGGGCGTCCGCGCGGGCACTTCGTCAGCCCGCAGGATATCCGCAGGAGCCTCGACCCGGCATCGTCCGACGATGCGGCGGGCGAAGCGAGCAAGGTGATGCCGAAGGGCCGCAACTTCCACTGACCGCATCCCGGCGCCGCGAATTTTCCGTCCGCCAACGGCTTTCCGGCCACGGGCTGAAGCAGCGCCGGCGGTAGCCAAGGCGCCGGCGGGGCGGATCGTCCATGGCAGGTACCGGACGGTCCACTGCTCCTCCTTCGGCCAGTGGCGGAACGCGGCCAACCGCCCCTGACCGCCCCTTCCGGGAACTCAACGTGATCCGAGGGGAAGCGCGGATCTGCGGCCGAGCAGCGCATCGACGTCGAGCGCATTGCGGAGTGCATGCGAGGCGGCGGTGTTGTCGAAAATACACCAGACCGCCTTTCCTTCGCGCCGGGCTGCCAGCAGCACGTCCGCGATCCGCGCAAGACGATCCTGGTCGTAGTCGGAGAAATAGATGCGGGGGCTGCCGTGAAAGCGGAAATAGGCGAGGCGGCGGCCTACGGGTTCGTCGTCGCCCGGAATGCGCGACGGGTCGGCCGCCACGCGCGCGATGTCGAGCTGCGCCATGAGCGCCGTGGCCTCGGGGGCGTACCAGCCGGCGTGGCGCGGCTCGATCGCCAGCGGCGCCGGGCTCCGTCCCGCAATCGCGGCCAGGAAGCGCTCCGCGCCGGCGTCGAAGGGCAGCGATGGCGGCGTCTGCACGAGAATGGCGCCCAGCCGATCGCCGAGCCCAGCGATTTCGGAGAGGAAGCGCTCGAGAAGCGGGTCGCAGTCGCGGAAGCGCGCCTCGTGGGTGATCGCCTTCGGCAGCTTGACCGAGAAGCGGAAACCGGCGGGCGTCGAGGCCGCCCATCTTTCATATGTCTCGCGCCGGTGCGGCCGGTGGAAGGATGAATTGATCTCCACGCAGCAAAGCCGGCGCGCATAACGCTGAAGATGCGTGCCTTGCGCGACGAAAGCGCCGGCATGGCGGGAGGCAATGCTCCAGCCGGCGGTGCCGATGCGGATTGGCGGTTGCGACATCGAAGCTGATCTGGAGGAGGCGCCGGCGCCGTCAAGCCGCAAACGGCTTTGATCTCGCGGGCAAGCTCGTATAAAGCAGCACCAATCAGAAAACGGGCCGCAACCATGGACAAGTTCACCACGCTCACCGGCGTCGCCGCACCCCTGCCGATCGTCAATGTCGACACCGACATGATCATCCCGAAGGACTATCTCAAGACGATCAAGCGCACGGGACTGGGCTCTGGCCTGTTCGCGGAGATGCGGTTCAACGAGGACGGCTCCGAGAACCCCGATTTCGTGCTCAACAAGCCGGCCTACCGCAACGCGCAGATCCTGGTGGCGGGCGACAATTTCGGCTGCGGGTCGAGCCGCGAGCACGCGCCCTGGGCGCTGCTCGATTTCGGCATACGCTGCGTGATCTCCACCAGCTTCGCCGACATCTTCTACAACAACTGCTTCAAGAACGGCATCCTGCCGATTACCGTCAGCCCCGAGGATCTGGACAAGCTGCTGGACGACGCCTCGCGCGGCGCCAACGCCACGCTGACCGTGGACCTGGTGGCGAAGGAGATCCGCGGCCCCGACGGCGGCGTGGTGAAGTTCGACCTCGACGAATTCAAGCGCCACTGCCTGCTGAACGGGCTCGACGACATCGGCCTGACGATGGAGAAGGCGCCCTCGATCGAGGGTTTCGAGAAGAAATACGCCGAGAGCCGGCCCTGGGCCTGACGCCGGTGGCGCGCAAGCTCATCTCCACCGGCTCGCCCTTCGAGAAGACCGCGGGCTATTCGCGCGCGGTGGTGCAGGGCGACTGGTGCTTCGTGGCCGGCACGACCGGCTACGACTACGCGACCATGACGATGCCGGAGACGGTCGAGGAGCAGACGCGCAACTGCCTGAAGACGATCGGCAAGGCGCTGGCGGATGGCGGCTTCGACTTCGCCGACGTGGTGCGGGCGCACTATTACGTGACCGACCGCGCCTTCGTTTCCCGTGCCTTTCCCATCCTCGGCGAAACCTTCCGCGACATCCGGCCGGCCGCCACGATGGTCGTGTGCCAGCTCAACGAGCCGGAGATGAAGATCGAGATCGAGGTGACGGCGCTCAGGCGTACCGCCTGACGCCAGGCTGCCATCCTGCCGGCCTTGCGCCGGCGGCGGCATTGGCGGTAAGTGCCGCGCGGCAGTTCCAGCGAACATATCCTTCTTTCCTGACAGGGGCACATCATGGCATCGCGCAAGCTTCTCCTCCTCCCCGGCGACGGCATCGGCCCCGAGGCGATGGCCGAGGTGCGCAAGCTGATCGCGCTGATGAACGAAAAATCCGCGGCCGGCTTCGAGACCGAAGAAGGGCTGGTCGGCGGCTCGGCCTACGACGCGCACGGCCAGTCGATCTCGGAAGCCGACATGGCCAAGGCGCTGGCCGCCGACGCGGTGCTGTTCGGCGCGGTGGGCGGGCCGAAATGGGACGGCGTACCCTACGAGGTGCGGCCCGAGGCCGGCCTGCTGCGGCTGCGCAAGGACATGGAGCTGTTCGCCAATCTGCGCCCGGCGATCTGCTACCCGGCGCTGGCGGCGTCCTCGTCGCTCAAGCCGGAAGTGGTCGAGGGGCTCGACATACTGATCGTGCGCGAGCTGACCGGCGGCGTCTATTTCGGCGAGCCGAAGGAGATCATCGACCTCGGCAACGGGCAGAAGCGCGGCATCGACACGCAGGTCTACGACACCTACGAGATCGAGCGGATCGCGGGCGTCGCCTTCGAGCTGGCGCGCACGCGCCGCAACGAGGTGTGCTCGATGGAAAAGCGCAATGTCATGAAGTCGGGCGTTCTGTGGAACGAGGTAGTGACCGCCACCCACAAGGCCAAATATGCCGACGTGAAGCTGACCCACATGCTGGCCGACGCCGGCGGCATGCAGCTGGTGCGCTGGCCCAAGCAGTTCGACGTGATCGTGACCGACAATCTGTTCGGCGACATGCTGTCGGATGTGGCGGCGATGCTGACGGGCTCGCTCGGCATGCTGCCCTCGGCCTCGCTCGGCGCTCCGGACGCCAAGACCGGCAAGCGCAAGGCGCTGTACGAGCCGGTGCACGGCTCGGCCCCCGACATCGCCGGCAAGGGCATCGCCAACCCGATCGCCATGATCGCGTCGTTTGCCATGTGCCTGCGCTACTCCTTCGGCATGACGGAAGAGGCCGACCGGCTGGAGAAGGCCATTTCCGACGTGCTGAACGCCGGACTGCGCACGCGGGACATCATGTCGGACGGCATGACCGAGGTGGGCACGACGGCGATGGGCGACGCCATCGCAGAGCGGTTCCTGGCGCAGCAGGGCTGACGAGCGTCCCCTCCCCTTGCGGGGAGGTCGGCTGATCGCCGCAGGCGGTCGGCCGGGTGGGGTAGCCAGATCGCCGGACGCGGCGTTCATCGCGCCGAAAAGCGTCGCGCGCGGCATGGACCTACCCCACCCGCTTCGTTCTGCTGCGCAGCCCTCAGCCCCGGGGCGGGACCCGCTGCCTGCGGCAGCTCCCACCCGTTCGAAGCCTGCCGATGATTCACTGGATCATCGGCTTGCCGCTTCGCGGCAACCGGCTTCTCACCCCCTCAAGGGGGAGGTGACGCCGGCAGCGACGCCCCGCGGTATCATTCGCTCACGCGCCGCACGCCGCTGACGCGGCTGGCGCTCCGCGGGGGCGCCGGACGTCCGGCGGGCGGCAGTCGCCGCCCCGGCCTGCGGCCGCCTGGCCAATCTTCTTCGTTGCCACGCCCCGTTTCCGGTCTGGCCATTGAGAAAGAACGCGCCGTCCCGGGGGACGGTGCTGCGCGCCATTCCGCGACGATCCTTCGGATCGCGCTGGGCGCTATCGCGACGATTGCCGAAGGCAATCGTGCTGGGAAAGACGGGCGGCCGTTCGGTCGCTCATCTAACAATTTTATGCGGCCTCGCGGCCGCCCGTCCGGTGTCTTGCCCTGGAAACCCATCCCTGGGAGCCGGCATTGTCGCCGCCTGCCG
>Ga0180215_1000364_pt1 | contig 59664 bp, 67 predicted proteins | sample eDN3rd37CBELigBY_FD_128871 | JGI IMG/M metagenome (GOLD analysis project Ga0180215, IMG submission 128871) | Enriched backyard soil microbial communities from Emeryville, California, USA - eDNA 3rd pass 37_C BE-Lig BY (version 2) (version 2) | ecosystem: Environmental > Terrestrial > Soil >... | reverse complement strand
TACTTAAAAGAGGTGTTTGCTTTGCATGTAAAAGAACAGTTATTAACTTTAAAGCCGTATCAGCCTGGTAAACCTATAGAAGAGGTAAAAAGAGAATATAATTTATCTAAGGTTGTAAAGCTTGCTTCAAATGAAAATCCTTATGGGTGCTCACCAAAAGCTAAACAAGCGATTGTAGATGAACTGGAACAATTGGCTATCTATCCTGATGGATATAGTGCTCTGCTTCGTTCGAAGCTGGCAGACCATCTAGGTGTAAAAGAGGAGCAATTGATCTTTGGAAATGGATCAGACGAGATCGTTCAAATAATAAGTCGTGCTCTATTAAACCAAGAAACAAACACAGTTATGGCTACACCAACATTTCCGCAATATAAACATAATGCTGTGATAGAAGGAGCTCAAATTAGAGAAGTTCCATTAGTAGAGGGACATCATGACTTAGATGCAATGCTTGAGCAAATTGATGAAAAGACAACAGTTATATGGGTATGTACACCTAATAATCCAACGGGTACATATATAAACCGGGAAATTTTATTGGATTTCATAAGTAAGGTACCTAAACATGTACTAATAGTTGTAGATGAGGCTTATTTTGAATACGTTGTAGCAGATGATTATCCACAAACAATAGAATGGATTAATGATTATCCAAACCTTATGATCCTGCGTACATTTTCTAAAGCGTATGGACTTGCTGCATTACGTGTAGGTTATGGGATTGGGAATACAGAATTAATAAGAAAAATAGAACCTGCCAGAGAGCCTTTCAATACAAGCAGAGTTGCCCAGGCTGCTGCAATAGCTGCATTAGATGATGCAGAGTTTGTAGCTGAGTGTCGCGAAAAGAATAAAAAAGGCTTAAAGCAATTTTACGATTTCTGTGAAGAGATGGGACTTGAATGCTATCAATCAGAAGGGAATTTTATTTTAATTAACTTTAACAGAGATTCTGATGAGGTCTTTCAAGCTTTACTGAAAAAGGGATATATTGTTCGCTCAGGTAATGCTCTTGGTTTCCCAACACACTTACGTATTACAGTTGGAAATACGCAGCAAAATGAAGAAATCATCGAAGCATTAAAAGATTTTGTTCAATAATAATCCAGAGGGTACTAGTCTAAATTTAGTATAAGCTTAGAAGTACCCTCTTTTTAAATGTAATATAAATTAATGAATAGCCTCATTGATGATAGGCCAAAAAAGGTGATTACAGAAATGGTAAATAAAGTTTATTTAATAGGCCTTGGGTTAATAGGAGGCTCAATAGCATTATCTATAAAACAAAAAAATCCGACTATTCATATCATCGGTTTTGATATAAATGTAGAGCAGGCTAATCTTGCCAGGAGAATAGGTGCCATTGATGAGGTATCTACAGAGCTATTTCCTGACCTTTCAACAATTGATATGATTTTTCTTTCTACGCCAGTTCAACAAACAATTAACATTATTGAAGAACTTAAATCACAAAACTTAAAAAAAGATGTGATCGTGACAGATGTTGGGAGTACGAAAGTAAAGATTGTAGAGTGTGCAAACAAACATCTGAATGGAAAAATAAAGTTTATAGGCGGTCATCCAATGGCCGGCTCACACAAATCGGGAATTTTAGCAGCAAAACCACATTTGTTTGAAAATGCATTTTACATATTAACTCCTTCTAAATATGTAACCCCCCAAGATGTACAAAGCTTAAAAGATGTCCTTGAAGGGACAAAAGCTAACTTTATTGAAATGACTCCAGAGGAACATGATGAAGTAACAGGAGTAATTAGTCATTTTCCACATATTGTTGCTGCCAGCCTGGTGTATCAAGCAAAGAATCATGAGGAGGAATTTCCACTTGTTAAGAGATTAGCTGCTGGTGGTTTCCGGGATATTACTAGGATAGCTTCAAGTAATCCTTCTATGTGGCGTGATATTTTGCTTCACAATAAAGGCCCATTATTGCATTTATTTGACGAGTGGATCTTAGAAATGAAACGAATAAAGAATCTTGTTGCAAAGGAAGAATCAGAGAATCTATTTACTTATTTTCAACAAGCTAAACAATATCGTGATGGTCTTCCTGAAAAACAAAAAGGGGCAATTCCTTCCTTCTATGATTTATATGTAGATGTTCCTGATTATCCCGGAATTATCTCAGAAATTACTGGATACTTGGCGAAGGAAGAGATTAGTTTAACGAATATACGTATCGTTGAAACACGTGAAGAAATCTATGGTGTTCTAGTATTGAGCTTTCAAACTGAGAAGGACCGGGAGCTTGCTATTAAATGTATTAATAAATACTCTTCTTATGAAACGTTTATGATGTAACGAGTCTAAATATCCAATAGGAAGAATGGATGAGGTGGAATCATGGTAGAGACAAAAAAACTATCGAAGATCAATCAGCTAACAGGCACAATCGAGATTCCTGGTGATAAATCTATTTCACATCGTGCTGTTATGTTTGGAGCGATAGCTAATGGTAAAACAGAAATTTCCAACTTTTTAATGGGAGCCGATTGCCTAAGTACGGTTTCATGCTTTAAAAAAATGGGAGTAGCAATTAATATTCAAGAAGGACATGTTACTGTTGAAGGAAATGGTTTTGATGGCTTAAAGGAACCTTCAGAAATATTGGATGTTGGAAACTCAGGAACAACAACCAGATTAATGATGGGAATATTAGCAGGAGCACCTTTTCATTCGTGTATTATTGGAGATGAATCAATCGCTAAAAGACCGATGTCCCGTGTAACAAACCCCTTAAGAATGATGGGAGCAAAAATTGATGGAAGAGAAGATGGTCAGTATACACCACTATCTATTAGAGGTGGAAACTTGCAAGCAATTCATTACCATTCACCAGTTGCGAGTGCTCAGGTAAAATCAGCCATTTTGTTAGCTGGCTTAAATACTAAAAATGAAGAAACAACGGTAACTGAACCTCATAAATCCAGGGATCATACTGAAAGAATGCTTAGAGCTTTTGGTGTAGACGTGAAGGAAGACGAAAACTCTGCTTCAATTGTTGGTGGCCAAAGCCTACAAGCAACAAATATATTTGTACCAGGTGATATTTCTTCTGCTGCCTTTTTCCTTGTCGCTGGAGCCATTGTTCCTGATAGTGAGATTTTATTAAAAAATGTTGGCATTAATCCAACCAGAACCGGCATTTTGGATGTTCTGGAACAAATGGGTGCTTCACTTGAAATTACACCAAAAGAAGGTCACACTTATGAACCTGTAGCTGACATTGTGATCAGAACTTCTTCTTTAAAAGGTACCACAATTAGCGGAGATCTTATTCCTAAATTAATTGATGAAATACCAGTCATTGCTTTATTAGCTTCACAAGCTGAAGGAGACACAATAATTAAAGATGCAAGTGAATTAAAAGTAAAAGAAACAAATCGAATTGATACCGTTGTTGGTGAATTGAAGAAAATAGGTGCTTCAATTCAAGCCACTGACGATGGAATGATTATTAGCGGTAAAACTAAACTAACAGGAAACGCTAAAGTATCCAGTCATGGTGATCACCGAATTGGCATGATGCTTGCGATTGCATCTTGTATAACGGATGAACCTATTGAATTGGAAAGTGTGGATGCAATAGATGTTTCATACCCTACTTTTTTTGAACATTTAGATTCATTAGCAAAATAATAAACAGGCCTTTCACATTTTAAGTGAAAGGCCTGTTTGAACATAAATTACTATGCTAAATAACCCATAAGCTTTCATCGATCCATGTATTTGCCTTTATCCAGTTATCCCCATTTGCAAACCCATACATAAATAATTGTCTTTCATCATAGCTTGTCTTAAGAGGTTAAAAGGAGGGGACTTAAGATATGTGTTATATTATGGACAAAGTCGGTATACTGAAGAGTGATCGTATTGACCAGACCTCACTGCTAGTAAACCAAAATAAGATTGAATTTATGCGGCAGTCGATGGATAAAATCAAGTTTATGAGGATGGATTTAAGTTCGTATCTAATTACCCCTGGCTATGTTATGCTCGATTTTTCTCTTCATTCATTACTTCCTTTTCAAGACTTTAAACAACAAATCATACGGTATATAAAAAAAGGCTGTACTTCTCTTTTAACTGTTGTCGACATTAAGTATGAAAAAGAGTTAGAATCAAATTTGAAAAAAAGAAGGCATTTAATGATTAATTCTCCGATTGATTATTATATGGCAATTAAACTATCGTTAAAAAGTTTAAATCAATCAATACTGAGAAAATGCAAGCAACAACAAGTTTCAATTGTTTTTGTTGAAATAAACAAGGATGATAGACTGGATTTAACTTCATGGGGGTGGATAAGAGATGCAATGTTTTCAAATCCGATAACTCTTATTCCGTTCACGAGTGGTGAGTCGTCTCCATTTAAAAAAAATAGGCTCTTACAGGAATGGAACCGGATCGTTAGAGAGCATCGAATTTCCTCAGTGTATGAATTTCTAGAAGAAGGAACACCTCTTTCAAAAGAAATACTTATGAAATTAGGCATTTATCCTGTTAAAGGAGATATCCGAGTAGGTAGTAAATTGAATTATAACTTGTACAAACTAGAGGAACTTAAATACCATATAGATGGGAAACCAATAATACAACATAATGAAATCTCACCTACCTTTACTTCCCATAATGGTGAGCTTATAAATAGTAATGGTGATATTTTATTTCTCCCTGGAAAAGGAGAGGAATGTTTTATTTCCATTTCAGGTCGTTTTATACCACTATCAGCTTCATTTTGATGTATGATATAGACAGAATATAATATAGCTAGAGAACATAAAACCAGTGATGGTTAAGGAAAGGATCGTTTATGTTTAATCAAGTCTTAAATGAAGCAATAAACCTCGTAAATAAAGGAGAAACAGAAGAAGGACTGACTCTTTTAGAAAACATAACACCTACATTACATGATGAAGAAAAGCTTCAATTAGCAGATCAGTATTATCAGTGGGGGATAATTGATAAAGCACATGAAATAATTGAAGAACTTCATTTCCTATACCCTGATGAGATTCAAATCACTTTATTTTTAGCAGAGCTTAAGATTGATTTGGAAAATGAAGAAGAAGCGATAGAACTTTTAAACATGGTTTCTAAAGAACATGAATCATATCCACACGCTTTACTCTTATTAGCAGACTTATATCAAATGCAGGGTTTGCCAGAGGTGAGTGAGCAAAAATTAAAAGAGGCTAAAGAAATATTACCCCAGGAACCGGTACTTGACTTTGCATTAGGGGAGCTCTATTTTCATCAAGGACAGTATAATCATGCTATATCATATTACCGAGCCCTTTTAGAAGAACATGACCTGATTTCCGGCGTTAATTTGCATCAAAGATTGGCAGAATGCTTAAGTGCAAATGGACAGTTTGAAGAAGCACTTGATCATTATAAGCAAACAATTGAGTCTCAAGAAGATGCTGATACACTGTTTGGTTATGGATTTACCGCCTACCAAGGGGGATTCTACAAAACAGCGATACAACAATTCCTAACCTTAAAAGAAGCGGATCCGTACTATACTTCCCTTTATCTATATTTAGCAAAGGCATTTGAACAAGAAGGTCTTTTAGAAGAAAGTCTTGAGACGGTTCAAGAAGGAATAAAGGTAGATGAATACAATAAGGACTTATACTTATTTGGTGGAAAGATAGCGATAAAAGTTGGGCAAATTCCAACTGCAGAAAATTTATTACGTGAGTCCCTTGCAATAGATCCTGGTCATATTGAAGCTGCGATAACCTTATCCCATGTTTTCCTCCAGGATGAACGATATGATGATGTAGTTGATCTTATTACTGAAATTAAAAGATATGGTGAAGATGATCCGCAATTTGAGTGGAATTTAGCCAGAGCTTATCATCAAAAAGAAGAATATACACAGGCATTAAAACATTATGACCTTGCATATACTTTTTTCAAGGATCAACGAGATTTCTTACATGAATACGGTTATTTCTTGTTAGAAGAAGGAAGAAGACAGCAGGCGAAGGAAGTTTTTCAGGAAATCCTTAAACAAGACCCATCAAATGTCGAAATCGATGAGATTTTGCTACAATTAGAAGATGAATTTTAATGGAAAAGAGAAGGATTTTATTTTGATTTTGTGGAATTATCAAAGTAAGAATATACTCGATATTGCAGAGGAGGGAATAGTATGGTGGCCCCTGTATCTGTCCATGAAAAGAAAGACTTCATCAGGTGGTTTCTAAACCATTATCAATTAAAAAGAAGAGAATGCGTATGGATATTAAACTATTTAATGAGTCATGACACTCTAATGGAAAAGGTACATTTTGTCGAGCAGGCTCAATATTGCCCAAGAGGAATTATTATGTCCACGCATTGTGTAGAAGAAGTTCCATTCCGCTTTTATAAAGAAAATGTGATGACGACAGATGCTGAGAAATCTTTTCACGATATAAGACTAAATAAAGACGAAGAGCTTTTTATTCAGCTTAATTTCAGGTCAGCTTATCAGTCACCACAATATGCTGCAGTTCTCGAATCAAATCCTTTCATGCCGGAACATTTGAATGAAAATGAAAAAGATAAAGAGATAGCAGAACAAATTCTTGAATACTCTATCCAGCGTTTTCAAAAAGAAAAGCTACTATATTTAATTGATCAAGCACTTGACCAACAAGATAAAGAAATGTTTCAAAGGTTAACACATCAATTAAAGCAATTAAAAGAAAAATAATCCATATTGGTAACTCATTTAGAGTAATCGCCTGGACAAAGAATGTTGATGTCCAGTGTGTGATTGACTTAAAGTGAGTTACCCTTTTTATTTTTAAACCATGTTTAAAGCGACATACTTTACTAATCATTTAACAATATTTCGTACAAGCTTTATAATAACAATATAAAAAAAGCCAATAGGGAGTTGTGGATAATGAAGTGGGTTTCAAATGATGTAGACTTATATAATCAAACGAAGGAATATATTGATACGGCGGTTGTACCGCTGACGGCTATTTCAGTCGATTCAGATTTTAAGAACACTGTGTCAAAAGGAGAATTTATCAATTTGGTTAGTATGGACCTTGAAAGACAGTTGAAGGGGAGAGTTTTTCTTTTTCCAACGTATTCTTACTTAAAAAAATCAGAAAATGTGATTGAAAATTTAATAGAGTGGAAAACTGAATTACAAAAAGAATTTAAACATGTAGTCTTCTTAACAAGTGATACGGAATTAAAGGAAGAAAAGAATAAACAATTGGAGGGAAAACTAATTTGGCTTCCAACAATACCTCTTGAGAATATGGATGAAAACCTAAAAAGAAAGCTGTTACAAGATCAAGTCGAACAAATTTTGAACATTTTATTACAATCTTGGAACAAATCATAAAAACCTTTTCATTTCCAGGATTAGAAAACAGGATTTTATTGACCTCATGGAAAGATTGATATATCATGAGTATGTCCTAGTTTTATATATCATTTCCGTATGTCCGTAACGGACAGAGCTTAAGATAGAGGGGGGAAAATGATGAGCGAGAAAAAACATCGAGTTTCTAGACGTCAATTCTTGAACTATACGCTTACCGGTGTAGGCGGTTTCATGGCTGCAGGTATGCTAATGCCAATGGTTCGCTTTGCACTTGACCCTGTGCTCCGACCAGCAGAGGAAACCGATTTAGTTCAAGTAGTAAAGGTTGACGAAATCACTGAAGAACCTCAACGCTTTGACTTTAAAATCAAACAAAAAGATGCTTGGTATGAATCAGAAGAAACAAAATCAGCTTGGGTTTTTAAGGAAGGCGATAAAATTACAGCCCTTTCACCAATCTGTAAGCATCTTGGATGTACAGTAGGATGGAATAATGATCCAGGAAATCCGAACAAATTTTTCTGTCCATGTCATTATGGATTATATGAAAAAGATGGTAAAAATGTTCCTGGTACACCGCCTCTTGCACCACTTGATGTTTATGTACATGAAGTGAAAGATGGCTATTTATTCTTAGGTAAAGCGAAACCACGAGGGGAGGCGTAATCAAATTGCTTAACAAAATTTATGATTGGGTTGACGAACGGTTAGATATTACGCCTATGTGGCGCGATATTGCTGACCATGAAGTTCCAGAGCACGTAAACCCTGCACATCATTTTTCTGCCTTTGTATACTGCTTTGGCGGATTAACATTCTTTGTAACTGTTATCCAAGTTCTTTCGGGTATGTTTTTAACGATGTACTATGTACCGGACATCAAAAATGCTTGGGAATCAGTTTTTTATCTTCAAAATGAAGTAGCTTTCGGACAAATTGTTCGTGGTATGCACCACTGGGGAGCCAGTCTGGTTATTGTAATGATGTTCCTACATACACTTCGTGTCTTTTTCCAAGGGGCATATAAAAAACCTCGTGAATTAAACTGGGTAGTTGGTGTACTTATTTTCTTTGTTATGCTTGGACTCGGTTTAACAGGTTATTTATTACCATGGGATATGAAAGCATTATTTGCTACAAAAGTTACTCTGCAAATTGCAGAATCTGTTCCATTAATTGGACCTACAGTTAAGACATTGTTATCAGGACACCCGGATATTGTAGGTGCTCAAACACTTACCCGTTTCTTTGCTATCCATGTCTTTTTCTTACCGGCTGCATTATTCGGTCTAATGGCAGCTCACTTTATTATGATACGTAAGCAAGGTATTTCTGGTCCACTATAAGAAGAAATATGATGAATCAGTGTAATTTTTTATTTTTATTGGAAACCACCTTAGTAAGGAGGGGAAATCATGCATCGCGGAAAAGGTATGAAATTTGTCGGTGACTCTCGTATTTCAGCTGAGAGAAAACCTAACATTCCGAAGGATTATTCGGAATACCCTGGGAAAACAGAAGCATTCTGGCCGAACTTCCTCCTCAAGGAGTGGTTAGTTGGTGCTGTTTTCTTAATCGGATTTTTATGTTTAACCATAGCGCATCCATCACCACTTGAGCGTGTAGCAGATCCAACGGATGCTGGCTATATTCCATTACCAGACTGGTACTTCTTATTCTTATACCAATTGTTAAAATATTCGTTTGCATCTGGTCCATATACAGTAATCGGAGCCATCGTTATTCCGGGTCTTGCATTTGGCGCATTAATGTTAGCACCATTCTTGGATAGAGGGCCTGAACGTCGCCCTGCTAAGCGACCTGTTGCAGTGGGTATGATGATTCTTGGAGTTGCGGCAACATTCTTCTTAACTTGGGAATCTGTTGCAACACACGACTGGGAAGCAGCAGCTGAACAGGGGAAAATAAAAGCGGAAGCGGATATTGATAAAGAATCTGAAGGATATGCTATCTACCAGGAGCAAGGCTGTATTTCATGTCATGGTGATAACCTTGAAGGAGGAGCGGCCGGTAAAGCTCTTGTAGACAATGGCTTAGAGCCTGATGCTATTGCAGATATTGCTAAGAATGGTCAAGGTAGTATGCCTGCTGGAGTATTTAAAGGTACTGACGAGGAATTAAAAGTACTTTCAGAGTTTATCTCTGGTGTAACTTCAAAATAAAAGCTGACATTTGTCAGCTTTTTTTTGATAAAAATAATATAATATGGTGTAGGAAATTAGCGAGGATCAAAAAAATACTAAGGTTGGTGTGTGGAATTAATGAGAGTATTCCAATATCTATTAGGACAGAGGCCAATCATATTTGTTATGTTCATCATTAATTTGTTTGGTACGATTTACGGATATTATTGGTACAGATATCAATTGGCAGAAACACCTGCTCATTTTTATATATTTGTTCCTGATAGTCCAACAGCAAGTCTTTTTTTTACGATTGTATTATTTGCTTTCTTATTTAAGCGAAATTTACCAATTATTGAAGCTTTAGCAATTGTTACGTTATTTAAATACGGTATTTGGGCTGTTATTATGAATCTGCTTGTATTAGCGGTTAATGGTACTTTGCCTTGGGAAGGGTATATGCTTATTGCTTCTCATTTTGGCATGGCTGTTCAGGGGTTATTGTATGCCTCATATTACCGGTTTAAAGCATGGCATTTGATTGTCGCTGCAATTTGGACTTTACATAATGATGTCATAGACTATGTCTTTGAAATGATGCCCCGCTATAGTGTTTTAATGGATTACCTAAATGAAATCGGCTATATGACATTCTGGTTAAGTTTACTATCTATAGGAATAGCTTACTATTTAGTGATAAAAAATCAACTAAAGCATCTCGAAATAACCTAGCACTTTTACTGCTAGGTTTCTTTAATTAGTCTACAGGATAAATAACAAAAATTACAGACATCCAAGGTAAATTGTTGGTCTAACCTTGTCCCAATGAACATACTTTTTAATAGATGTTCTAGGGGGGACAAGGATGAAGAAATTATTAGTCGTCATTATTTTTAGTATGTTGCTTCTACATATAAAACCAGCATTTGCAGATGAATCGTACGACTGGAAATCACTTAATGAGATAGCTGATACGGCCCTGCAACTAGCAAAGCAGGAACGGTTTAACGAATCTGTCCAACTACTAGAGTACTTTGCTGTCAAATTTGAGGAAATACCAATTGACAGACAAGTACTATCACTAGATCATTACCGGACTCTTTCCAATACCCATCAAAATGCACACGAGCTTTTATTAGACGATAAAGTAAGTACAACCGAAAAGGTAAGATCTTTAACAAAATTTCGTTTAGTGGTAGATGCAATGGTATCTGAGCATCAACCATTATGGAGCTCAATGGAAACATCCATAATGGAGACTTTCTCTCAAATGAAAAGTGATGTACAAGAAGGAGATAATCAATCCTTTCAACATGATTTTAATGAGTTTCTTGCACTTTATGAAGTCATATATCCCAGTATTCAAGTGGATCTGGATATACAACGCATAAAACGTATGGATGAACATATTTCTGTTGTGGAAAATCAACTTTTTCAAGAAATACCGGAGACGAGTCAATCAAAACAATTAGCTGTGATGGAAGAAGAATTAAAAGCAATTTTTGAAAGAGTCAAGGAGGATGAAGCAGATCCATCATTATTATGGGTTATGATCTCAACAGGAAGTATTATCTTATTAGCATTATCTTACTCTGGTTTTAGAAAGTATCGAGGAGAAAAAGAAAAGCTTGTAAAACGTGAAAAAGACAATAGTAAAGAATAAAGTATTACCAAAAAGAGAGTGACTTTTTTATCACTCTCTTTTAGCATGTTACCTTGATAAGGGTTTTTTATTTTCGTCTAAAGTAAAACCTTCACCTAACACATCATGAACATCACTCACCGCAACAAATGCATGAGGATCTACAGAAGTAATCACATTTTTTAAACGAACTATTTCATTTTTTCCAACAACACAGTATAGGACATTTCGATCTTGTTTGGAAAAAGACCCTTGCCCTTTTAAAATGGTAACTCCACGATCCATTTCCTTCATTATTTTAGCAGATATTTCATCAGGAAGATTTGAAATAATCGTTGCACCTTTTGCAGCATAAGCACCCTCCTGCATAAAGTCGATTACTCTTGCTCCAACAAAAACAGCTACAAGTGTATACATAGCTTCTTTATAAGAAAGGTATGCTACCCAAGATATCGTGATCACGCATAAATCAAATAAAAACATTGTTTTTCCCATGCTCCAACCAATATATCGATGAGTCAACCTTGCAATGATATCTACACCACCAGTTGTTCCTCCGTACCGGAAAATTGTTCCAAGGCCGATTCCGATTGAAACACCTGCAAATAGTGCGGCCAAAGTAAGGTCATCTTTTAATGGCATTTGGATTTGGTATCTCTGAAATATCCATAAATATAAAGAAAGACTAACTGTTCCAATAATTGTGTAAACAAAAGAAGTCTTCCCAAGTACCCGCCAACCGATTATGAAGAGTGGGATGTTTAAGATCAGGTTAGATATGGATGGGTCAATATGAAAAAGAAAATAAAGCAAAAGTGTTATACCGGTAAATCCGCCTTCTGCCAGGTTGTTCTGAATGTTAAAATGAACAAGACCAAAACCGAAAATACCTGAACCAATCAAAATAAATACGATGTTTTTTATCCTAAGATCTTGCAGCATGTTCCACCTCCGCTAATACATCACAGCGTAAATATTATAGTTGATAGAATGTCAAGGTGCAAATTTTGAGAAATTCATGACGAAATAATTGTAAATTAATGATGATTTAGCTAACATTGAATAGAAAAGAATGAGGTGATAAAAGTGGAGAATAAAGCTATGAAGGACCTTCAAAAAGAAGTAGATGATTACATAGGTCAATTTAAGGAAGGTTATTTTTCACCATTAGCCATGATGGCTAGAATTACTGAAGAAGTTGGAGAATTAGCAAGAGAAATAAATCACTCCTATGGTGAAAAACCGAAAAAAACATCGGAAGAAGAGAAAAAGATTGAGGAAGAGATTGGGGATGTATTATTTGTCCTGATTTGCCTTGCTAACTCTTTACAAATAGATTTGGAACAAGCCCATAATCTAGTTATGGAAAAGTTCAATACTAGAGATAAGGACCGTTGGACAAGAAAAGAAAATTAAAGGAGATTTAATTATGTCAGAAATTAAGATTGTTATTGCTGGTGCACGTGGGAGAATGGGCAGTGAAGCTGTAAAACTCGTAGAAGACACAAAACATTTTCAACTAGTTGCAGTTGTCGACCATAAATACGAAGGAATGAGACTTAATCAAATTGAAGGTTTTAATGCAGATGTTCCGGTTTATACAGATATAGAGAAATGTTTTTTTGAGACAAACCCCGATGTATTAATTGATTTAACTACACCAGAAATTGGGAAGGTACATACAAAAAAAGCGTTACTGCATGGCGTACGCCCAGTTGTTGGTACCACTGGTTTTTCTGAAGCAGATTTAAAGGAGCTTCAACAACTAACAGAAGAAAAAGAGATTGGTGCGATTATTGCTCCTAACTTTGCAATCGGCGCTATTTTGATGATGAAATTTTCACAAATGGCTGCGAAGTATTTTCAAGATGTTGAGATAATAGAACAACATCATGATCAAAAATTAGATGCTCCATCTGGAACTGGTTTAAAAACAGCAGAAATGATTTCTGAAGTTAGAGAAGATAAACAACAAGGCCATCCTAATGAACACGAAATCTTACCTGGTGCACGTGGAGCGAATATGAATGGTATTCGTATCCATAGTGTTCGCCTTCCAGGTTTAATTGCTCATCAGGAAGTTCTTTTTGGAGGCGATGGTCAAACATTAAAGATTCGTCACGACTCCTATAACCGTGCTTCTTTTATGTCTGGAGTTAAATTAGCTGTAGAAAATGTTATGAACGTAGATTTGTTAGTGTATGGATTAGAAAATATTATTGAATAACAGATAAAGGGGAAATGTTCATGAAAATTGCATTAATAGCTCACGATAAAAAGAAAAACGATCTTGTTCAATTTGTGATGGCTTACCAACCGATTTTTACGGAGCACCAACTGTTTGCTACAGGTACCACAGGTTTTCGTATTAATGAGGCTACTGACTTACCTGTTCATCGTTTTCAATCAGGCCCTCTTGGAGGAGATCAAGAAATAGGGGCTTTGATCGCCAAAAATGAAATGGACATGGTTATTTTCTTTAGAGATCCTTTAACAGCACAACCACATGAACCGGATATTACGGCATTAATACGTCTTTGTGATGTTTATTCAATACCACTAGCAACAAATATGGGGACAGCGGAGATATTAGTACGTGGATTGGATCGCGGAGATTTCCAATGGCGTAATGTCATTCATGAAAAGAAAGAAAAATAAACTATATCGATTGTATTAAAATGATTTTATACTATGTTACAAGGAGAGGAAAATGAGTAAACAATTGGATTTCCTTGCGATTGGTGCCCATCCTGATGATGTCGAAATCGGGATGGGGGGAACGATTGCGAAGTATACTCAAAAAGGGTTAAAGATAGGGATCTGTGATTTAACTAAGGCTGAATTATCGTCAAATGGCACAGTTTTAACTAGACAAAAAGAGGCAAAGCATGCTGGTGAAATTTTGGGTATTACAGAGAGAATTCAGCTATCGATTCCAGATCGGGGTCTCTTTTTATCAGATTCTTCCATAAAAGAAATTGTTGAAATTATTAGAACATACAAACCACGAATAGTCTTCGCTCCTTATTATAAAGATCGTCATCCAGATCATGGAAATTGTTCGAGACTGGTTGAAGAAGCGGTTTTTTCAGCAGGAATCAAAAATTATCAAGACAGTCAGGGGTTACCTGCCCATCGTGTTCAACATGTGTATTTTTATATGATTAACGGATTTCATAAACCGAATTTTGTTATTGATATATCTGAGACTATCGAGATCAAACTAAATAGTTTACGCGCATATGATAGTCAATTTGAAAAAGTAGATGGTTCAGCAGATACGCCTTTAACAAATGGATATATCGAAGCTGTAGAAAGTAGAGAACGAATTTATGGAAAAGAGGTTGGTGTCATGTTTGCTGAAGGGTTTTTATCAAGGAAGCCAATCCTACTTTCTAATGATTTGATAGGTGATGTATAATGAAAAAGAAACTTAAAATTGGAATAACATGTTATCCATCTGTTGGCGGTTCAGGTGTTGTAGCAACAGAGCTTGGAAAGTTATTAGCCGAAAAAGGACACGAAGTACATTTTATTACCTCAAGTCTTCCTTTTCGATTAAATAAAGTCTATTGTAATATTACATTTCATGAAGTAGAGGTTAATCAATATTCAGTCTTTAAATATCCACCATATGATTTAGCCTTAGCTAGTAAAATGGCGGAAGTTGCAAACAGAGAGGATTTAGACCTGCTTCATGTCCATTATGCTATTCCTCATGCAATTTGTGCATATTTAGCTAAACAAATGGTGAAAAAAGATTTAAAAATAGTCACAACATTGCATGGTACCGATATTACGGTGCTCGGATACGATCAATCACTGGCTGATATGATTCGATTTGGGATTGAATCCTCAGATCAAGTTACGGCAGTATCAAATGCATTGGTTAATCAAACATATGACTTGTTGCGTCCTGATAAAAAAATTGAAACAGTCTACAACTTTATCGATGATCGTGTTTATTATAAACAGGATGCCATGCATTTAAAGAAAGAGTACAAGATTGAAGAAGATGAAAAGGTTATTATCCACGTATCAAACTTTAGAAAAGTAAAACGAGTTCAAGATGTTGTTTACGCTTTCCAAAAAATACATAGAAAAGTAAAGTCGAAGCTTCTTCTGGTTGGAGACGGTCCTGAAATGACATATGTGAATAGACTAGTACGAGAATTAGGCCTTGCCGAACATGTATTATTTCTTGGTAAACAAGACAGTTTAGAAGAACTTTACTCAATCAGCGATTTAATTTTATTATTATCAGAAAAGGAAAGCTTTGGCTTGGTGCTCTTGGAAGCTATGGCGTGTGGTGTCCCTTGTATTGGGACAAATGCAGGTGGAATACCTGAAGTAATCCTTGAAGGTGAAACAGGATACATATGTGACGTAGGTGATATTGAGACCATTGCCATTAGAGCCATTCAAATATTATCTGATCAGGATTTACATAGCAGAATGGCAGAAAGCGCGACAACTCTTGCTAAGGAACGTTTTCATTCTGATAAAATAGTTTCTCAATATGAATCAATTTACTATAAGTTACTAGAAGGTGTAAAAATTGGAGACTCCATTTGATGAAGCCAAACCGATTTTAGAAAAACTACATCAATCAGGCTTTGAGGCCTATTTTGTTGGAGGAGCAGTCCGTGATTTTCTATTAGGAAGAGAAATTGGAGATGTAGATATCGCGACCTCAGCTAAACCAGAAGATATTAAGAATATCTTTCCTAAAACGATAGATGTTGGAGCAGAGCATGGCACGATAATTGTTATGCATGAAAAAGAGCAGTATGAAGTCACGACATATAGGGCGGAATCAGGATACGAAGATTTCAGGCGTCCAAAAAATGTCCAATTTATCACCTCATTAAAAGAGGATTTACGTAGAAGAGATTTCACCATTAATGCAATGGCTATGAACATTAATGGTGAAGTTTTTGATTATTTTCACGGAAAAGATCATATGAAACAAAAGTTGATTCATACAGTAGATTCGCCCAAAGAAAGATTTAATGAGGATGCCTTAAGAATGCTGAGAGCTCTTCGATTTGTTAGTCAATTGCATTTCACTTTATCTTTAGAAACAGAAGAAGCAATCAAACATCATGCTCATTTACTTGACGCAATCTCAGTTGAAAGAAAGACAACTGAAATAGAGAAGCTGTTAAAAGGTGTTAATGTTAAATCAGCTTTACATCTTGTTATTCAATGCAAGGTATATAACTATTTACCAGGTTTTGTTGGAGGAAAAGCGATGTTAGAAAAGCTTTCCTCCTTTCCGTTTAAATACCTTACTACAAGGGAAGAACTTTGGACTGTATTAACATATTATATAAGCCCTTCTGCAGTTGAAATTTTCTTAAGAAAATGGAAACTATCAAATAAATTAATAAGATCTGTTCAAAAAAATCTTTCCTTTCTTACTTTACAATTGAAAAATCAAGAATGGACAGATTTATTATTATATGAGGCTGGTCTTGGTACAGCAATTGCTGTTGAAAGGATCCGGTCTATTTTACTAAATTCTCAACAAGTAAATGAAAATGTAAATAAATTGAAAGCTTCTTTTAATCATTTACCTATCAAAACAAAAAGAGAAATAGCGGTTAATGGTCATGATTTAATTCAATGGATAAATAAAGAACCAGGTCCTTGGATTGCACAATTAATGGAAGAAATTGAAAAAGTAATTTTGTTGAAGAGAATAGACAATAAAAGATTAGAAATAAAGGAGTGGCTATTAACATGCAGTCAGGACTTCGATCAAAATTATTAGAAGCCTTTTCAAATGCAGAAGGCGGTTTTGTATCAGGTCAAAAACTTAGCGAATATATTGGCTGCTCTAGAACAGCAGTATGGAAGCATATAGAGGACCTTAGAAAAGACGGATACGAATTAGAAGCAGTTAGAAGATTGGGTTATCGCATAACAAAAAAGCCAAATAAAATTAGTGATAATGAAATTAAAATTGGACTTAAGACTAGGAAAATGGGGCACCATGTTCATTTTGAAGAAACCGTAACTTCTACTCAAAAAATAGCTCAAACATTAGCAAATGAAGGAGCTGAGGAAGGAACCATTGTAGTTGCAGAGCAACAAACAAATGGTAGAGGGAGAATGGCGAGACAATGGTATTCTCCAAGCGGGACAGGGATTTGGATGAGTCTTATTATCAGACCAAATATAGCTGTTCAGGCGACTCCGCAGTTGACACTTTTAACTGCAGTAGCCATTGTACAAGCTATTGAGGAGATTACACCACTAAAGCCTGATATAAAATGGCCAAATGACATTTTAATTAATGGAAAAAAGCTGGTTGGTATTTTAACAGAATTACAGGCAGAAGCCGATAGGGTTCATTCGATCATAATTGGAACAGGAATAAATGTAAATCAATCCATAACTGATTTTCCAGAGGAGCTGCATCACGTTGCAACCTCCATTCATTTAGAAACTAATAAACAATGGGATCGAGCCCAATTGATTCAAGAAATACTCTTGAAATTTGAGAACCTCTACTCACTTTATTTAGCACAAGGTTTTAGACCAATTAAATTACTTTGGGAAGGCTATGCTGTTAGCTTACAAAAGCCAATTACGGCAAGAACAATAAATGGCACTGTTGAGGGTAAAGCGATTGGGATTAATGATGCTGGCGTTTTATTAATTCAAACAAGTGACGGTTCGGTAAAGCAGATTTATTCAGCAGATATTGAACTTCAGTAATATAAAAAATCAATGAATCACAATGGTGTTTAGCAAGGTTTTCTGCTATACTTTTCTATGGGTAGTATCTAAATTAGAACTACACCGTTAAAAGAAAAATATTGAGTAATAACTGCTTGTTATCAGTAATAATAAGAATAAAAATCTCGTTAATTTAACCTGCCTTGATCCATGAATGGACTAGGACAGAGGGATGAATCTGACTATAAAAACTTTTAATCCTTCTATCTTTGTTGATATGAAGGATTTTTATTTTAATTTAATCAATTGATGCGATATGGGAACAAATTTTTCACTAAATGTTCAGGTCATTCATCTTCTCTCCTTAGTTTTTCTTTTAATGTACTACCCAACAATACTGTTAAAGTCATAAGTTCCACATCTATTGACTGGGAGGGAAAACATGAAAACAAGAAAAGATTTTATGAAAATGAAGGAAAGAAATGAGCCAATTACGATGTTGACAGCATATGATTTTCCTAGTGCTAAGCAAGCTGAACTTGCAGGAATTGATATGATCCTTGTAGGAGATTCACTGGGGATGGTTGTACTTGGTTATGACTCTACAATCCCGGTTACTGTTCATGATATGATTCATCATACAAAAGCTGTTAAACGTGGTGCAAAGGACACTTTTGTTGTAACAGATATGCCGTTTATGTCTTACCATCTTTCAAAGGATGAAACAATGAAAAATGCGGCTAGAATTATGCAGGAAGGTGGGGCGGATGCTGTTAAATTGGAAGGAGCTGATGGTGTAACTTCTGTTATCGAAGCGCTTACTTTCGGAGGGATCCCAGTTATATCCCACTTAGGTTTGACACCACAATCAGTTAATGTACTCGGTGGATATAAAGTGCAAGGAAAAGATGCGGAAGCAGCAAAAAAACTAATAGATGATGCCAAAAGATGCCAGGAAGCAGGTGCGATTGCTCTCGTATTAGAGTGTGTTCCGCAACAATTAGCAGAAGAGATGACAAAATTATTAACAATCCCTACTATTGGAATTGGTGCTGGACGTCAAACAGATGGTCAAGTTTTGGTGTACCATGATTTAATAGGTTACGGATCTGGATATGTCCCGAAATTTGTTAAACAATATGTTTCAATCTCTGAGACAGTTCAAACTTCAATTAGTCATTATATATCAGATGTTAAAAATAGATCATTTCCTGAAGAAAAACACTCTTTTAATATGAAAGAGGAAGTATTGCACAGCTTGTATGGGGGAATAAGTAAATGATTGTCGTTGAAACAAAACAAGATCTTAAAGATAAATTAGATAGTTATCAAAGTCATCAAACTATTGGATTTGTACCTACAATGGGCTTTTTACATGAAGGACATGTAAAGCTTATTGAGGAAGCAAGGGAGGCAAACGATATTGTAGTTTTGAGTATTTTTGTTAATCCTTTGCAGTTTGGTCCTAATGAGGATTTTGACTCATATCCAAGAGATGCAGAACGCGATGAAGCGATTGCTAAACAAGCGGGTGTCGATGTGTTGTTTAGACCCCAAGTAGATGAAATGTATCCCGAGAAACCTTCCTATACAGTTTCTGTTCGAAATCGCGTAAATGTTCTATGTGGAAAATCTAGAAATGGGCATTTTGACGGAGTAGCAACTGTACTTACAAAGCTATTTCATTTAGTACAGCCTAATCGCGCTTACTTTGGAATGAAAGATGCACAGCAGGTTGCTGTTATTGATGGATTAATCAACGAATTACATTTTCCAATTGAATTAATACCTGTTTTGACAGTTAGAGAGGAAGATGGCTTAGCAAAAAGTTCTCGCAATGTTTATTTAAATGAAGAAGAACGATCACATGCACCTATCTTATATAAAAGCTTAAAAATAGCAGAGGAAACGATTTTAAATGGAGAACGAGATAAACAGGCAATCATTGAGCAAGTTTCATCATTAATTAAAACAAAAACTTCCGGTATAATTGATTATATTGAAATTTTATCGTATCCCGAGCTTAAGGAACTAGATGTAATTCACGGTAAAATCATTATTGCTTTAGCAGTTAAGTTTACAAATGCAAGACTAATTGATAATATAACGATTGAAATTTAATGAAAACTACAATCATGACAATATAGATAAAAAATTGTTTGGGGGAAAAAATGGATGTTTCGTACAATGTTGAATGCTAAAATTCATCGTGCACGAGTAACAGAAGCAAATTTAAACTATGTTGGCAGTATAACCATTGACCAAGATATTATTGATGCAGTAGGTATGCTTCCAAATGAAAAGGTACAAATAGTGAACAATAACAACGGTGCCCGCCTTGAAACCTATATCATACCCGGAGAAAGAGGCAGCGGGGTAGTATGTCTTAATGGGGCAGCAGCAAGACTTGTTCAAGAAGGTGATGTTGTCATCATCTTAACTTATACAATGATAGCTGAAGAGAACATTTCTACCCACCAGCCAAAAATAGCAATCATGGATGAGAATAATAAAATTGTTGAAATCTTAGGGCAGGAACCAGCTGCTACAATCCTGTAAAGGTAAATGACCTACCTTATAAAAGACTCTTTCGAACAGAAACCTTCGAAAAAGTCTTTTATAGATAGGTCTTATTTATTGTTTACATCATTTTATAGATAAGCCGCCCTTTACATTTTTGAAAAGTTATTCAAAACTCCTTCAGATTAGGGTAAACTATTACAACAGGCAATGAGAAAAAGATACTTCGGTGAATATTATTCGGTGAAGCTTTTTGAAATAATAGAGGTGTTTAATTTGAAAGTACAACGCTATGTTGTTATTGACTTAGAAACAACAGGAAATTCTCCTAAAAAGGGAGATAGAATTATACAAATTGCGGCTGTTGTCATTGAGAATAATCAGATTGTTGATCGATATATGAGCTTTGTAAATCCATTACAAAGCATTCCTTTATTTATTGAACATTTAACAGGTATAACAAACGAAATGGTTAAGCATGCACCAACATTTGATGAAATTGTAAAGGATATTCATACATTACTCAAGGACTCGTATTTTATAGCACATAATGTGTATTTTGACTTATCATTTTTACAGGAAGAATTTATGAGGTGCGGTTACCAATTTTCAGGACCTGTAATAGATACAGTGGAATTATCAAGAATGGCATTTCCTACTGAGAAAAGTTATAAACTCTCGGATCTTAGTGAAGAGTTCAAAATGGATCACGAAAACCCCCATCGCGCTGATAGTGATGCCGAAGCCACAGCCCTGCTGTTTTTACATATTATAAAAAAATTAACTGAGTTACCAATTATCACACTCCAACAGCTTTCAAAGCTGTCAAGTTCATTTATTAGTGATATGGAAGAAGTATTGGAACAGATTCTTTCAGAAAAATTAGTGAATTTAGAACAACAAATACATCCTGAAATTGAGATTGTAAGATCATTGGCATTGAGAAAAAGAATGAAAGCAAATGAAGCATTATCGACTCCTAATTTCTCAAAAGAACAATTTTTGGAATTTTTTTCGAATAAAAATGATCAGATAAAAAGAGCATTCCCTTTATTTCATGAAAGGGTAGGCCAGATAAAAATGATTGAAGAAATCATTGAGGCCTTCTTAACTCATCAACATGTATTAATTGAAGCTGCAACAGGAATCGGAAAAACAATGGCTTACCTGGTCTCAGCCATCTTTTATTCTTTACAAGAATCAAGACCCATTGTTATTAGTACGTATACGAATAACTTGCAGATGCAAATAATGGAGAAGGAAATTCCCGTTTTAAAGAAGCTTTTGCCAGTAACTTTTTCAGCAACACTTTTAAAAGGCCAAAGTCATTATTTATGCTTGCAAAAGTTTGAACAATCGTTAAAAGATTCTGATGATAATTATGACTATATATTAACTAAAGCTCAAATATTAATTTGGTTAACAGAAACTGTCAGCGGAGACTTGGATGAATTAAATTTACCTTCTGGCGGTAAAACAATCTGGGATAATCTACATGTTGATCAATCATCATTTTTAAACAATCCTTTTCAAATGGTTTGTTTTTATCAACAAGCAAAGGAAAAGGCTTTATCCGCAAATTTAATTATTACGAACCATGCTATGTTATTATCAGACTTATCCCGTGAGCAAAAGATTTTACCAACGTACCAGGAAGTAATCATTGATGAAGCACATCACTTTCACCATGTAGCAACTGAACAGCTGGGTGTAAGATTTCATTATTTAGATCTGCATCACTTGATACATAACCTTGGAAATACACATTCAACAGGACTATTAAAGAAATTTGTGAAAATTCAAAATGTGCATAAATTCTCTGCCTCATTTTATAAAATTGACGATTTACTTATTCAGTTACAAGAAGAAAATCATCAATTTTTTGCAGGATTGCATTCATATGTATTAAAAAAGAAAAAAGACAGCCCATTAAACCGAGCATCCTATCGATATCTTCCAAATAAGGAGAATAACCGAACTTGGGAATCATTATTAGAGTTAGCTAAAAGACTTCAATTCATGATGAAAGATATCATTCATTTAATGGGAAAAGAAAGTCAGGGAATTGATGAATCTTATATAAAGTCTAAGCCTATTAAGGAAAAATTAGTTCTTGAAGACTTTAAGCAAAGCATTTTATTGTTAGAAACGTATAAAAATCACTTAGACTTTTTATTTTTTGAACATAATGATTTAGTCGTAAGGTGGATTGAAATAGATACTAAAGGTGCGAAAAATGCTGTGTCTATTTATGCACAACCTATAGAAGTAAACGATTATTTAGCAGATGAATTTTTTTCACACATTCAAAGTGCTATTTTAACATCAGCAACATTAACAATAAAAAAATCGTTTACATACATGTTGCAAACTATAGGCCTGTCAGATTTTTATCCAAAGCAGTTACGAATAGAAACGCCATTTAACTATGAAAATCAAGTTAAAATGTTTATTCCTAGTGATATGCCAAATGTGAATGATGTTACACTTGAGGAGTATTCAGAAGCAATTGCTGTACATATAAGTACTGTTTCACAGATAACAGAAGGTAAACTGCTTGTGTTGTTTACCTCTTATGAAATGTTAAGAAAAACATATGCATTGTTAAAAGAAGATGTAACTCTAGAAGATTTTGTTATCATGGGGCAGGGTACAGGAAGTGGAAGCCGCAGTAAGTTAACCAAAAACTTCCGTCAGTTTGATAAAGCCATTTTATTAGGAACAAGCAGTTTTTGGGAAGGTGTTGATTTTCCCGGTAATCAACTAAAAGCCCTAATGATTGTGCGTCTTCCGTTTGCCTCTCCTGATGAACCAACTGTTGCAGCTACAAGTCATCATTTAGAAAGTAAAGGAATGAACTCTTTTTACCACTATTCACTTCCAGAGGCTATTTTAAGATTTAAACAAGGATTTGGAAGATTAATTCGAAATGAAAAGGATAAGGGGATTTTGTTTATATTAGATAATCGGATCCTTTCGACTAAATATGGAAGAGATTTTATCACATCTATTCCAAAATTAGAAATTGAACATAAACCAATGCACCTTTTAACACATGCAATTGATGATTGGATTAATGAGTAGCATGTTATTGTGTCTTTACACATGGTTTCTTTCTAATAAAAAAATGGCTGAAAGTATCAGCCATATAAAATGTGGTGTGAGTTAGGAGAAAATTATGTTCATGTACATGTTTTCACTTTATAATTAATCAATATACAACAAAATATAGGTTGTTGTAATGTTATTGTGTCCAGAGGTACCTGACATATAAGTTACAATATTTGTGTTTCACAGGAGGAATATTACATGGAAAGTAAAATTGAAATTGTTTCAACGGTCACTGTAGATCATTCTGATGATCTATATAAAATTGTTGACTTATTAAATAGAACATTGAAAAGAAATGATTTAATGTTTGGTCTTGCACTAGATCAAGAAGACAAATCTAAAGCAGTATTTACAATATACCGTACATAAGGATGTAAAATACAATGGAGAAAAAAATTGTTATACCATTAATCATCTTGGTAGTTCTTATCATATCCGGAATTTGGATTTTAACATCAAGTTATTTAACTGCAAGAGGGCAATACGAGGATGGACATAAACAATCCAAGCAGTTTGCTATGGAAGAAGCAAACCTCAAAAAGATCAGCAAAATTAACACATTTAGTGCAGATCAAAAATACCATGTCATTACAGCCACAAACAATGAAAATGAACAGGTATATGGATGGATTTCAAATATTGAAAAAGAAAGAAAAATGATAGTAAAGAAAAAATCATCTGGAATAACAAAAAATGAGGCGTTGGAAAGTGTAAATGAAGAGCATAATCCCTCAGAAATTATTAGTGTCCAGCTTGGTATGGATGAGGGAATACCTATTTGGGAAGTGAAATATCAAGATGAATCAGATCGATATACATTTGATTATGTTAACTTTTATGATGGGAAAATCATCAAGCATATGGCCTTAAAAAAATCGTAGAAGTAAATTATCCGAAAGTTTCGCCTTATCTCCGTTATATTGCGGCACTTCAGAAAAAAACGTATAATAATACGATGGAAAGTACATAAAAGAGATATACATCGCGCTTGATGGAGGTAATAAAGTGAAAACAACAATTGCAGAAGTTGGAAAATATGTTGGACAAGAGGTAACAATTGGAGTTTGGCTTGCAAATAAGCGCTCCAGTGGTAAAATTGCATTCCTTCAACTTAGAGATGGGACAGGATTTATCCAAGGTGTCGTCGTAAAGGCAGAAGTAGAGGAAGAAATATTTAATAAAGCAAAAGCAATTACCCAAGAAACTTCTTTATATATATCAGGAATAGTTAGAGAAGATGAGCGTTCTCCATTTGGTTATGAACTCGGAATCACAAATATTAAAGTGATTACAGAATCTGTAGATTATCCGATAACACCAAAGGAACATGGAACTGAATTTTTAATGGACCACCGTCATTTGTGGCTTCGTTCAAAACGTCAGCATGCTGTAATGAAAATAAGAAATGAAATCATCCGTTCCACATATGAGTTCTTCAATAATGAAGGGTTTGTAAAAGTAGATCCACCTATTTTAACGGGAAGTGCTCCAGAAGGTACTTCTGAGTTATTCCATACCAAATACTTTGATGAGGATGCATACCTCTCTCAAAGTGGACAGCTTTATATGGAAGCAGCAGCAATGGCATTAGGAAAAGTTTTCTCTTTTGGTCCGACTTTCAGAGCTGAAAAGTCCAAAACACGTCGTCATTTAATTGAATTTTGGATGATTGAACCAGAAATGGCCTTTTATGAATTTGAGGATAATCTAAAAGTTCAAGAAGAATATGTATCGTTTATCATTCAAAATGTTTTAGAAAATTGTTCCCTTGAACTAAATACTTTAGGAAGAGATGTAGCTAAATTAGAAAAAATTAAAGCTCCATTCCCTAGAATTACTTATGATGAAGCGATTAAGTTCCTTCATGAAAAAGGGTTTACTGAAATTAAATGGGGCGATGATTTTGGCGCACCACATGAAACGGCAATTGCAGAAAGTTATGAAAAACCGGTGTTTATTACACATTATCCTACTAGCCTAAAGCCGTTTTATATGCAACCTGATCCAAACCGTGAAGATGTGGTATTATGTGCTGATTTAATTGCACCTGAAGGCTATGGAGAAATCATAGGCGGTTCAGAGCGTATTCATAATGCCGAGCTACTTAAACAGCGAATTGATGAACACAAGCTGGATGAACAAGCATATGATTGGTATCTACAATTAAGAAAATATGGATCTGTTCCACACTCAGGATTTGGACTAGGTCTGGAAAGAACGGTTGCTTGGTTAAGTGGAGTAGAGCATGTTCGAGAAACCATTCCATTCCCGCGTTTATTAAATCGACTTTATCCGTAATATCAAGAAAACTGACTCTCTAATGTGGGTCAGTTTTTCATTTTCCATTTTCCTTAATTGGCAATATCAACCGAAGCTTATTATATACAATGTGAGGAATTGTCATGGTATACTACCATAAGGTAAGGGGTGTTTTTAATGAATAAAGAGCAATTTATTGATCTACAAGAAACAGGAAATATATCTGTTCCGGTTATTTTATTAAATTACTATGCAAAGTTAGGTTTAAACGAACAAGAACTTATTTTGCTTCTTCAAGTAAAAAAATTCAAAGAATCCGGAAATCAATTTCCTACTCCAACAGAACTCTCAGAGCATATGTTCATTTCAACCGGAGAGTGTACCGGAATCCTCAGAAACTTAATTCAAAAAGGTTTTTTAATGATAGAAGAACATCAACATGAGTCTATTCTTTTTGAGCATTACTCATTAAAGCCGTTATGGGATAAGCTTTATACTTTTCTAATAAATGAAAGCAACCGTAAAATGCAGGATCAAAACAAAAAGGAGGACGAAAGCTTATATACTATTTTTGAGAGTGAATTTGGTCGTCCGCTTTCTCCTTTTGAATGTGAAACACTGTCTATTTGGATTGATCAAGAAGATTATGACCCTGTTATTATTAAAGCAGCGTTAAGAGAAGCAGTTATGTCAGCAAAGCTTAATTTTCGGTATATAGACCGGATTCTTTTTGAATGGAAGAAAAACGGTATTAGGACGATAGATCAAGCTCGTAATCATTCCAAAAAATTTCGTCAACATCAAGGAAACCAGGGAAATAAGCCAGATCAGCAAGAGGAGTATCAAAGAAAGGTCCCTTTTTATAACTGGCTTGAAAATTAAAGCAGTAGTTTATATCAAAAGAAGGTGAAAATGGTGTTAACAAAAGTACAGATTCGGGAATGTTTAGATACAATAGGTGAAATGTTTCCTGATGCACATTGTGAATTGGTACATGAAAATCCGTTCGAATTAGTAATAGCTGTTGCGTTATCAGCCCAATGTACAGATGCACTTGTAAATAAAGTAACAAAAAACTTGTTTAAGAAATATAAAACTCCTGAAGACTATCTTGCTGTCTCTCTGGAAGAATTGCAAACAGATATTAAATCAATTGGCTTATTTAGAAACAAAGCAAAAAATATTCGTAAGTTATGTGAGACATTGCTTGAACAGTACAATGGTGAAGTACCAAATGATCACACAGAGTTAACGAAACTTGCCGGAGTAGGTAGAAAAACAGCAAATGTGGTCATGTCTGTAGCCTTTGGTGTACCGGCAATTGCAGTGGATACCCATGTTGAGAGAGTGAGTAAAAGACTCGGTATATGCAAGTGGAAGGATTCCGTTTTAGAAGTTGAGAAGACGCTGATGAGAAAAGTACCTGAAGAGGAATGGTCACTTACCCATCATCGATTAATCTTTTTTGGAAGGTATCACTGTAAGGCTCAGTCTCCTAAATGTGAGAGTTGTCCATTATTACACTTATGTAGAGAAGGGCAAAAGAGAATGAAAAAGGAAAAAATAATAAATGCAAAATAGGAATAAATTATGGGAAATTCCTGAGCAATTTCGCAATCCTCTTTTTAATTCTGATAAGAATAGCTTCCAACAACAAGATATAAGCGTTATTTCACATGTCCTCTCACATGAACCTTTTTATTTTGATATGTTATATGCTCTTAAAGAAACAATTGAATTTAATCCTTGGGAAAATCCTAAGGATTTTGTTTCAATTATTTTTGGCCAGTGGAAACAATTAAAGGATAGTGCAAGAGAGATATACAAGCAAAAAGAAAGTTCCAATAAATCGGAACGTTTACTTACCCACTGTGTTTCTCTTTTTATAGCTTGTTTATTTTGGTTAAACCGATCACCTGTACCTGGACTGCGTACTTCCGATATAGAACTGGATGACTTTTATAGAAAGCCGGTAAATTGCGAAGAACGGCTTTTATTTATAATGTCAAAACCAACTCAGTATCACGCTTTTATTCAGCTTGAACAACTTTTTGATGAATGTGAAAAAATATATGCAAAGGCAATTGCACTTAAACAAATATAAGGAGATTATTTCAAATGGAGTAATCTTTTTTTGTATAAACAAAAGAAAAGAACCGATCATAATAATCGGTTCTTAGAAAAATTGTTATTGTCCTTCTTCAGGTTCTTCCTCTTCTTCGTTACTTCCGTTTGAGTTAGTAGGAGGAACTGTTGTTTCTACATCTGGTGCAGTTGGTGTTTCACCATTTCCGTCACCCTGACCATCTTCGTTTTGGTTGTCCTGGTCACCATCTTGATTATTGTTATCTCCATTGCCATTTTGACCGTTTCCGTTATTTCCGTTATTCCCATTATTTTCATCCTGGTTATTTCCGTTATTTTCCTCGTTACCTTCTTCGTCTGGTGGAGTCTCTTCGTCAGTACCATCTTCAGGTAATTCCGGAACATCAACTTCAGGTTCAGGTACCTGTACCTTTGTCGCTGCAGCAGCACTGCGATTACTATCATCTTCATCACTTACAGCTACAACCTGGTATGAATAAATAGCTCCAGGAATAACATCACCAATTGTAAAACTCTTGTCTTTCGATTTGTTTACAACTTCATATGGACCCTCATCAATCGATTGTTTCACTTCAAATGAAACATTCTCTGTGTCTCCATATTCCCAATTTAAACTAATCGAATTATTTACTTGATCGTAGTTAATCGATAAATTTGATGGTTTATCAATTTCAACTTTTTCAAATTTCTTAGAAACAGTTGTTGGTTCATCGCCTTTTACGAAGTATTCATACGTAATATTGCTGGATGGCGTGTATTCACTTGCTAATTTGGCCGGGTTTGAGCCTTTTTCAATGGCTTTTTCAACAACACTGTTTGGTTGTTCAAAATCAGAATCATCATCACCAGCTATTTCTAGGAATACTTCTCTAAACATCGCTCTTGCTAATCGTTGGTCAGAAGAATCTAAATAAACTTTCTCACTATCTTCCGTAATATTATACCCGGTCCAAACAGCAGCCGTATAATTCGGATTATATCCGACAAACCAGGCATCCTTAGAGGCACCAGATGGAACATTGTATTTTGCTTTATCATCTTCAGTGAAATTGGTTGTTCCTGTTTTACCTGCTATATTTACTTTAGAGATTTGAACAGATTTTCCAGTACCATATTCTACAACAGATTTCATCATATCCGTCACCATAAAGGCTGTATAATCACTCATAGCCGGTTCCGGATCTGGAGCTAGACTGATTTCTGTACCATCACTTAACACGATTTTCTTTACGGCATATGGCTCGTTAAAAATCCCATTATTACCAAAAGCACTGAAAGCACCTGCCATTTGAAGAGGGGATACACCATGATCAAATCCTCCGATTGCATAGGACTCATAAATTTCTTCCAATGGGATACCTAATCCTTGCGCAAAGTCTTGGGCTTTATCTAATCCGACTGCTTGTAATGCTTTTAATGCAGGGATATTACGTGAATCTGCTAAAGCATCGCGAATGGACATTGTACCTTTGTAGCTTCGATCCCAGTTATTAATAGGAGTACCATTACTATAAGTATATGGTTCGTCTTTAATTTGTTCATAAGTCGACCATTTTTCATGTTCAATAACAGGGCCGTAATCTAATACAGGCTTAATTGTTGAACCCGGCTGACGTCTTGTATCAGTAGCATAGTTATAACCGCCTACAGGCTGATTACGGCCTCCACCGATTGCTCGAATTTCACCTGTTTTGGTGTCAATTAAGGCGATTCCAGCTTGAAGTTCATCATCAGGAAAATCAACTGCATCACCATTCATAACATTCTCAACCGTATCCTGTGCATCAGGGTCTAGTGTCGTATAAATCTGTAATCCGGCTGATCCTGCATCAATATCTGTTTTTTCTTTAACTTCTTCAATTACTTCTTCTACAAATGCATGATATGGGTTAGCTTTTTCAGTATCTTCAATCACAGTTGATTGAACAGGGATACTTTTTGCTTCATCGGCTTCAGCTTCTGTAATAAAACCATGCTTAGCCATTAGTGTTAACACAATGTTGCGGCGTTTTTCAGCACTTTCAGGATTTGTCCTAGGGTTGTAGTTATTTGGACTTTGCGGAATACCTGCAATCATTGCTGCTTCATGAAGTTCTAATTCACTTAAGTCTTTACCATAAAATGATTGCGCTGCTTGTGCTACGCCATAAACATTACCAGGAAAATAAATTTTATTTAAATACATCTCAAGAATTTCCTGCTTAGAATATTTTTGTTCTAGTTGAAAAGACAGCCATAATTCTTGAACTTTACGAGAAATTGTTTTTTCTGGAGTCAATAGAGAGTTCTTAATAACCTGCTGTGTGATCGTACTTGCACCTTCTGCACCAAACCCTTCTTGAATATTGGCAACAACGGCTCCGCCAAGACGTATGACGTCAACACCATTATGTTCATAAAATCGTGCATCCTCAGTTGCTAAAACAGCATTTTCAAGAACTTTTGGAATTTCATCGTACGCTACATATGTACGCTTAACTTGACCAAATTCGGTGATTTCCTCACCATTCATATCGTATATTTTTGATGAAAATGAATCTTTTAGTTTTTTATCATCTAGTGGAGGTGCCCCAGCAACCATTACAGCAAATGTAACACCGCCGGCCAACATACCGACAATACCAATTGCTAAAAGGCTTATAAGGATCTTTTTCCATAATCCAGCTTTTGGTTTTTTATTCTTTTTTTTCTTTGAACTTTGTTGAGCCTGTCTTCTTCTTCGTTCTTCACGACTCTTATATTGTTCAGACATGTAATTCCAACCTTTCATTTTAGGCTTTACTCATTTTTCTCTTATTAGAAATTTAGTTCAAATTTAAGGATCTTTAAAAATATAGTTTATCTATTATTTTAATATAGTCAATCCTTGCTTGATATCCAGTAGGGATTATATGGCCACTTTCATTTAATTCGTCTATAGTGATAGATTTTCTACCGCCATTTAATTGCCGATCCCAAAAGGTTAACAGATGGTTAGAATCCAAATAATAAAATTGATTGAATGCAGATAAAATAACAAAACAAATTCCATTTTGAAATAGGACATTTTTCATATGCTCAATTTGATGGGCATGGAAATTTTGTAAAGGAAATGATGTTTTATTTTTTGTTTCCTTTGCTTCAAAATCAATATATTTCCCACGATAAATTCCATTATAATCCGTTGTTGAACTTTGCTTAAAGTATGCTTCTTTAATGACAGCAGCACTTCTTCTGGGATAGTCCACATTCACAATTTGCACAGGTGTTGGTTTTTTATGTATAACAGCTACTTGATTTTCAAGATAATATTTATTTGTCTCGTTTAAATCATCTTCAAGTGACATACCACGGTTGCTGTAGGTAATAGAAGGTGGCTGTTTTTTCTTTTGTTCAACCATTGGTTCATAAGGCTTTCCGTTAGGATAACGAAAGATCATACTTTACCTCCTCTTTAAAAACTACTACCTATCATACCAAAAAAAATGAAAAAGGAATGATAAAAAAGTTTCAATTTTGTTAATGCGTACATACTTCTTTATCGGGTAACAATAGAAGTATGAGGAGTGTAGAGGATGAAAATGATTAAAAAAAGTAAAGAAACACTAGTAAATGAACCTTCATTGCTTGCTCATATTGATCATGAAACGACTATATATAATATTGACAATATTACTAGAACAAGCGCCTATGAAAAGTTTTATTTTAGGCATCCTGAGATAAAATGGTCTTTCTTGGCAAGCATGGTCTCCAGAAATGCCGGTTGGAATATGACAGACCTTGAAGGTAATTGGTTTAGAAAAGCCCTTAGCTCAGAGAAAAGAAATTTATTATTTATGACATATGAACGCGCAAACTGGACCATTTTTCAAGATGCCTATCCACAGTTACTTATTTATGAATATTCAAAACGATATAAGAAACCATTATTTTATCTTTTAACCCATTTTAGTGTTTCAAAGTTCATGGTAGGAGAATGGGAATATTTTTGGAAACATCATTCAATGGAACGCCTTATGACTTCACTTATTATTAATGAACAAAACGTTATACAACAACCCGTTATTAAACAAAAAATTTATAAACAGCATGTCTTTCATTCAGCCCCGTATAAACTTCAAGATTTGTTTCATTTCAGTACAGTCGTTTTTCCAGATTTACAAGGAAAATTATATGGTTTTTCTGTTTATAACTTTCAAAACCTAACTAATCGTATAGACTTGGGAAAGCGGTTGGGCTGGCTATTATTTCATGCTGGTTTATATCAGCAGTTTGAAGCATTTGCAAAAACTGTTCCTCACACTGGATCAAGATATGATTATGAAAAATACTTTCCCGAAAAGAGAAGAAGAGAAACTCCTTTGTTACGAATGGCATATCCAATTGTCTCCCATACATTAGACGGAAAAAGAAAAGATTGGTTTCATGGTCAGAATATAAAAAAATGGTTTAAGGAAAAGAAAATACCACAAAATTATGAGGTAACGGATTGGTTTAAACATAAACAAGATCAATTACACCTGTTGACTCTATTGCAAGAGTATTGGAGGAATGGATAAAAGAGCTTGAAAACAGGTAAAAGCAAGGCTCAATTGCCTTGCTTTTTAAAAGACTAGTTGCCCTTATGTAGAAGGACGATTCGGACCGTCTAACTTTTTATCAGTAGGGATTTTTGTTTTGTCTTCAGCTGTTTGTTGTTTACCTTTAGGTTTTTTTGCCATTTTTAGCACCTCCTACTGTTATTTTGTGCGATTATCCTCATTTCCATACAGTCAAAAGAAGGTGTCGAAAAATGCATAAATTCACTTTCTTTGCCGAATAGAAACTAGTTTTGTCAAGCGTGAAGGGGGAAAGAATGAAATGACGAATACATAGCAATAGAGGAGGGAGAATGATGAAAAATATGATTGAAAAAAGTGTAATTGAGGAAAAGTTAGCAGAGTTGGAAACTGAATTAATAAAACTAGAGATGGCCTTAGATCACCATAAAACTCCAGTAAGACTTGAGAATAAGATCATGGAAAAAGTGAATCAAATAGATCGTCAACTAACATCAATATCAAAAGCATCAATTACAAACAAAGCACATCATAAACAAGATCATTATAAGCAATATCAATTCCCTGTCGCTGCAACGAATGCGTAATGAAAAAAGTGTAATATAAAGGAGAATTTGATATGATTAGCTTGAGGTGAACAAATTGAGCTATATAAATCTAATCAAATCCTCACTACATCTGTTAAAATGTTTAACTGAATGTAAGGACAGATTTGACTCTTTACAAACTAAGCCTGAAAAAACAGAAATATACTTTTATGAGCAGGTTCAACCAACTTTTGAACTAGTTAAACATAAAGCAAATAGTTGGGAACTTCATGCTTTAGATTGGATAATAAAGGAGAACCCTAAATATATCCATCAAACACAAATTGAGTCCGCCATGGAAAATATAGAGCAAGTAGTTCTCCAATCGTTTTATAAAGACGTAAACAAACAACGATTTTATAACCTACATCACTCAGTTGAATATTTATTAAATACAATTATGGATGAAATAGAAAAAAAGGACGCCTCTCAATAAGAGTACGTCCTTATTCGTTTTATTTTACTCATCAACCTTTATACTAACAGGACGTTCGTTTACGGTCCCAACTGTTTTTATGTCATATTCTACATGTTCTGTGTTTTTAGCTATAACTTTCTGACCATGACTTGGAATTGTAGGAGCATGTCCTTTTTCTTTATGATTAAAATGTTTACCTCGAGCCATTGTATATGACCTCCTTTTCATGATTCTTTCCTAATATGAACTAACCTAACGATATTCATGTATGAACATAGATAAATTATTATAAGTAGTGAATCTTTTGATAGCGGCTTTCCTTTCACATTATAGGCAAATGAATCATATAATACAGTAGCAATAATGAGCTATAGGGAGGTTTACTACATGCACCAAACATACCCGTATTTCAATAGAAGGTCCCGGAGAAGAGAAAATGAATACTTTCAAGCATTTCCATACTATGAGCACCAACCTGTTGGATATCAAAATCAGCAATATATAAATCCAATGTTGTCACAAGGACATGAAATTTCATTCCATCAAAATGGGTATCAACAACCATTTCAGTCCTATCAACAGCCATATGGTAATGGTAGTTATAATGGAAATGTTGAAAATACTTTTATGAATTATCCTTATCCTACGCCATATCCAAAGCCCTTACCTTATTTTAAGCAGCCTCAGCCAAGTGGATTCCAAAACGTCTTATCACAATTTAAAAAATCTGACGGACAGTTAGATTTTAATAAAATGATGGACACAGCAGGTCAAATGATGAATGCTGTTAATCAAATGGGCGGGCTTTTTAAAGGTGTAACATCTATGTTTAAATAATGTGTAACATACCATAAAATGCTATTTATAAGGGACTGTCAAGTTGAGACAGCCCCTTAAAATCATGAGTTACTTTTTAATATCAGAAAGTATATAAATTTTAAGGATGATCGTATAAGAAATACTAATTCTTTCCATTAGGACTTGGCGACAAGTCAAGATTTTCCACTATATTTCTTGGCAAGAAGTTCTTTTACTTCACGATAAGATAAACCTGAATTAGCATTTAACCTTTTAACTTCTTCTACATCTGTATTTGAGTATTTCTTTGTATTAAAATGTTGCATGTGTTTCAATACCTCTATGTTTGTCTTCCATTCGTTCTTTTCTAACTCTTAATGCATAGTTTGCGGTTTGAAGATTAGAAATAGCGATTGAATTTTCCGGGCAAGCAAAATCACCATTTTGATGAGATTTTAATTGGTCTACAAGAACGCTAATAACATCTTCTACTTGACAGCCATTCACACCTTCACGATCTATTGCCCCGGTTTGGAACTTGATATTAATGTAATGATTACTATTTCTATTCATGAGAACCTCCTGTTTAAAGACTATATTAGCAGCTCATAAACCTCATTAAGCTGATTACCTCTTATAAAATCTTGTTCATTAAACGCATATTTAATTTCATCTGGTAAAACATTATTTAAAAATTGAATTTCATCTTCTTCAAGTATTCGAACAAAGTCTAATTCAGAATGGAATTTTCCATTTGTTAACTTGTTAGTAATTCTCTTACATACGGAGCTTCTATCGTAATTTGATAATGATTCTCTTAAGTATCCGAGAGTAAAGTCCATCTTTTATCATTCCTTAAAAAAATTTTCAAATGCAGGAGAATTTGAATGATCTGTTGCATAAGGATTATCTTCTTTCACATTATCCTTGTCCAAGTTCGTTTTAATCACGAGAGATGGAGAATGTGATGCCTCAGCTATTAATCGGTCATCAAGCTCTCTGAAATCGGGTAGTTTATTTTTTTTATTAGGCATATTCTATGCACCTCCTTAATTTATTGTTTGATGTGAACCGTTTTTTTCTCGCGACAATTTTTGGATTTTTTTTAACCGTGTAAATCAGTGTAATTAAAGTCATCATAAGAAGGAGGTGACAGAGATGAAGAAAAATACAATCAAAAATCAAGAAGTGACAAGGTCAGCCAAAGATTTAGCAAAGGATCCAACTCCTGAAGAAAATCCAAAATACGGGAGTAAATCTCACAAAAATAGTTAAATGAAAAAACGCCAGCTCTCGTTTTAGCGCCTTTTAAAAGAGAGTCGAGCGTTTTTATTTTGTTTTGTAAATTTGCTTAAGCGTACCTATTTACGAAGTTTAATTAAACATTGTAGAATATTTATATAGAATCATCTTCAAGTAATATTTGTGTTGACTTCTTAGGAATTGTAACAAGCAAAGATCCGTTTTTATATTTGGTTTTTATCTCGTGTTCTTCTACCCTGTAAGGTAGAACAATGGTTTTTGACAAACTGTCAAGTGATGAGTAACTTCTAAAAGTTGAAGAATTTTCGTTATACTCTTTGATTTCTTCTCGATTGGTAATGGAAATCGTCAAATATTGATCCATTAGCTCCAGTTTTATCTGCTCTTTTTTAACTGGTGGAATTTGCATATCAATTACACATGTTTGATCTGTTTCGTAAGTATTAACATGTATCGATTTTTGTGGAAATGAACCTTCAAACATAGAATCAAACTCATTCATAAATTGTCTTATCGGTTCAGAACGAAAGAAATGATCAACTATTTGAAAAAAATCCAATTGTTCATTTTGAGGGTCTTGTTTATTATTTGTCAATTCATTTTTCTTTCTCATAATATAACCTCCTTGCCTTGTTATGTCAGAGTAGTATATGTTGAGGAAGATCTAAGTGTTATTTAATTGTAAAATATTACCTTACAAATGTTTAAAGGAGATAATGTTATGCTGAGGTCGATTTTTGGTAAAAAAGATAAACGTACAGTTGAACAGCTTGTTGCGCCGTTATCTGGAAATATAATTGAACTTGAACACGTTCCTGATCCGGTATTTTCTCAAAAATTAATGGGTGAAGGAATTGCCATTGAACCTACTGAAGGTAAACTTGTGGCACCAATTGATGGACATGTTATTCAAGTCTTCCACACAAAGCATGCGATAGGTCTTCGTTCGGAAATAGGAATAGAATTGCTAATTCATGTTGGGCTTGAGACTGTAGGATTAAATGGCAATGGTTTTGATGTAATTGTTAAAGAAGGCCAGAAGGTTAAAGCAGGGGATCCATTAATGACATTTGATCTCAAATTGATTAAAGAAAAGGCAGCAAGTACGATCTCTCCTATTATTATTACGAATTCCGACATTGTAGCGAGAATTGAACGTCTGGAAGTTGAGAGTGTAATAAAAGGCTCGACACATATTGTAAATGTACATACTAAATAAAGTGGCGTGAAGGCAGAATAAATCTGCTTTTTCTTTTTGCAATCTGAGCCTCTAGAAAAGAAAGAAACATTTGTTTCTAAACAATAACACTTTATTTGCGAACGTTTATTCGGTAAAATAGATCGTAAGGGATACATTCAAGCAAAAGGTAGTGAAATTTGATGGAATTTAAGAAATCATTGGAAAACATCCTGCTTTCATTGAAAAAAAGTCAGGAATTTAATGAGCAGATTGTACACTGGCATACAATACCTTCCAGAGAGGCTGAATATGTTAATTTCCCACTTGATATCGATACGCGCTTAAAAGAAGCACTTGAAAAAAGAGGTGTTTCACAACTTTATACACATCAGCATGAAGCGTATCAGTTAGCTAAACAAGGTAACAACTTTGTCGCAGTTACTCCGACCGCATCAGGTAAAACGATCTGTTATAACCTTCCAGTATTACAACAGATAATAACTGATGAAAACAGCAGAGCTCTTTATTTATTTCCTACGAAAGCATTAGCACAGGACCAGAAATCTGAAATTAACGAAATTATTGGAGAAATGGGTGTTCAGGTTAACTCATATACATATGACGGTGATACATCCCCAGCTATTAGGCAAAAAGTTAGAAAAGCAGGTCATATTGTTATAACTAATCCAGATATGCTACATTCTGCCATATTGCCTCATCATACAAAATGGGTATCGTTGTTTGAAAATCTCAAATATATAGTGATAGATGAATTACATATTTATAGAGGCATATTTGGAAGTCATGTTGCAAATGTTATTCGTCGACTTAAACGAATTTGTGAATTTTATGGGAGTACTCCACAATTTATTTGTACATCTGCAACAATCGCCAACCCGCAGGAATTAGCTGAAACCTTAACTGGGACGACCATGAATCTAATTGCTAAAAATGGTGCACCTTCTAGTAAAAAGCATTTCATCTTTTATAATCCTCCTATCGTAAATAAGCCACTAAACATTAGAAGAAGTGCTACATTAGAGGTAAGACGGTTAGCAGGAGAATTTCTGAAAAATAAGATTCAAACAATTGTGTTTGCCCGTAGTAGGGTACGAGTGGAAATCATTTTAACGTATTTACAGCAATTAATAAAAAATGAGCTTACAAAAAAAACCATTCAGGGATATCGTGGAGGATACTTACCGAAGCAGAGAAGAGAAATAGAAAGAGGTCTCCGAAATGGTGAGATATTAGGTGTCGTTAGTACAAATGCACTTGAATTAGGTGTAGATATTGGAAGTCTTCAGGTTTGTATTATGACAGGATATCCGGGAACCATTGCGAGTGCTTGGCAACAAGCCGGCAGGGCTGGCAGAAGACAAGGTGAAGCGGTTATTTTAATGGTGGCGAGTTCCAGCCCTCTTGATCAATACATCATTCAAAATCCTCGTTACTTCTTTGAACAAAATCCGGAAACAGCTATTATTAACCCGGATAATTTAGTTGTGCTGGTAGACCATTTAAAGTGTGCAGCATTTGAATTGCCGTTTAAAGAAGGAGATACATTTGATGGATTGGAGCTCGAAGATATCTTGCAATTTTTAGCTGAAGAACGAGTGCTGTATTTCAATAATCAAACGTATCATTGGATGAATGACGCTTTTCCGGCACACAATATCAGTCTTCGCTCTGCATCACAAGAAAATGTAATTATTATAGATCAATCGGATATTGCCAATATTAAGGTGATTGGTGAGATGGATCGATTTAGTGCAATGACTCTACTTCATGATGAAGCCATTTATTTGCATCAAGGTGTCCAATTTCAAGTTGAAAAGTTGGATTGGGAAGAGAAAAAAGCATTTGTAAGAGAAGTAAATGTAGATTATTTTACTGACGCAAATTTAGCTGTGCAATTAAAGGTTCTTGAAGAAGATGAAACATATGTAAAAGACCATGCAGTTTTTGGTTATGGGGATGTAACAGTCCAAGCAATGGCAACTATCTTCAAAAAAATCAAGTTTGATACACATGAAAACATAGGTTCAGGACCTATTCATTTACCTGAAGAAGAACTCCATACAAATTCAGCTTGGATGAGTTTCCAATCGAACGTGATAGAAGATCTGAGTGAAAAACGTATGGAGGAATCATTAATAGGTGTTGCAAACGTATTGCAACATGTTGCACCATTAAAAGTAATGTGTGATCCTTCTGACTTACATGTTGTAGCTCAAATAAAAGCAATTCATAATGGTAAACCGACTGTTTTTCTATATGACCGATATCCAGGTGGTGTAGGTCTTTCCAAAAAAATTCATGAAACGATGAGTCCTGTCCTCTCAGAGGCATTGAGATTAATAGAACAGTGTCCTTGTTATTCAGGCTGTCCATCATGCATTGGGGTTGAAGGTTCATCTGATACATTGAAAAAAGATGCTTATTTACTTCTAGGCTTATTAAAGGATGAAGCAAATGTCAGTAAAACATAAACTAAATCGATTAAAAAAACACGTGATTCGAGATGAAGAGATTGTTCCTGAAAAACCTTCTCAAACCCCTAATATCGATCTTTGGGAGGAATACCAAACAGCTGTTTTCACTTATGATAACCAGTATTGTTTGATAAGAGAGGTAGTTTATCCACTTGATTACAAACACGGGCATTATAGATTAAGAGAATTTAAGGAAGTTGTGGCTAGATGGAATGAAAGTGAACTCCAGCACCCGCTTTCTTCGAAGAATCACCATCCTGGTGAATTATTTTTCTTTGATACAGAAACAACAGGTTTAGGAGGAGGAACTGGAAATACCATATTTTTATTGGGACAAGCCCAAGTGTTGGATAATTGTGTTGTCGTTAGACAACATTTATTACCTAAACCGGGCAATGAAGTTGCGCTTTATCAAAGCTTTTTAAAAGGGATTAATAGCAAAACTCTTGTTACTTACAATGGCAAAGCGTTTGACTGGCCACAGGTCAAGACAAGACATACTTTAATTCGCGAACAAGTTCCGAGTCTTCCTCCTTTTGGCCATTTTGATTTGTTTCATGCTGCACGAAGATTATGGAAAAATGAGTTGGAATCAGTAAAACTCTCGAAGGTAGAAAGTGAAATATTAGGAATACAACGCGAAAATGATATTCCGGGGTTTTTAGCGCCGATGATCTATTTCGAATTTGTTAAACAGCAAAATCCGGAAATTATCGCAGGCGTACTAAAACATAATGAAATTGATGTTTTATCACTTATCACCCTATATATTCATCTCTCTATTAAATTACTAGATATAAATAGTAAAACAACAAACTCTGAACACTATGAAATTGCAAGGTGGCTAGAGTATATAGGTGAAAAAGATTCAGCACTTCATGCATACACTTCATTTGTTAAAAAAGAATCAGATTTGGAACCTCAAGCAAAATTTGCTCTTTCCCTTCTTTACAAAAAGCAAAAGAATTGGAAACAAGCTGTCATGCTCTGGGAAGAAATAGTGAATGAATCAAACTCAAAAGAGGTATCTTTTAAGGCCGCAGTAGAACTAGCTAAATTTTATGAGCATCAGGAAAAAGATTTTTTAAAAGCGATGGAATACACAGATATACTGAGGCAGCGATCTGAAAAATATATTGAGTTAAATGAGTTAATAAATGCTGAGGAAATTAGAAAAAGGAAAGAAAGAATTGAAAGGAAATATTATCGATATATTGCCCGGGCAAGCGCAAAAAATGAGTAATTTCGCCATTTTTTTGACGAAATCATGAACTTTTTTGAAAGTTATAAATAAGAATTGTAGGATTATAGGGAACGATGTAAAATAAGGGACTGTAGTTTAATATTTATAAGGGAGAAGACAACTGTGTATAAAAGTGTTTTATACTTATTTTTCATTGTGATTGTATTAACCATCTTCATTTTTACTAACTTTAAAGATAGCTTTTTTACGTTTCTATAAAAATTAGGTTTTTGAATTAGTACATGTATGTACCTTTCATCATAGGCTAAAAGTGTAAGACATGATAAAAAGATGAAAGGAGAATGCAACATGCATTGTAGACCAAAAGTTATGGCACCAATCGTACACCCAACAAAATGTTGTGTTAACAATACGTACTCTGAAACAATCGTACCACACATTCATCCACAACACACAACAACTGTAAACCATGAATTTTATAAGCACCAACACTATTTCCCTCAAACTCAGTCTGTACAAAATGAGGTTACACACCAACATTTTAATGTGTACGGCCCAACACCGGGTTTTGGACCGGGAGCAGGTCCAGTTCCACGTCCGGGTTTTGGTCCAGGACCATTTTTTAGATAACAGAAAAGCACTAAGGAGCTGAATTTCGGCTCCTTTCTGTTTATTTATGAAATGATGAAGGAAACTACATCTTTATACAAAACATTTATAAGTTCAGGTCAGCTGGGAGTATAATATAATTACTAACATGTTCGTTATAATTAGAAAAAAAGTTCGTATAATGATAAAGGTGATTGAATGAAAGTTTTAACTGTTTCAGGATATAAATCTCATGAATTAGGCGTCTTTAAGCAAGATGATAAAGCTGTTGAGTATATTAAAAAGGCAATTGAAAAGTCTTTGATAGGATATTTAGAGGAAGGGTTAGAATGGGTGATCATTAGTGGACAAATGGGTGTGGAACTATGGGCAGCAGACGTGGTTTTTGGACTTCAATTGCAATATCCCGAGTTAAAACTTGCTATTCTCACTCCATTTCTAAATCAAGAATCAAAGTGGAATGAGAAAAACCAGGAATACTATGAATTTATTCTTTCACAAGCAGATTTTGTGGATAGTATTTCAAAAAGGGAATATGATAGTCCACTGCAATTTAAACAAAAAAATCAATTTCTTGTAGACAAAAGCGATGGGTTATTACTTTTATATGATGAAGAAAAAGAAGGGACTCCTAAATTCCTTCTGGAAACAGCAAGAAAGAAACAGCAACTAACATCCTATATGATCAGTACGATTAATTTCTTAGATTTACAAAGTGTTGTTGAGGAAGAAACAATGAAAAATAATGATTTTTGGTAAAAAGTAGGTAATTTACTAAATTTACATGACAATGAAATTGACAATTTACATAATTTCTGAAAAAATATAAATTGAGGACTTCGCTATAATGAGGTGAAAGAAATGCTTGCCGATAAATTAAAGTTAACTGCTAAAGAAATATTAGAAAAAGAATTTAAGTCAGGTGTTAGAGGTTACAAGCAAGAAGAAGTAGACAAATTTTTAGATCAAGTTATAAAGGATTATGAAACATTCCACCAAGAGTATGAAGATCTACAGCAGGAGAATTTACGCTTGAAAAAGCAGTTGGATGATACATACAAAAAACAAACGCCTGTACAAACAAATACCACAAATTTTGATATCTTAAAGCGATTATCAAATTTAGAAAAGCATGTATTTGGTAGTAAATTGTACGATTGATCACTAATTATTTCCACTTGTTTTGTGAGTAATGATTAGGTATACTAGTGTTACTGTTTTGTTAATAACGTTCAGGTAATCGCTGCAGTCTTAAGGATTGTAGAGGAAAGTCCATGCTCGCACGGTGCTGAGATGCCCGTAGTGTTCGTGCCTAGCGAATTCATAAGCTAGGGCAGCCGGGTTCGCTTGGCTGACGGCAGGGAAAAGGCCTAAGTCCAATTGGATATGGCCTGAATACCTTGAAAGTGCCACAGTGACGGAGTCTTACGAGAAATCGTAAGAGTGGAACGAGGTAAACCCCACGAGCGAGAAACCCAAATTATGGTAGGGGCACCTTCTTGGAGGAATTGAACAAAGAGAAGGACAAAAGTTTCATAACTTTTGTAGATAGATGATTACCACCTGAGTACGAGGCTATTGCCGTTAGAAGTACGATGGAACAAAACATGGCTTATCGAACGTTATTTGAAATCAGTATCATTTGATAAAGAACAGGGGCTGATCATATCAGCTCCTTTTTATTTAATTAATTTTGTTGGATATACTTGGATATATACGAAGAATATGGCCGAAGATATATAATGATTTACAAGAATTTTCTGCATAAGGGTAGGGTATACAAATGAAAAATTTAACATTAATTGCAACCTCGGCAATGGGGCTGGAAGCCATAGTCGGGAAAGAAGTGAAGGATTTAGGATATGAATGCAAAATTGAAAATGGGAAGGTAATATATGAAGCTGACGAGTTGGCAATCTGTCGTTCCAATCTTTGGCTTCGGACTGCAGACCGCATTAAAATAAAAGTAGGAGAATTTCAGGCAAGAACATTTGATGAGTTGTTTGAAAAAACAAAAGCCTTAAATTGGGGTGACTATCTTCCTGAAAATGCTGAATTTCCGGTTATCGGAAAATCTGTCAAATCAACATTAGCCAGTGTTCCTGATTGTCAGGGAATCGTTAAAAAAGCAATTGTGGAAAAACTAAAATTACATTATAAAAAAACAGGATGGTTTAATGAGGATGGGCCCCTATACCGTATTGAGGTTGCCTTGTTAAAAGATGTGGCAACAATTACAATTGATGCCAGTGGAGCAGGGTTACATAAACGGGGATTTCGCATTGAACAAGGTGGTGCGCCAATAAAGGAAACATTAGCAGCTGCACTTGTACTTCTGACAAGATGGACACCTGATAAACCATTCGTTGACCCTTTCTGCGGTTCAGGCACTATTCCAATTGAGGCAGCACTTATCGGTCAAAATATTGCTCCCGGATTTAACCGTGACTTTGCATCTGAAGAGTGGGACTGGATTGGCAGAGAAAAATGGGATTTAGCTCGACAAGAGGTTGAAGAAAAAGCTGATTATGACCGAAAGATGGATATACTCGGTTCAGATATTGATCATCGAATGGTAAATATCGCAAAAGGAAATGCAGAAGAAGCGGGCTTTGGCGATATTATTTCGTTTAAACAAATGCAAGTAAAGGATTTTACAACAACTAAAGAATTCGGTGTAATAGTCGGTAACCCTCCTTATGGGGAACGATTAGGTGAAAAAAGAGAAGTAGAGCATATGTACAAGGAGATGGGACAGGCATTTTCTAAATTAGATACTTGGAGTATTTATATGCTTACTTCACATGAAGGATTTGAACAGTTTTATGGCAAACCGGCTACTAAGAAACGAAAGCTTTTTAACGGTTTTATTAAGACGGATTATTACCAGTATTGGTCAAATATACGACCGCCAAGAAATAAATAATTTTTTAATCCTTTACAAAAAGGAATTGAATCAACATGTTATACTAGTTGAAAAAGGAGGTGGCTAGTTTGTCATCATTATCAGATGTTTTAGGACCTAAATATTTTGCTCTTGAAGCAGCACGTGTGGATGCCAGTCCTACAGAAATCATTATTACAAATGATAAGGGAAATACATACTATATTGTAACACCTGAAAATTTAACAACTGATTTAGAAGAGCAAGGATTTATAAAAGTAGAAGAATAAACAAAACAAAGAGATTCAACTTTTGGTTTGAATCTCCTTTTTCATTTAATAGCGATTTCTCTTTTTCTTGGGAATAAATTACCTCCGATTTGTTAAATATATTATTTAGGTATGAGGATTTTAAAAATATGGAATAATTAATGGATTGTGGCTTATATTTAATTATCCATATTATATTCCCTAAAGAGGAGGGGAAAAAGAGTGTATGAAAATCAAGATTTTCACCTTATAAATAAAGCTTTACTTTCAACGAAAAAGTCATTAGAAAATGAAATAGGTCATGACTCACATGCTGTAATGCAAATCGGTCAAGCAAAGGAAGATATGATTCGAGCTTTATCTCATGTCACTTCAATAGACCACCAATTAATTTTTGAAACAATGTTCGATGAAGTTAAAGATAACTAGGTGTAGCCATGTCGGCTGCCTCTTTTTTTTGATTAGATTTAATAAACTACGAGACTGTGCCATTCAACAATGTTTCAGACTATTTGATATATAATATTTGACTTTTTATCAATTCAATATGATAATTATTATTTGCAGTAATTTTGAAATTGAAATATGGAGGTAGCGTTTATGGGATCATCACGTTTGCCTTTTACCATATCAAAGGATGAGAGCTTTTACCAAGCCTTAAGCAATTGGATAGGAGATGTGTTTTACGATATTCTTCCTGAAAAGGGCTTTGAGTTGAGAGATGAACAAATTTTTATGGCTTTTCAGCTAGAAAAAGCATTTCAAGAAAAAAAAGTCATGTTCGCAGAAGCAGGTGTAGGAACAGGGAAAACGATTGTATACCTGCTTTATGCTTTATCTTATGCTAGATATACTGGTAAACCGGCAATAATTGCTTGTGCAGATGAAACATTAATAGAACAACTAGTTAAACAAGAAGGCGATATTGCCAAATTGTCTGAGCATTTAGATATTAATATGGATGTCAGGCTAAGCAAAACACATAGTCAATATCTTTGCTTAAATAAGCTAGATGAAACCATGAAGAAAACCGGTGATGAAAAGTATCTTGACCTCTATCAATCACTCCCCTCTTTTGTTCATGAACCAGGCGGAATGCAACAATTTTCTGCTTATGGTGATCGAAAAGAATTCGGCCATCTTTCAGATGAAGAATGGGAAAATGTAGGGTGGGATTCTTTTCAAGACTGTTTCACATGTCCTCAGAGACATCGTTGTGGTTTAACGTTAACAAGAGATTATTATCGTAAAGCAACAGACATCATTGTTTGCTCACATGATTATTTTATGGAACATATTTGGACATTTGAGTCTCGTAAACGAGAAGGACAAATGCCTCTACTTCCTGATTATAGCAGTGTTGTATTTGATGAAGGTCATTTGTTGGAATATGCTGCTCAAAAAGCCTTAACATATCGTGTAAAACAGAGTACTTTGCAAATATTCTTAGAAAGATTATTGCAAAATGAAATACGCGAAGAATTGGCTTATTTAGTAGAAGACGCACTTTCTGTTAATGATTTATTTTTTGATGATTTAAAAGAATGTACCATCAGTGTTGAAGGTTCTAATCGCTTACGAATTGAACGAAAAGATAAGCTTCAAAAAACAGCCCAAAGTTTGCAGGGTAAATTGTCTGAAATTAGTGAGGCACTTGTATTTGAAGGTGAATTATATACCATTGGTGAATATGAACTGAAAATAGTAGAAGAATTCATTGATCAAATGGAATATTCTCTCTCACTATTTAATAAAAGCACAAACGCAGTAAGTTGGGTTGAAGAAAAAAGTGATGATTATACATTAGTCATAATGCCTCGAAAAGTAGAAGAGGTTTTAAAGGAAAAAGTCTTCTCGAAAAAAATACCAATTGTATTCTCATCAGCTACATTATCTGATAATAAATCGTTTGATTTTATTTCTCAAAGTTTAGGAATTCAAGATTATTTGTCCCTTTCTGTTGATTCTCCGTTTGATTATGATGAGCAGATGAATATCCAAGTAGTAGAAGAGAATGAAACTGAGAAAAAATTTCAACTAACAGTCAATGAATTGACAAAATCGGAAGGGAAAGGATTGGTACTCTTTCGTTCATTAAAAGAATTAAAATGGTTTAAACAAAAAGTCTCAGAAATATCCTTCCCATATTCGATCATCTTTGAAGGGGATAAAGAAATTAGTTCGTTAGTGAAGGAATTTCAGGAAAATGAACATTCTGTACTTTGTGCGGTTCACCTTTGGGAAGGTCTTGATGTTCCTGGTCCATCCTTATCAAATGTTGTGATATGGTCATTACCATACCCTCCTGATGACCCTGTATTTGAAGCGAAGAGGTCTGATAAACAAGACCCTTTCAAAGAAGTAGATATTCCTTATATGATGTTAAGATTACGACAAGGTATCGGGAGACTTATTCGTACAAGTAATGATCAAGGCTCAATTACGATTTTCCATACGAATAAAGATAAAAATATATTGTCGATGATTGAAACAGTACTGCCTGTTAAACCTTCAATAAAATAAGTCATTTATATTCACCCTGCTAGTTGAGTTTCTGGCAGGGAACTATTCTGTTCAAACCTGTTTGTTCATAGAATAAACCTAGGTATATACATAAAAAATATTACTCTAATTAATGGGAGTGAGAAAAAATGAATCATATGGAACAAGAGTTTTTAGATTATATTCGAAAAATGCAATCATATGAAGAAGCTATTAATGTAATGTACTGGGATTTACGTACAGGTGCACCGAAAAAAGGAGTGCAACAGCGATCAGAAGTGATTGGAATGCTATCAACAGAAGCATTTGAAATGCTCGTTTCAGATCAAATGAATAAGTATCTCACAGACTTATCACATGAAGATGTTTATGAAAACCTACAATTCAAAACGAAAAAAGCAATCGAGATACTGAAAAAAGAATACAAAAAAAATAAAGTTATTCCACCTGAAGAATATAAAGAATATGTTATTCTTTGCTCTAAGGCTGAGTCCATTTGGGAAGAAGCGAAAGAAAAGTCGGATTTTCAACTGTTTGCTCCATATTTACAAAAGCTGGTTGATTATAATAAAAAGTTAATCAATTATTGGGGATATGAAGGCAATAAATATAATACTCTTTTAAATGAATATGAACCAGGTGTAACTGTGGAAACCTTGGATCGTGTATTTTCGCAGGTTCGAGATCGAATCGTACCACTTGTGAAAGAGATTTCCCAAGCATCCTTTAAACCGAGTACAGACTTTATTTTTAAAAAATTCCCTAAAGAAGACCAAAAACAATTAAGTGAATTTTTATTGAATGAACTTGGTTATGATTTTGATGCAGGAAGATTAGATGAGACAGTCCATCCATTTGAAATAACGTTAAATAGAAATGATGTAAGGGTAACCACGAAGTATGATGAACATGACTTCCGCACGGCTATTTTTGGAACAATACATGAATGCGGTCACGCGATCTATGAGCAAAATATATCCCAGGAATATGAAGGGACATTACTATGTAGTGGAACATCAATGGGGATTCATGAATCTCAATCCCTATTTTATGAAAATTTTGTTGGGAGAAATAAAGGTTTTTGGAGCCGCTATTTTACAAAACTAAAAGATCATTCAAAAGAACAATTTAGTGACGTAAGTCTTGATGAGTATTATGTGGCAATCAATGAATCAAAGCCCTCTTTAATTAGGATTGAAGCAGATGAATTAACATATTGTCTTCATATTATGATCCGTTATGAAATAGAAAAAGGGCTGTTTAACGATGACATTTCTGTTGAAGAACTTCCGCGGATATGGAATGAGAAATATGAAGAATATTTGGGAATAACTCCACCAAACGATGCTCAAGGTGTATTACAGGATGTTCATTGGGCAGGAGGAAGCTTCGGATATTTTCCATCCTATGCATTAGGTTATATGTATGCTGCCCAAATAAAAAATGCCATGTTAAAGGATCTACCTAATTTTAATGAACTTATAGAAACAGGTCAATTTGAGGAAATAAAGGATTGGTTAACTTATAAGATTCATCAATTCGGAAGAACGAAGCAGCCTTTAGAAATTATGAATGATGTAACGGGAGAAGAATTAAATGCACAACATTTAATTGACTATCTCGAAGAAAAGTATCAAAAGATTTATAATCTATAACAAAATATATATTGTTTTACGAATATTCAAACAGGTAAACTAAATAAAAGTTCGTGTTTTTATTAAAAAACTCTTGAAAATATTGAATAAGTTGATATAATTTTAATTAATTGCATAGCACTCATATAATCGCAGGGATATGGCCTACAAGTTTCTACCGAACAACCGTAAATTGTTCGACTATGAGTGGAGTTATTTGTTGTTTTTCATTTATGATTTTTAAGATAGAGTAAATCGATGACGACATTGCTTCCACTTTTAGTTGAAGCAATGTCGTCTTTTTGTCGTACTTTAGAAAGTATAAGATTTTAAGGATGATGGTATAAGAAAAACTAAAGCTTTCTCCATTAGGACTTAGTGATAAGCCAGGTTTTTCTAATTGCCTAGTTTATATGAAATTCAAACTGGGTTTATGTTTTCATCTTGTTGAAGCCTTGTTACTAAAAAATTAATGGGTTAAAAACGTTAGGAGGATACTAATAAATGAGACTACTAAGAGAAAAAATCGAACAAGAAGGTATAGTTCTTTCTGACGGTGTATTAAAAGTTGATTCATTTCTTAATCATCAAATTGATCCGATCCTTATGAAAGAAATAGGTTTAGAGTTTGCAAGACGCTTTGAAGCTGATGGTATAACAAAAATTGTTACAATTGAATCTTCCGGCATATCTCCGGCAGTGATGGCTGGATTGGAGTTAGGGGTAAAGGTTGTCTTTGCTAGAAAGAGAAAATCATTGACATTAACAAATAATTTACTGGTCGCTTCTGTTTTTTCTTTTACAAAACAAGAAGAAAACAACATAGCTGTTTCCAGTCAATTTTTAAATCAAGAGGATCGTGTCCTTATCATTGATGACTTTTTAGCGAATGGTGAGGCAGCAAAAGGTCTTGTTGACATTGTGAAGCAATCAGGAGCAACAGTTGTTGGTGTTGGGATCGTAATTGAAAAATCCTTTCAAAAAGGAGCAACAGAGTTAAAGGAACATGGGCATAGAGTAGAATCTTTAGCGAAAATAGCTTCATTAAAAGAAGGACAACTTAGATTTGTTGAACAACTTGAGGGGGTTACACAATGAAACAAACAGCTCAAAATATTTCACTTGGAATTCAGCATGTCCTAGCAATGTATGCAGGTGCAGTTGTTGTACCTTTAATTGTTGGTAACGCAATTGGTCTATCGGGATCTCAATTAACATATCTAGTTGCCATAGACATTTTTATGTGTGGAATAGCGACATTTCTACAAGTTTGGAAAAATCGCTTTTTTGGAATAGGTTTACCAATTGTTTTAGGTTGTACGTTTACAGCTGTTGGTCCTATGATTGCAATTGGGAGTAATTATGGTGTTTCTTCAATTTATGGGGCAATTCTTGCTTCCGGCTTAATTGTTATCTTGATTTCTTCAGTATTTGGTAAATTAGTAAAGTTTTTTCCTCCGGTTGTTACAGGTTCTGTTGTTACTATTATTGGGATTACGTTAATACCCGTTGCAATGAATAATATGGCAGGTGGAGAAGGAAGCCCGAATTTTGGTTCAAATGAAAATCTGCTTTTAGCATTTAGTGTCCTTATTTTAATCATTCTTTTAAATCGTTTCTTTACTGGATTTGTACGGGCTATTTCAATTTTAATCGGAATCTTGGCTGGAACTGTTGCTGCAGGGTTTATGGGAATGGTTGATTTACAACCTGTTCAAGAGGCTTCTTGGTTTAATATAGGGAGACCATTTTATTTTGGAACACCTACCTTTGAATTGACTCCTATTTTAACGATGACCATTGTAGCGATCGTGAGTATGGTAGAATCAACAGGTGTATATTTCGCATTAGGAGATATTTGTAACAAAAAAATTACTGAAAAAGACTTGGCGAGAGGATATCGTGCAGAAGGTCTTGCATATATGCTAGGAGCTATTTTTAATGCATTTCCATACACAGCATTTTCGCAAAATGTAGGTCTTGTTCAAATGTCGGGAATTAAGACGAATCGAGTAATCTATATTACAGCTGTAATGTTAATTGGTTTAGGACTGGTTCCTAAAATCGCGGCTTTAGCTACTATTATTCCATCCTCTGTTTTAGGCGGAGCAATGGTGGCAATGTTCGGTATGGTTGTAGCATATGGCATTAAGATGTTGGGACAAGTTCAATTTGCCTCCCAAGAAAACTTGTTAATTGTTGCATGTTCCGTAGGATTAGGTTTAGGTGTAACAGTTGTACCTGAAATGTTTGCAGGGCTTCCTGAATCAGTGAAAATTCTAACAAACAGTGGAATTGTGGCAGGTAGTGTAACTGCGATTATCTTAAATATCATCTTTAATATCATTCCATCAACATCTAAACAAAAACAAGAAAACAAAGCTGTTATTCAAAGTCAAGCTTCATAATTAAGAAAGTAAGCCTTTGAATACCCCATAAATACCCAACATTCTTTAAATAAAGAAAGGTTAAAACGTTGACTACATTTTCATGTCTAAGACATGTATTTGGAGGTGACGTTTTTTCTTAATGAAGAGAATCAGAAGGGCAGGATGAGTCAAAATAGTAATTATTTCAATATTAATTTATGTGAAAAAAGAAAGGTATATTTGGGGTAAGATAATCGGATTATAGATGATAAAGTACAATGAGTTTATCCTCTATGTGCCTTTGGCTTTAATTAGTTATTCAATACCTTACACCGATAAATTTAATTTCCGACTTGCTATCTGCAATTCTTAAAATTTCAGATGAAGCTTTTAGTATACCATTTGCATAAATTACAACTTCTTTAGAATCAATTGTAAAGACAAATTGTTTCATTTGACTAATCATCCCCATTTTAGAAAGTAATGTTAATGAAAAACACTACTTGATTGTATAATAATGAGTTTAATGATGTTGTCGAAAACACAAACAAAGGAAAAAATTAACAAAATGTTCATTTTTGAAAAACGTGTAACAGAGATTAATGTAAATGGATAAACAAATATAAATTAAATTACATGAGTTGAGCTTAACATGCTGACAGACACCCACATGCAAAAGCTTTCCAGTGGTTTCGCGAACTGTTTCATGAGTGATATATCCTATTTGTTAAATTGGGTGAGATAAAATTTATGAGGAGAATAAAAAACACACGACTTATTAAATCGTGTGTTACAAACTTATCCTGCTTTACTGATTGTTGAAAGTTGTGCAATAATATCTCTTTCGATTTCTTCATTAATTTGATCAACTTTGCTGACTAAACAAACAATGCCATCGATAAATGGCCAAAGTCCTAGCGTTGCCCAACCTAATAGTAACATTGCAACAGCATAACCAGTTTGTCCGGTATAAAAGCGATGTGCTCCAAATGTTCCTAGAAAAAACCATAATAAGAAGGTCACGACTTTAGATTTTTTCCTTTTATCAAATTCTGATGCTAAAATGGCTTGCTGTTGTTGATCCAAATTTTGTTTCAAATGGATATTCTGACTCATTTCTCTCTCTCCGTTCTAGTACAAAAATACTATTATAATTATAATAACAGAGTCTATTATACAATTTCCTGTTAAATCCAACAATAACTTTTTGTAGTAAATTTGGAATAATGTTTACTAACATACAATAGGTATAGGAAATTAATTGTAAATATAGTAGTTGCTATTTCATATTAAAGATGAAATCTTAATTATTTTTAATAATATTAGGTATTCTTGAAATAGTGTGTTATGCTTTAGCTAACCATTTAGTACCTTTTACATGTTTAGCCTCTCCCCATTCATTATTGAGTGGGGTTTTATGTTGTTTCATCCCTTTTTTAAACAAAAAAAAGGACTCTAGATAAGAGTCCTCGTTGATTATGCTTTGTTTACGTTAGTTGCTTGAAGACCACGTTGGCCTTGCTCAGTGTCAAAAGTAACTTTTTGACCTTCATCTAATGATTTAAATCCTTCGCCTTGGATAGCTGAGAAATGTACGAATACGTCGTCTCCACCTTCAACTTCGATGAATCCGAAACCTTTTTCTGCGTTAAACCATTTTACTGTACCTTGTTGCATAATTGTTGCCTCCTGTGTGGATCAATTCCACAATTATTACTATAGTTGTTCAATTAGATATCAAAGGCGAAGAGTTTAAATACTATTCTTTCCTTACAGACCGAACAAAAATAATTCTTCTTTATCTTAACAGATAAATTTTGGAAAAGCAAATGGGAAAGAAGAAAACCCTCTCAAGCAGCAAATACGAACGGAAGAAATGAATAGAGAGCTTTGGCTCCCCCGACATCTCGGTAACCATCCCACATTGCAAACATATAAAGACATGGATAAAACATCAGCCATTGGTAATTAGTTTGCTCAATCGCTTGGTTTATTTCGCCATGAAAACTCAAAAGAATTGCTTTATTAAAGTTCGCTTGAACGTTGATAAGTAACTCCAAAGCAATGAATAATATTCCTTTCACGTATTTACCGTTTAAGATCTGACCAAATCCTGGAAGGGCTATATTCCAAAGCAATATTTCAACATTTCGGTCATCTTTTCTCATTTCCTTCCTACTTTACATTCACTTGTGAAAAACTATGTTTCTATTTGTAATCAATGTTTAATCCGATTTCTAATCTTTTTGAATAAGAATTGCTATGTAGCAAATTTTAATTCCTTGTTTGTAAAAGAACATAGGAGAGGTTTTGTTATATACAACTTAACCCAAATTCTTATGTGCTTGCTAATTGATCTCTGTCGGTTGCTTGAGGCGGTTGTTCCAACCATTCGTTCTCAATCATAATATTTGTTCCGTCTTCCGCAAATTGTGAAATTTCTGCCGTTAGTCTAACGTAATTGGCTCCTAAATCACGTCTGGGGCTCAAACTGAGTGCTCTGCCATAATGGGCAATTCCTATGGCGTTTAATGTGGCAGTATGGAACATCATCAGTTTATCTGAAAATGGCGTAACTGTTGACTCAGTAGGCATTGTATCCCATGCACTAGCTGAAGGTAGAAATTCTTTACTTAATAATGAACCAAAAATTTCAACATGCTTGTCAGCAATATCTCTCCCCCTTACCATATACTCACGGACTTGTTTGGATTTCGCCACCTGACTAAATCCCATGAGCAACGTTCGCCCTAACTGATTTTGTGTCAGATTAAAATAAATTTGGGACATTTCAATCGCGTTTAAAGGGCGGCGATGACCGAACCATCCAGCTATATAACTTTGCTTTTGGACATATTCCACTTTTTTCGAAACAGGGATAAATGGTGCTCGAATGAAAGTTCCCTTTGTTAACATGATTTCTGTAGCCTTATTGAGGAGCCTTGCTGATTCATTTAAACATTCAGTAAAGTATTCACATATATCCAAACGGGCACAATTTGACAAACCCATGGTGTAAAATTCCATACCCATTTTTCCTACATTTTGAAGATAAAAAAGGTAAAAATCATCCGTAAATAAACGAGGAGCTTCTTTATTAACATCTGTATTTACTGAAAATCCGTCTGGAATGGGATGTTGTTCCTCGGTGAAAATAGATTGTAATTTTTGAACGTGGGCTTGAGAAAGCTGCATTGCAAATTCAAGAATAGAACGAATTTCTGTATCATCCACATGGGACAAGAAGGTTCCAATTGTGCAGATTGCTAAGGTGTCACTCATATAATTCGACCAAAGGTTCGCAATTTCTGCCGATGTTAATTCTATATTATGGTTTGTTAACAATGCCATTACCTCCCTAAGCATTTTAATCTAAATGTTCCCCTCCCAAGGCATTATTATTCATTAGTGTAAATTAAGAACATGAGAAGTTACAATTAAATCAACTTCCCTTTAACGAACGTTTTAGGGGTTTTTTTGTGTATTTAAAATTTATATATTTTTAAGCCTTTTAGCGTTCCCTAAACTATTCCCTTTAACTTTTTCCCTAAAATTGACGTCGAAACCGAATTAGGGAATAATTAAGTCAGGAGGCGAAAAGAATGGGGAAAATCTTTGGATACGCCCGAGTTTCTACTCAAGATCAAAATTTAGCATTACAAATGGATGCACTACAAAAAGCTGGTGCAGCTGTTATCTACAAAGAAAAAATGAGCGGAACAAAAAAAGAGCGTTTAGAATTAGACCAACTCTTAAAGGCAATTAGTGAAGGAGATACAGTGATTGTCTATAAACTAGATCGTATCTCCAGATCTACCAAGCACTTGATTGAATTGGCTGAGACTTTTGAAGAGAGAAAAGTGAATTTTATTTCAATAAGAGACAACATTGATACATCAACTGCTATGGGCCGTTTTTTCTTTCGTACAATGGCTAGTATTGCTGAATTAGAACGAGATATTATTAGTGAACGTACTAAAGCAGGCTTACAATCTGCAAGAAGTAGAGGTAGAAAAGGAGGAAGACCGATTAAGGATCCAATGTTAGTTGAACGAGCATTAAAACTACATGCTTCTAAGGAGTACAGTATAAAAGAGATATCTGATATGACTGGTGTTAGTAAATCTGTGTTGTATCGAGCTATAGAACGTATATAGATATTGAACAGGAGGAACTATCTTGTATTTGAGAGCAAGAGAACTACTTACACCTGAACAACGCTTAGATTTCATGACAATTCCTGCTGGTATTAGCGAGTGGGAATTAGCTACTTATTACACTTTATCCCTACATGATTTAGAAGTGATTAAACGTCGAAGAAGAGACTATAATCGACTTGGATTTGCCGTTCAACTCTGTCTGTTTCGTTTTCCTGGATGGACATTATCAGATGTTAAAGAAATACCAAAATCGGTTTTAAGGTTCATTGCCAATCAAATTAAGGTAGATCCTCAGGAATTTCAATCATATGCTGGACGGGAACAAACGAAGCATGAACATATGGATGAAATTCGAAAAGAATATGGTTATAAGAATTTCACAGTAAAAGAATATCGTAACATCTCCTCTTCTTTATTAACTCATGCAATGGAAAACGAGAACTCAATGTATTTGATCAAGATGGCAATCGAAGAAATGAAGAATCAAAAAATCATTCTTCCTGCTATGTCGACGATTGAAAGGCTGGTTTGGCAAACACGTCATCGAGCAGAACAAAAAATATATAGGATATTATCCCGATCCCTATCCTCCTTGCAAAAGAAACAATTGATTCTAATGACGGAGTCTACTCTAGATAATGGAAAAACACCTCTTGCTTGGTTAAAAGAAATACCAGGACAATCTTCACCTGATGCTTTCTTAAAAGTTATTGAACGATTAGAATATGTAAAAAAACTTGAGTTATCAATTGATTATAATGATATTCACCCAAACCGGCTTATTCAATTGTCGCGTTTAGGTGCCCGTTATGAACCACATTCCTTCCGAAGATTTAATGAGACTAAAAAATTTGCTATTCTTGTGGCTTATCTCTTAAATCTCAGCCAAGACCTAATTGATCAAGCTATTGAAATCCACGATCGCCAAATTATGATTTTGCAGTCAAAGGGCCGTAAAGCCCAAGAAGAAATGCAGAGACAAAACGGTAAAACAATTAATGAAAAAATCATACATTTTGCTGACATCGGTGCTGCACTAATAAGGGCAAGAGATGAAGGCTTGGATCCCTTTACTACATTAGAAACTGTCATGCCCTGGGAAAAAATTATCGCATCAGTGGAAGAAGCCAAACAATTATCACGTCCTATCGACTATGATTATTTAGATCTTTTAGAAAAACGGTTTTTTTATCTTCGAAAATATACGCCTACCTTACTTAAATCACTAGAATTTCAATCGACCCAATCAGCCAAGCCATTGATGGAAGCGTTAGATATTATCAAAAATATGAATGAATCAGGTAAACGAAAGGTTCCAGAAGGAGCCCCTCTTGGTTTTGTCTCTAACCGATGGCAGAAACATGTATATGACGATGATGGAAGTATCAATCGTCATTATTATGAAATGGCTGCATTAACTGAATTACGAAATCATATTCGGTCAGGAGATGTATCTGTTCGTGGAAGTAAACAACATAAAGATTTTGATGAGTATTTAATTCCAAAAGAAGAATGGTTAGGAACTGGTTTACATCATAATCGGCTTGCGGTAAGCAGTTCGGGTGAAGAATATTTGACCGAAAGAATGGATTCTCTAAGAAAACGACTACAAGCCATGTCCGATAACGTTGATGAACTAGAGGGTGTAAGTATAGAGAAGGGGAAATTTCGCATTGACCGCCTTGAAAAGGATACTCCTGAAGATGCAAAAATGTTTAGTTCATCTCTATACAGCATGTTGCCACGGATAAAACTAACGGATCTTCTAATGGAAGTCGCAAGTTGGACCGGCTTTGACGAACAATTTATTCATGCTTCTTCAGGTCGTTCTCCGAAAGGAGAGGAAAAGTCAATCTTAATGGCCACTCTTATGGCGATGGGAACAAATATTGGCTTAACAAAAATGGCAGATGCTACCCCTGGAATCACTTATCACCAAATGGCTCATGCTTCTCAGTGGCGTCTTTATGACGATGCGATGAATAAAGCTCAAGCTAAACTTGTGAATTTTCATCATCAGCTTGCTTTATCTAAATATTGGGGAGATGGAAGTACATCCTCATCGGATGGGATGAGAGTGCAAGTTGGCGTGTCTTCTCTACATGCAGAATCAAATCCGCATTACGGTTCAGGGAAAGGAGCAACGATTTATCGCTTCACAAGTGATCAGTTTTCTTCTTACTACACAAAGGTCATTAATACCAATGCTCGTGACGCTGTTCATGTAATCGATGGTTTGTTGCATCATGAATCTGAATTGAATATTGAAGAACATTACACAGACACAGCTGGTTATACCGATCAAGTTTTTGGGCTGAGCCATCTCCATGGTTTTCGTTTCGCGCCTCGGCTTCGAGATTTGTCTGACACTCGACTATATGTATTAGATAAACCTGGGGAGTTTCCAAGAATAGAAAAATTACTACGAGGTCGTATTAATACAAAGGTTATTCTAGAAAACTATGATGATGTTCTGCGTTTAGCCCACTCCATTCGGGAGGGAAAAGTTTCTGGTTCACTTATTATGGGAAAGTTGGGTTCCTATTCAAGGCAAAATCGTTTAGCTACAGCTCTTCGTGAAATGGGTAGGATTGAAAAAACAATCTTCATATTAGACTATATTTCAAATGAAGCAATACGCCGTCGAATTCAACGAGGATTAAACAAAGGAGAGGCTATGAATGCCTTGGCACGAGCCTTATTTTTTGGAAAGCGAGGCGAACTTAGGGAAAGGGCATTACAAGACCAGCTTCAGCGAGCAAGTGCCTTAAATATCATCATTAATGCTATTACTATTTGGAACACGGTTTATCTAACCGAAGCAACAAAAGTTTTGAGTGGAAAAGGGATATTACAAGATCATATGATAAAACATATTTCGCCATTAGGCTGGGAACATATCAACTTTCTCGGAGAGTACACTTTTGATTTGAAAATAAGGTCAGGACTCACCTCTTTAAGACCCTTAGATCGATAAAATCATAAACCGGTACTCTTAGAGTAAGAGATATCGGTTTTTTTGTGGAAAAAAATATCTTAGCGTGGGTTTTATGTCAAAATGTTGGCGGTACCCCATAAACAAAAAGGTCAACCAGAAAAATCTGGCTAACCTTATATTACGAACGGGTGCTTTACTTCAATAAGAAGTAAGGCTTTTGTTATTTAACTAAAGGGCGCTTTTGTTGAATAACGAAATTCTTAATTTATCCTAGTCAAATCATGATGTTGTTGTAGTAAATGAGGTCATATGTACTACAAAAAAGGATAGATAAAGCTGATAAAGTTCTGCTTTTATCTTCATGTTTATCGGGGTCTTTTCTGGAACTTATTAAATCATTATCCGACATAGACGTTACAAAATTGTTTAGGTTTTGCGTTGAAGTTACGTGTTTTAGATATTCAGGTTATAAAGGAACAAATTTTATTTGGGGCTTATATGTATACCTTCACTCTCTCGCCAATCTGCGTAGAGTATACGCTTTTCATTTTCATATCCATTGGCAGTTAATTTGTTATGTAACCACTGTTGATCAAAGCTGAGTTCATGTAAGTTATCCCATAAAATTTCTCCATCTATAATTAACGATGTTGGGAGGTCTACTGGGCTTTCTTGAAGATTGAGATCTTGCTTTTCTGGTTTTTGATACTTGGATTTTAATAATGTGCTTATTTGCCCATTAGCTTCCAGTATACCATATTTGACTTCCCGAACTGAAAAAACATTATTTTGTCGAAGCAAACTTAATACTTGATTTACATCCAATTTGTTTTTTTTAAGTAACTTTCTGTCCATGATACCATCCCGAATGATAATGTTAGGATTGCCTAATAAGAGAGAACGTGTTGATTTGTTTTTTAGAGTCATAAACTCTAACCCCAACATGAGAAGCGTCCACAATCCGATAGCATATAAAAAATGAAAAGTCCTTACCTTATCTTCATAAATGGTATTTCCTAAAAAATCCCCAAGTACTAACACAAAAACTAAGTGAAACGGGGTTAACTGAGAGATAGATGTTCTGCCTGTTATGATAATGATAAAAAATAAAGTGAAAAAACCAACCATGACTTTGATCGTCAGTAAACCAATTTTAATTTCTTCCAAGGTGCTTTTCCTCCCGTTAAAAAATCCGTGCTAAAAGTTCTTCTAACACGGGTTTACTCCTTTTTTTATATTTTAATACAATGAAAATTTTTGAAATCTAGATTTAAGATATATTAATTTATAATAATGGAGAAAGCAGACGAGCACCTTGCTCAACAATACGCTCTGTCAGTGATCGTTGCAGCAAGTCTTCAATTTTTAATGGTACAGAATCAGTAAGATCCCTCTCGAACTGCTCTACGAGTTCCCTTGCCACATCAGCACTGTACACGACTTGACACACTTCATAATTCAGGCGAAAACTTCTCATATCATAGTTTGCAGCGCCTACTTCTGCAATTTCCTCATCTATGATCATCAGCTTCGCATGTAACATCCCTTTGTCGTACTGGTAGATCTGGACTCCAGCTTCTATAAGTTCCCCGTAATAGGTACGGGCTTGCAAAGCCCACGATTTTTTGATCAATATGGCGAGGAACAAGTAATCTTACGCGTACACCACGAGCCACAGCTGTCTTTAATGCCATAATAATATCTGTTTCTGGTATAAAGTAGGGCGTTGTTATATCAATGGTTTTGGTCGCTTGTGTTATAAATATAAAGTAGGATTGACGAATAACTGGTGTAGGAATTCCAGGGTTTCCCTCCAACGTATGGATGTATGCTTTTTGCAATTCTCCTGTCTTTGTTCGGGTATTGTCTGTTTTACCTTCTATAGGCCATAACTCAGATCCTAATTCGGCAGACCATCTTGAAAGATCTATGCTGCCGGTTGGATTGATTTCCTTTGATTTATATTTTGGGATTTTAGTGG
>Ga0180215_1000363_pt1 | contig 59684 bp, 39 predicted proteins | sample eDN3rd37CBELigBY_FD_128871 | JGI IMG/M metagenome (GOLD analysis project Ga0180215, IMG submission 128871) | Enriched backyard soil microbial communities from Emeryville, California, USA - eDNA 3rd pass 37_C BE-Lig BY (version 2) (version 2) | ecosystem: Environmental > Terrestrial > Soil >... | reverse complement strand
TGCTTGGGATTCGGGGGTTGGGATTGGGGGTCGGGATTCGGGGGTTGGGGGAGCGGGGGGGTGGGGGGCTAAAATGCCCGGGCGCTTGGTGGTGTGCACCCGGGCGGTGAAGCGGAATTCGTACCGCTGTTGTCAGCCGACGAGTCAGGCCGCGTCGGCTTCGTTGCGCGTGCTGGGAGCCTGGAAATCACCACGGGAGATAACCGGCTGGCAGAAGCGGAGTCCCAGATCTCGCAGCTGCTGGAGCTCCCGATCGCTGAGGTCGGGGTAGCGCTCGGCCATGTACTGGATGGTGTCATCCATCCACTCGACCTGCTGCTCTTCGGTGGCACCGATGACCTCGCAGCGGTGAATATGGCTGAAAAGCTCGTCGCGTGCGCGATCGAACGTCGATCTCGATTGTGGTTTACGCGCCAATATCTCCTCCTTGGAATGGGTTCATCGGCACCCTCCGAGGAAATCACGGACGGTGCCGTCAAGTGGAAATCGCGTGCCAGGCAATATAACCCGCTCGGCGCGGTATGGCCAACGCGTGGCCGTATCGCCGGTGCGGACCGGCGTTTGCGGAGGTGATGGGGCGGCTCGGCCGCCGGGCGCGGGGTTCGCGCTGGCGGCCGGGGGAGATGCCGTCGTCCTCACCCCACGCTGAGCAGGGCTTTGAGCTCTTCCGGCGAGAGGTCGGCGGTGCTGCGGGCGCCGAGGCGGCTCCCCGCGCGGTTGACCGCCGTGACCGGCTTGGCCGGCGGCTCGAGGGCGAGGATGGACTCGTACCCTTCGAGCGTGGTGCGGGGGAGGCGGTAGCCGAGGACGCGTTCGATCTCGCGGAGCAGGGCTATCTCCCCCGGGGTCACGAAGGTGATGGCGGTCCCGCTCGCCCCCGCCCTACCCGTCCGGCCGATGCGGTGCACGTAGTCGTCGGGGTGCTGCGGCACGTCGTAGTTGATGACGTGGCTGATCCCGTCGATGTCGAGCCCGCGCTGGGCGACGTCGGTCGCGACCAGGACGCGGATATCGCCGCGCGCGAACGAGTCGAGCGCCTTCTGCCGGTCGCGCATGTCGCGGTCGCCGTGCAGGAGCCCGACGCTGATCCCGCGCTGGCGGAGCCGGGCGAAGAGCGCGTCCGCGCCGATCTTGGTGCGGGTGAAGACGAGCACCTGGTCCATCGCCTCCCGCTCGAGGAGGTCGAGGAGGAGGGAGGACTTCTGCTCGGGGCGCACCGGGTAGACCCGTTGCTCGACCTTGTCTGCGGCGGTGGCGGGGCGCGCGACGGCGATCCACTCCGGGTCGTTCAGGATCCGGAGCGCGAGGGCGTGGACCCCGTTGGGCATGGTCGCCGAGAAGAGGAGGGTCTGCCGCTCGCGGGGGAGCCTGGCCAGGATAGCCTCGATCTGGGGCCTGAACCCCATGTCGAGCATCCGGTCGGCCTCGTCGAGGACGACGACCTCGACCTCCGAGAGGTCGACGTTGCCGCGCTCGATATGGTCGATCAGGCGCCCCGGGGTGGCGACGATGAGGTCGAAGCCGGCGCGCAGGTCGCGGATCTGCGGCGCCATGGGGACGCCGCCGTAGATCTCGCCGATCCAGAGCTCGGTGTAACGGGCGAGGGCGCGGGCATCCGCGGCGACCTGCTGCGCGAGCTCGCGGGTCGGACAGAGGACGAGGGTGTGGAGTCCTTCCTTGTGGACCTGCCGTTCGAGAGCGGGGATGAGGAAGGCGCCGGTCTTGCCGGTCCCGGTCTGGGCGATGCCGACCACGTCACGCCCGCTGCGCGCGACCGGTATGGTCTGGGCCTGCACCGGTGTTGGCGTCATCCAGCCCAGCTCTCTGGTGGCCTGGAGGAGCTCCGGCGACGTGATGATCTGGTCGAATTCCATCGAGTGTTCTCTATCCCTCTCAAGATACGGGGTGAGCCGCCCCGTAAACGCGAGGAGGCCGGTCACCGGCGCGGAGGAGGACGCTCGAGCGCCCTGAGGTCCGCGTCTCCCGTGTATCCCGGCCTCGCACCTGCGATCCTTATAAAGTAACGCAATTTAGAACAAAAGACAAGCGGTTGCGGGGCGGCTGGAGGGGGGAGGGGCGCGGGCGTTCGACGGGTGGGGAGTCCGGGTTTCGGCCGTGGCGTATTCCTGTTGGTACGATTCATGATGGCGCGTTCGGGGTCGTTCCAATCGGCGTGTTCGGTCATCGTCAGCGGGTATCATGTAGTCAGCGGTCCCGCATCCAAGCAGGCATCCGTCATCGTGACGAGTCCGGGTCGAGATCCTGGAGCCGATCTCTTGTTGACGGCGGAGGGAGCGACCGCCATCCTTCCGCGCTGTTTTTGGCGGATCCCATTCATAGGGTGTGAGTAGTGGAGGCTTTGTGACGAACGGGAAGATCGAGGGCATCCTGGAGGTACTGGGTAGTGGCGCGGCGTTCGTGCGGCGTCGGGAGTGGAGTTATCTCCCCGCGGATGGCGATCCCTACGTGAATCCCCGGCTGGTGCAGCGTTTTGGGCTGCGCACGGGCGACGAGGTGGAGGGGGAGGTCGCGGCACAGGCGACTCGTGGGAAGAGTCCGCCGTTGACGTCGTTGCATGCGGTGAATGGGAGGGCGCCGGAGGAGTTGGGGGTACGCCCGGACTTCACGCGGCTGAGCGCGCAGCACCCGTACGAGCGGCTGCGGTTGGAGTGCGATCTGGTCCGGCGCGGCCAGCGGGACTACACGAACCGCGTGATCGATCTCTTCTGTCCGTTCGGCAAGGGCCAGCGCGCGTTGATCGTCGCGCCGGCGAAGGCGGGGAAGACGACGGTGCTGCAGTCGGTCGCGGAGGGTATAACGCGTAATCACCCCGAGTGCGAGCTCCTGATCCTACTCGTGGACGAGCGTCCGGAGGAGGTGACGGAGATGGAGGCGTGCGGCTTCGGCGAGGTGATCGCCTCGAGCTTCGACCGGCCACCGAGCCAGCACGTGGCTTTGGCGGAGCTGACGCTGGAGCGGGCCCGGCGTCGGGTCGAGCTGGGTCAGGATGTGGTGATCATCCTGGACTCGATCACACGACTGGCGCGCGCGTACAACACCGTGGAGGCGGGGAGCGGGCGGACGCTGACCGGGGGGTTGGACGCGTCGGCCATGGAGAAGCCGAAGCGGTTCCTGGGCAGCGCGCGGAAGGTGAGCGAGTCGCAGGGGGGCGGGTCGCTCACGATCATCGCGACCTCGCTGGTGGACACCGGGTCGAAGATGGACCAGGTGATCTTCGAGGAGTTCAAGGGTACCGGTAACAGCGAGTTGATGTTGAGCCGGGAGCTGGCGGACCGTCGGATCTTCCCGGCGATCGACCTGGTGGCGAGCGCGACGCGGCGGGAGGAGTTGCTCCTCTCGGAATCGGAGCTGGAGGCGTCGCGGATACTGCGTCGTTCTCTGGCGGGTAGTAACCCGGCGGACGCGATGAGCCAGTTGTTGGCGATCATGAAGCAGACGGAGACGAACGCCGAGTTGGTGGATCGTATCCTGGCTCGGAAGTAGGAGTAGTAGCGGGAGCGTGCGGCGCGGTAGTGAATTCGGCGCGGAGCTGCGCAGGCTGCTGAGGCTGGCGGGGCCGATCATCGTGAGCCAGCTGGGGCAGGTAGGGATGAACACGACCGACACGATCATGGTCGGCTCGTTGGGTGGGGAGTCGCTGGCGGCGGTCGGCCTCGGGAGCGCGCTGCACATCTTCGTGATCACGCTCTGTTCGGGTGTGATCATGGGTGTGTCGCCGTTGATCAGCCAGGCGTTCGGCGCCGGGGAACGGGATAGGTGCCGGGCGACGCTGGTGCAGGGGCTCTGGTTGGCGTTGGGGCTGACGGTCCCGGTGACGGCGGCGTCGTTCTTCGGGCACGGGGTGGCGTCGTGGCTCGGGCAGGAGCCGGGGGTGGCGGAGCTGGCCGGGGGTTATCTCGCGGCGCTGGCGTGGGGGGTGGCGCCGGCCTTCCTCTTCATGGCTATCCGGCAGTATCTGGAGGGGATCGGGGTCGCGCTCCCGGTGATGGTGATCACCTTCATCGGGTTGGGTTTGAACGTCGTCTTCAACTGGATCCTGATCCACGGCGTCGATGGTCTGATCCCGGCGCTCGGGGTGGTGGGGAGTGGTTGGGCGACGACGCTGGTGCGGTGGTCGATGCTGGCGGCCGCGCTGGTCTATCTCTCCACGCGCGGCGAGTTGCGTGCGATCGCCGGGGTCTCGCTCCGCCCCGACGCGGCGCTGCTGCGCCGGACCCTGCGCCTGGGGCTCCCGGTGGGCGGCCAGGTGGGGTTGGAGACGGGGCTCTTCACCTTCAGCGCGGTCATGATGGGGTGGCTGGGCGCGGTGCCGCTGGGGGCGCATCAGGTGACGCTGAACCTGGCGTCGACGACCTTCATGGTGGCGCTGGGGACGAGTCTGGCCGGTTCGATCCGGGTCGGACAGCAGCTCGGCGCCGGGGACGAGGCGGGTGTCCGGCGGGCCGTGGCCGGGGCGTATCTCCTGACGCTGGGGTTCATGTCGTGCTGCGCCCTGGTCTTCTCCTTCTGGCCGCGCGAATTGATCGGGCTCTACACCGCCGACCCCGGGGTGGTGGAGCTGGGGGCGAAGCTGCTGCTGGTCGCGGCGCTCTTCCAGCTCTTCGATGGGGCGCAGGTGGCGGGGGCGTCGGTGTTGCGCGGCGCCGGCGACACGAGGGTCCCGATGCTGTTGGCGGGGGTGGGGTACTGGGTGGTGGGGATGCCGGTGGGGTATCTGTTGGGTTTCCGTACGGGCCTCGGTCCGGTGGGGGTCTGGGCGGGGCTCTCCACGGGGTTGGCGGCGGTGGGGATCCTGTTGGCCCTGCGGGTGAGGCGGTTGGTCGCCGGCGGGGCGGTTTCCGCGCGAGCCGTTGCCATCGCGGGCGCATCTCAGTAACGTAGACGTTCCACGGCAACACATTCATCGGAGAATTCCAGATGCGGGACAGGGTTTACGGTGACATCACCGACCTGATCGGTGATACGCCCATTGTGCGGTTGAGCCGGTTGGCCAAGCCGGGCGAGGCTACCATCCTGGCGAAGGTCGAGTATTTCAACCCGGCCGGGAGCGTGAAGGACCGGATCGGGAAGGCGATGATCGAGGCGGCCGAGCGTGATGGCCGGCTGCGCCCGGGGATGACGATCGTCGAGCCGACGTCGGGCAACACCGGTGTGGCGCTGGCGATGGTCGCGGCGGTCAAGGGGTACCGGCTGATCCTGACGATGCCGGAGAGCATGAGCATCGAGCGTCGTCGCATCCTGGAGGCATACGGCGCGGAGCTGGTGCTCACGCCGGCGGCGAAGGGGATGAACGGCGCGGTCGAGGCGGCGCGAGCGTTGCTGGAAGAGCTGGGCGAGAACGGGTTCATGCCGTCGCAGTTCGAGAACCCGGCGAACGTGGAGGTCCATCGTCGTACGACGGCGGAGGAGATCCTGAACGCGGTGCCGCTGGAGCAGCTGGACGCCTTCGTGGCCGGTATCGGTACCGGCGGCACGATCACTGGTGTCGGCCAGGTGCTCAAGTCGAAGAAGCCGGAGCTCCTGGTGGTGGCGGTGGAGCCGGCCCGCTCGCCGTTGCTGACCGAAGGGCGGGCGGGTCCGCACCGCATCCAGGGTATCGGCGCGAACTTCATCCCGGCGATCCTGGACCGCGAGGTATACGACGAGGTGATCGACGTCGCCGACGAGGATGCGTACCGCGCGGCGCGTGAGCTCGCGCGTAAGGAGGGGCTGCTGGTAGGGATCTCGTCGGGCGCGGCGCTGGTCGCTGCGCGTCAGATCGCGCAGCGGCTGGGCGAAGGGAAGACCGTCCTCTGCGTCCTCCCCGACACCGGTGAGCGCTACTGGAGCTCGTTCTCGGTCATCGCGGAGGAGCTGGCCGGTGAAGCGCCTTAACGGAGAAGCTGCGCGCCGTCTCGACACCGCGGTGGACGGGCTCCTCGAGTCGTACGCCGCGGTCGGGGGGATCAATCACATCGACGGGTGCAACCTCCCCTCGCTGGCGCGGGTCGTGGAGGTGCTCAAGATCCTCGATGGGCTCCTCTTCCCCGGTTACTACGAGCGGGAGCAGCTCGGTCGGCGCAACATCCGGTACGTGATCGGGGAGCGCTGCGCGCGGCTACAGGAGTATCTCGGCGAGGAGGTCACCAAGGCGTTCGAGCAGTCGCTCCGCGAGGGGAAGGGCGCCTTGGTGGAGGTGGACGACCCGGCGGCCGAGGCGGAGCGCGTCGTCTGCGAGCTCCTCGAGGCGCTCCCCGAGATCCGTGAGATGCTCTACGAGGACGCGCAGGCGGCGCTTGCGGGAGACCCGGCGGCGCGCTCGATCGTCGAGGTCCTGCTGGCGTACCCCTCGATCCGGGCGCTGGCGGTGCACCGGGTCGCCCACTTCCTGCACCGGCGGCGCGTCCCGCTGATCCCGCGGATGATGAGCGAGTACGTGCACGGCCAGACCGGGATCGACATACACCCCGGCGCGAAGATCGGCCCCGGGCTCTTCATCGACCACGGGACCGGGGTCGTGATCGGGGAGACGGCGGTACTGGGGAGGTGGTGCAAGCTCTACCAGGGGGTCACCCTCGGCGCTCTGAGCGTGGTCAAGGACGGGGAGGCGACCTGGGATCCGCCGAAGCGCCACCCGACGCTGGAGGACCGGGTCACCGTCTACTCGGGCGCCACGATCCTCGGCGGCGCCACGGTGATCGGCGAGGGGAGCGTGATCGGCGGGAACGTCTGGCTGACGCGCTCGGTCCCGCCGGGGACGACGGTGCAGATCGAGCCTCCGTTCCTGCGCTACCGCGACGGCCGGAGCACGCAGAGACCTTGGGATCCAGCGGATTATCAGATTTAGGGATCTGGGGTTGGGGATCAGGGATCTGTTGGGGATTCGGGGGTTGGGATTCGGGGGGGGATTTTGGGGGGTGAGGGTATGGCCGAGGTGTTGGCTGTGAGGATATGAGCGGGGCGTGGCGATGTTGGGGTCGCCGCGCCTCGTTGCTTTGGGGGGCGTGCTGTTGGGAGCATGCCATTGGGGGCGCCATCCAACTTGTGGTCGCGGTGGCGCGCTGGGCGGGCTTTCGCTACGATAGTGCCGAATCTATCTGTGGAAGGAGTCATCATGGCGGTTGTGGAGCTGGCGAAGGGTCGTCAACGGCGCGTACAGGCGGGTCACCCTTGGATCTTTCGGGGGGAGGTGGCGGAGGTGCGGGGGGAGTTCGCCCCTGGCGACGTGGTGACGGTGGTCGACTTCCGGGGCCGGCTGTTGGGCAAGGGGTACATCAACCCCGCATCGCAGATCCTCGTGCGCATGCTGACGGCGGAGGACGAGCCGGTCGACCGGGAGTTCTTCCGGCGCCGGCTGGAGCGGGCCTGGGCCCACCGGAAGCGGCTCCTCCCGGACACCGGCGCCTGCCGGGTGGTCTTCAGCGAGGCCGATTTGCTCCCCGGGCTCATCGTAGACAAGTTCGGCGATATCCTGGTCGTACAGGCGCTCGCCCTCGGCATCGACCGTTGGCTGGGCGAGATCGTAGACATCCTGGACGAGCTGCTCCGCCCGCGGGGGATCTACGAGCGCAACGACGTGCCGGTGCGCCGGCTGGAGGGTCTAGAGGAGCGCAAGGGCTTCCTGCGAGGCGAGTTCGACCCGCGGATCACGATCGTCGAGAACGGGCTGGAGATCGCCGTGGACGTCGCGGAGGGACAGAAGACCGGCTACTTCCTGGACCAGCGGGAGAACCGATACGCCGTGCGCCGTTACTCGGCGGGGGGTCGCGTGCTGGACTGCTTTTGCAACGTCGGTGGCTTTGCGTTGAACGCCGCGGCCGCCGGCGCCCGCGAGGTGATCGCCGTGGACGCTTCGGCGGAGGCGATCGCGGCGGCCGAAGAGAACGCGGCGCGCAACGGCCTCGGCGACCGGATCCGGTTCCAGGTCGGAAACGCTTTCGACGTCCTGCGCCAGCTGGAAGCGCAGCAGGAGCGCTTCGACGTCATCATCCTGGATCCCCCCGCCTTCGCCAAGAACAAGGCGGCCCTGGAAGGCGCGGCGCGGGGTTACAAGGAGATCAACCTGCGGGCGCTACGCATGCTGGAGCCGGGCGGCTTCCTGGTCACCTGCTCCTGCTCCTACCACATGACCCCCGACCTCTTCAAGGCGGTGGTCGCGGACGCGGCGCAGGACGCGCGGCGGCGGCTCTGGCTGGTGGAGGAGCGGGCCCAGGCGGTCGACCATCCCATCCTGGTGGGGTACGACGAGAGCCATTACCTGAAGTGCTACATCTACGAAGTCATCTGATACCGAATACGGTAGTTTCGTGCCTGGAGCGTAGGTGAGGGATTCGGGATTCGGCATTCGGGATTCAGGGTGGTGCTGTGCTGGAACGATGTCTGGATAGCCGCTCCCTCCTGCGCAATTCCGCTCCAGGGGAGTACACCCCGCCTACGCTACAGGTATTGAGCGGCCGCATTCGGTACGACCGCCATCATCGCCCTTCAGCGGGTGCCGGCTTCCTCGAGAATCCGTTTGAACAGATCCAAGGGGATGGCGCCTTCGACGCGGACGCCGTTGATGAAGAAGGTCGGGGTGGCGCGGACGCCTAGCTGCTGGCCCAGTCGGGTGTTGAGCGTGACCTCTGGCACGGCGCGATCGTTGTCGTAACAATCGAGGAACTGGCCGAGGTCGAGTCCGATCCCGGCGGCGAGGCGTTCGAAGTGGGCGCGAGCGCGGTTGCCGGCGGACTTCCATTCGTGCTGCGTCTCGTAGAGCAGGTCGTGCATCTTCCAGAAGGCGTCGCTACCCTGAGGGTTGGCGCAGATGGCCGCGCCGGCGGCGCGGTCTCCGTTGGGGAAGATCCCGAGCACGAAGGGTACGTACCTCCACCTGACCTTACCGGTGGCGATGAACTCTTTGCGCAGCGTGGGGAACGATTCCAGCGCGAAGGCACGGCAGAAGCCGCAGCCGAAGTCGCTGAACTCGACGACGGTGACGGGGGCGTCGGGGTTGCCGATCGCGTAGCCGACGTCGCCTAATGCGAGCTGCTGGCGCTCGGCCTCGCGCTGCGCGGCGCGGAAGGCGCGGGCCGTGTTCTGGCGTGCGATGTCGCTCTCGAGGTCCTGGCACCCGGCAAAGGTGAAGACGGCGGCGAGGGCGAGGAGCGCCCCGAACCGGGCGACGCGCCGGGGGGTGGAACCGGCCCGAGCGCGGGTGGGGGTACGATCCGGGGCTGATATTCCGAACATCTCAGATCTCCAGGTTGATCAGTTGGCCGAAGCGTGCGAAAAATCCGGCGAGCGCGGCGAAGCGTCCGGTGAAGAGGAGGACGCCGAGGACGAGGAGGAAGGCGCCGGTCGCCAGTTCTATCGGTCGCAGCCAGCGTCGCAGGGAACGGGTGCCGGAGAGGAACCAGTGCAGCGCGACGGCGGCGAGGAAGAAGGGGATCCCGAGGCCGAGCGAGTAGGCGGCGAGTAGTATCATCCCTCTCGCCATCGTCTCCTCGAGGCTGGCGAACATCAGGATGGAGGCGAGGACCGGCCCGACGCAGGGGGTCCACCCGGCGCCGAAGGCGATCCCGGCTATGAAGGTACCTGCCTTGCCGGCGGGTTTGGCGGCGAGCTGGATCCGTCGGTCGCGCAATAGGGCGGGGATCCGCAGCCAGCCGAGCATGTAGAGGCCGAACCCGGCGATGACGACCCCTCCGATCTGCTGTAGGAGTGGGAGCGCGCGACGGAGCGCGGCTCCCAAGGCGGTGGCGGAGGCGCCGAGGGCAATGAACAGCGCGGAAAAGCCGAGGATGAAGAGCCCTGCGTGGATCGCCGCCTGTCGTCTGGCCTCGCCGCGGGGGTCGTGCTGGAGCTCGTCGAGGGTCATCCCGGTGATGAAGGAGACGTAGCTCGGCACGATCGGGAGCACGCAGGGCGAGAGGAAGGAGACGAGACCGGCGAGGAACGCGAGCCCGAGGGAGACGGAGGAGGCGTCCATCAGCGAGCCTCCCGGTCGATGGTCGAACGACTGATCATGCTGTACTCACGGTCCCTTCCCCGGCCCGTCCGGGGCGCCAAACGGCCAGGAAGTTGACGGGTTCGGCCGCGCCGCGCAACCCGCGCGCCGGCGCGGGGGTGGTACCGACATCGCGTCGACAGTTTGGAAGTAGGTGCCATCGAACCGGATACCCACCTCCGGCCGGGAAGGTGCCGGAGGGAGCGGGCGAGCACTCGAATTGCACGGAGGTAGTCGATATCGGAGGGTGAATTCTCATGGATGTAGTGGTGATCGGCGCGGGGGTGGCAGGGCTCGCGGCAGCGCGGGCGCTGCGGGAGGCGGGGCTGGAGGTGGTGGTGCTGGAGGCGCGGAGTCGCGTGGGGGGCCGCATCGCTACGCTGCACGACCCGGCCGCGCCTCTGGCTATAGAGCTGGGGGCGGAGTTCGTCCCCGGCCCCGGGAGCCGGATCTGGGAGGTGGTCCGGGATGCGGGGGCGCTGGCGTGCGAGACCGCGGCGGGACGGCGGTACCTACGGGAGGATGCCGTCTCGTCCGAGGAGGACGATGCCTTCGATCGGTTCGATGAGCTCCTGCTAGGGCTCGACCTGGAGTCGGTACCCGACGGTACGCTGCAGGAGTTCCTGGCGACGAATGGTTTCTCGCCGGAGCAGATCGAGATGGCCAATGCCTTCGTGGAGGGGTACCACGCCGCGCCGAGCGACCAGGTCGGGCTGCATTGGTTGGCGCTGGCGGCCAGGGCGGACCATGAGCCGGGGTTCGTACAGCAGTACCAGCTCCCCGGGGGGTGCGACCGGCTGCTGGAGTGGCTGGCCGCGGGGATCGGGGGGCGGCAGGCGCTCCGCTTGAACACGGTGGTCCGGGAGGTCCGGTGGGAGCGGGGCCGGGTGGTGGTGGCGGCGGAATCGAGGGCGGGGGCGGAGGTGGATACCTTCGTGGCGCGGGCCGCGGTGGTGACCCTGCCGCTCGGGGTACTGCAGGCCCCGCCCGGGGTGCTAGGCGCGGTGAAGTTCGAGCCGGCGCTGCCGGAAAAGGTGGAGGCCGGGGGGCGGTTGGGGATGGGGAGCGCGGTCAAGGTGGTACTGAGATTCCGGGAGGCGTTCTGGGAGGAGCTGCCGGTGTGGGGGGGCGAGCCGTTGAATGGGGTGAAGTTCGTCTTCGGCGAGGCGGAGTTGCCGACCTGGTGGACGATGCACCCCTTCCGCGTGCCGCTGCTGGTGGGGTGGGCCGGGGGGCCGCGGGCACGGCGGCTGACGGCGCGGCAGCCGCAGGAGGTGGTGGCCGCCGCAACCGAGTCGCTGGCCCAGCTGCTGAAGGTGGAGCGGCGGGTGGTGGAGTCGCAGCTGGAGGCATGGTACTACCACGACTGGCAGAACGACCCCTTCGCGCGGGGGGCCTACAGCCACGGCCGGGTCGGGTCAAGGGGTGCCGCGCGGTCGCTGGCGCTCCCGCTGGCGGGAACCCTCTTCTTCGCCGGTGAGGCCACCTGCGAGGATGGTCACTCCGCCACGATCGAGGGGGCGCTGCGGAGTGGGTGGCGGGCTGCGGGCGAGGTCATCGAGAGTCTGGGAGGCGGGAAGATCGGACGGGGCAAGTAATTCGCGCGGGGCGGCGGCACCAGACCCGTCCGGGGTGGGACAGTTCCGGCGTCGCCGGTGTTGTGATGCGGCCTCGATCCTGCGTGGGCTTCACGGCCAGCTCAGGCGGGTGGCACTGGGCACCCGCCCGGCCCCCACCTCCCTATCCTGCGTGGAGGTGAGTCCCCGGGACGGGTGGCGGAGTCACCGGCGATACAATACCTGGCACACGGCTGCAGCACACCGAGTGAGGATCGAGATGGAGAGAACCGAGCAGACTACGGTCCCGAGCGGAACCGACGGGAGCTTCATCGAACGGATAGCCGAGCGACTGGGCGAGAACATCCACGCAACGACGATCTTCGCCGAGCCAGTGCACAGCAATGGGGTGACGGTGATCCCGGTCGCGCGGGCACGGATGGGGTTCGGGGGTGGGAGCGGGCGGCAGCGGAGCGGCGAGGAGGGGACCGGCGGCGGCGGCGGGTTGATGGTGGTGCCGGTCGGCTACATCGAGCTGCGCCGGGGCCAATCGACGTTCCGACCGATCTCGCGCCAGCGTTACCTCGTCCCGCTCCTCCTCCTCGCCGCCGGGGCGCTGCTCTGGGCGTCCCGGCGGCGACAGCTGCAGAGGGTCGAGGACTAGCGGTTCAGCGACCCGGAGGCCTTGAGATCCGGCTCGTGGTCGAAGGTCGCGCCGGCGGCGAGCGACCGCCGGCGGGGCCAGACCTCGTCCAACGTGGAGGCGTCGTAGAGTCGGCCGTTCTTCATCACGTACCGAATCTCCCGGCTGTTACGGATGTTCTCGAGCGGGTTCGCGTCGAGGATGACCAGATCCGCGAGCTTCCCCGCCTCGATGCTCCCCAGGTCCTTACCGAGCCCGATCGCCTCGGCGCCGAGGATGGTCGCCATCCGGAGCACGTCGTGCTCGGCGAGCCCGCCAGACTGTACCGACCAGAGCTCCCAGTGGTAGCCGAGCCCCTGTAGCTGGCCGTGCCCGCCGATCCCGGCACGCCCACCCACCGCGAGGAGATCCTTCAGGAACGCCGCGTGGCGGTGGAAGACGTGCTCCTCGCGCATGAACCACCCCCCCGGCCCCGGGTTGTTGCCGCGGCGGCGGGCCTTCATGTCGAGCTCCTCATGAGGGGTGAAGCGGCGGAGCTTCTCGTCGTCGTGGACGACCTCGGTGGCGTAGTAGTAGTTCTCGCCGAAGGGACCGCCGTAGGCCACGAGGAGGGTGGGGGTGTAGGTGATCCCGGAGGCCTTGAGCAACTCCGCGACGTCGTTGTAGAGCGGGGTGATCGGGAGTGAGTGCTCGAGACCCGGGTACCCGTCGATAGCGTGGGTCATGTTGAGCTTGAAGTCGAGCCCGCCCTCGACGGTAGGCGTGAGCTTGAGCTCGCGGGCCGCCATGACCAGCCACTGACGCTGCTGGCGGTTCCCCGACATGTACATCTTGAAGGTCTTGGTGTCGTAGTACTCGCTATAGCGCTTGAGTATATCGCGCGCGTGGTCGAGGTCCTTGATACGCTCACTCGCAAAGACGCCAGGACCGGTCGAGTAGATCCGCGGCCCCAGGATCTCGCCGGCCTCGACCCGGTCGGCGTAGGTGAGGACGTCCGTGGTCGAGGTCTGCGGGTCGCGGGTCGTCGTCACGCCATACGCCAGGTTGACGAGATACATCCAGACCCGCGACCGGTGGATCCCCCAGGACGGCCACATGTGGGCGTGGACATCGACGTAGCCGGGGATGATCGTCTTCCCGGTGACATCGATCACCTCGGCGCCATCCGGTACCGAGACCTCGCCGCGGCGCCCGACGGCGACGATGCGGTTGTCACGAACGACGACGTCGGCGTTCTCGATGATCTCGTACCCCTTCATGGTGATGACGCGCGCGCCGCGCAGGACCGCGACCCCGCGCGGGATGTCGCGGGTAGCGCGGACGATGACGCGCCGTTCGTCCGGACGGTAACCGGGCTTGTCCTTCGACTTGTCCTTCCCCGCCCCGGCGGTCGAATCCTTCGCCGCGCCGGCTGGTTTGTTCGCTGATTCCTTCTGCGCGAGCTTCAGACTGTCCTCGACCGCGCGGGCGCGCTCCAGGTCGTAGACGACGTGGGCGTTCCCGATCGACCAGTGGACCGCGGTGCCGGTGGCGTTCCAGGTCGGGAACTGCCCGCCGACGTCGGTCAGCTTGCGGACCGGGAAGGGCGCGCCTTCGGGGTTGAGGACGGAGATGGTAGGCGCGGCCCCGCCGACGTACGGGATGGTGACGACGTAGATGTCGTTGCCGAGCAGGGCGATGGCCTTGTCACCGCGCGGCGAGACGAGGATCAGGTCGGCGGGGGACGGCTGCGAGGAGCCCATGCCAGGGGCGCCGGTCACCTTGAGGTGCTGCTTCTCGTCGGTACCGTCCCAGCGGAACGAGACGAGACCGTCCATGTAGCCGAAGGCGTAGATCCGGTTGGGATCGCTGGCGAAGTGCGGCATGCGCCTACCCGCCGAGAGGGCGATGGACCTGACCTCGCCGCCGCGGGCGGGGACCCAGACGAACTGCGCGCCGAGCCGGGGCGAGCCGCCCATCAGAACCGATTCCTGGAGATCGCGCGCGGCGCTGCGCAACGCGACGATCCGCTCGCCGTCCGGCGACCAGGCCAGGTCCTCGTAACGGGCGGCGACGTCGGTCAACCGCTGCGGCCGCCCCTTCCCATCCGCCCGGACCCGGTAGATGTGACCACCTTCGTCGTCGGACCAGGTGACGAAGGCGATGCTGCTCCCGTCCGGCGACCAGGTCGGGTAATACTCGCCGACGTCGAAGTCGGTCAGACGGCGCGGGGTCCCGTCCGGGTAGTCCATGACGTAGAGCCGGTCGAGCGCGGTGAAGGCGAGCCGCTTACCGTCCGGGGAGGGCTTGGCGTCCCGGATCTGCCGGATGGTGAAGGTGGTGTCGTCGTCTATCTCGTAGGTGAAGCGGAGCTCGGGGCCGAGCTCGAGCTCGACGTCGACGGTGAACGGGATCTTGCTCGGCTCACCGCCATCCACCGGGACGCGCCAGATCTCGCCGCCGTAGGAGACGATGATGGCCCGCGAGTCAGGGGTGAACGAGAAGCCCGGGAGGACGTCGAGCGGGGCGCGGGACTCCTGGTCGTCACGCTGGACGGGGTAGACGAGCCAGCGTTCGGCGCCGGTCTGGAGGTCGCGGATGCGGAGCCCGGTCTCGGCGTCGAGACGGCTGCCGTAGACGAGCCATTTCCCATCCGGCGAGACGGCCGGCCTGATCCCGGACCCGTAGCGCGAGGTCATGAGCGTGCGCTTCCCGGTCTCGCGGTCGTAGACGGCAAGCTGGTACTGCGGGAAGATCGCGTTGTACTGCCAGTCGCCGGTGCGCTGGGCGATCCAGATGTAGCGCGGATCGGGGCCGAAGGCGGCGCCGAGGACCTTGAGGCTTTCGGGCTCCTTGATCAACTGGATCCCGGAGCCCCCGTCGCGGTGGTACATCCAGAGCTTGGCCGTGCTGAAGAGCCCCTCGGAGCGCGAGACGACGATCGCGCTCCCATCCGGAGTCCATTCAGGCGAGGCGTAGAGGTTGTCGTTCCCCTTGGTGACCTGGATCGTATCCTTGAGGTCCAGGGAGAGGCGCCAGACGTTGTCGCCACCGCTACGGTCGGAGATGAAGACGATCTCTTTGCCGTCCGGGCTGAAGCGCGGCTGCGCGTCGTAGGCCATCCCGCTGGTCAGCCGGGTCGCCTTACCACCCTCGATCGGGATCGTGTAGAGGTCGCCGAGAAGGTCGAAGACGATCGTCTTGCCGTCCGGGCTCACGTCGAGAGAGATCCATGAGCCGCGGGTGGTGGTGAAGGAGTGCTTGCGCGCCGGTTCGAGGGGGAGCGGAGACTTCGATTTCTTGGCCGTGGTGTCCTGCGCGGCGCCGGGCGCGGACTGTACCGGGGAGGCATGGGCCGGTGCGGCGGCCGCGGCGACAAGACACGTCCCGGTCAGGACGGCGAATAGCAAAGAGTTTACTCGCATGGGTGACTCTGCTCCGGGTGTAGGGTTGGAGCGACGGGAAGGCCGCGAGATGCATGATGCGACCCGGTTGGTAGAGTACGATCGGCCACGAAAACGGTCAAGAAGTCGTAGTGGCATACGGTCTGCCCCTATTCATTGGTGGAAATTGGGAGCGGATCCAGGTATTCAGGAGGGGCAATGCATATAGAATTGGATAGATTCGGCCCACTCCGTCTCCCGGTAGCGATGTTGTGCTGCGCCGCGGCGCTCTCGGTGACGCTGGGGGGGTGCGCGGCGACGCCGGAGCTGGTCCCCGCCCCCGGCGCGCAGCCTGCGCCCCCGGGTCCCGGCAAGGGTGCGGTCGCGGAGGTGCGCGGGATCCGGGTGATCGCGCGGTCGGACGCGTGGTCCGGGTTCCCCCCCAACCTCGACAAGGTGACGCCGATCCTGGTCACGATCGAGAACAACGGCAAGGTGCCGCTGCGGCTCCGCTACAACGAGTTCGCGCTGATAGCGCCGAGCACCGGGAAGCGCTACGCGGCGATCCCGCCGTTCAACGTCCGAGGGGTCGAGGTCGAGCCGGTCACCTCGCTCGGGTACTCGGGGTTCTGGGTAGCACCGTACTACGCGCCGTACTACCCGCGATTGCGGCCGTACCACGGCGCGTTCCCGTTCGACGAGTATTACTACGACCAGTACTACCCGGCCTGGGTGGACATTCAGCTCCCGACCGGCGACATGATACAGAAGGCGCTGCCGGAGGGGGTGCTGGATCCGGGGGGCCGGATCACCGGCTACCTCTATTTCCAGAACGTGGACCGTGACGCGGGGATGGTAGAGTTCACGCAGGATCTCGTCGACGCCGAGGATGGCAAGAGCTTCGGCACGGTGCGGATCCCCTTCGAGGTGGATTGATGGGGACCCGCCGTGCACGCGGCCACCGCCGGCGCGATGGTCGCCACCCCGGCGCTCGATCCTGACCGCACGGGTGAACGCGGCCGCCACCGCCGAGGTGGCGGCCGCCCCGCAACAGGTGCGGCCCACAACGTTGCGCAAGCCGCGCATCGAGCACCTCGATCGCCGCAGCACGACGGTCGCTGCCGCTCAGGAGACCGCGCTCCGCCTCAGCTTGATGCTGCCGTTGACCGTCCGGACCTCCAAGCGCCGCCCGCCCGCCTCACCGATGACCCCCGTTAGCTGACGACGGTTGATCCGCCCCTGGACCTGGATCGGGAAGTCGGTGTCTATCGAACCGTTCGTCGTCCGCGCATCCAGCTCCGCGCCGAGGGTGGCCGGGAATTCGAGGGTTATCGAGCCGTTGGTGGTCTTGAAGACGTTCGTCCCCTGCCATTCGGCGCGCCCGAGGGACGCCACGATCGAGCCGTTGACCGTGGAGGCGGTGGCGGTCCCGGTAGCGGAGAGGCGGATCGAACCGTTGACGGTGCGGGCCGAGATGTCGCCCGGGATCGAGTGCGCCTCGATGTTGCCGTTGACGGTCCGCGCGACGAGGTTCACCCCCTCCGGGACATAAACGACGAATTCGACTTTGACGTCGTTGTTGTTGGCGCTCAGTCGACCCTGCTCCCCGGGCCCACATACATTGTGAGAGGAGCGCGACGGATAGATAGCGCAGATGGTCACACCGCCAGCATGCGTTATGACGTCGAAGGTGACCTCGTCGGGGTTGCTCCTCCGTGCCGTCTTGAACGCCCTGACCTCTACCTCACCGCCACGGGCGGGCTCGGCGCGGATCGGGCCGTTGACCCCCTTGACCTCGATCTTCGCGCCCCGGGCAACGGTGCCGCGCCAGGCGAAGTCAGGGGTCTGCGCCCCGAGCCGCGCAGGTGCGGCAAGGGATAGGGCTAGGGAGAGCGTGGGGACGAGCAGCGCAGTCGCCTTGATGTGCTTCAATCCATGTACCATGACCTGATCTCCTCCGGTTCTCGCCCCGCCGGGGCGTCTCAGGTGAACGACTCGAGCGCTAGCCAGGCACATCTGGGTGCGTCGGTATGATAATGTCGATCCAACTTTGCTGTGACCATATCCAGGCGCACGGAGTCGCGCTCCGATCGGCTCGCGCTACCGTACGCGCCGACACTCATGCTCCAAGCGCACGCGGGCGCGCTCGCGCAAGGGGCGAGCACGGCTGTCCATACGCCGGGGATCGTGCGGTAGACGACGTCGTCTACGGCCGACCCTTACCCTCACCTCAGCATCCCTCTTGACAGCCACACACCCCACGGGCTAAGCTACCGGCGCTTTGAGAATGAATCTCATTCGCGCTAGTTGATTCACTTGGAGTCAGAGATGCCGATACTAGCCCTCTTGCTCGGATTCGCCCTCGCGGGGGCGCCGAGTGATGAACATGCCGTGTCAGATAGATTGCCGATCGATACGATCACGTCGCCGGCCCAGCCGGTATCAGACACTACGGCTCGACTGCGGTTCGAGATTCAAGCGCGTCCGCTGGTGGATGCGTTGAGCGAGTTCTCGCGGCAGGCGGGGGTGGCGGTGCAGCTCGAGCGGGAGTCGGTGGCTGGTCTCAGGTCGCGGGCGGTGGTCGGGGTGTACACGCCGCCGGAGGCGCTGCGCCTCTTGCTCGAGGGTACGGGGTTGAAGGCGGAGTACGCGGAGGGAGCCGCGCTGGTGGTGATCCGCGGTGCGTCGAGCGAGCTCCCGGTCTACACCTTGGCCGGGATCACGGTGACCGGTGCGGTGAGCCGCGGTTACACCCCGCTGCGGAGCAGCTCGGCGACGCGAACCGACACCCCGCTGCGGGACACCCCGTTGTCGGTGAGTGTGGTGACGAGCCAGCTGATCCGGGACCAGGCGATGCAGGGGCTGGCGGATCTGGTCCATTACGTCCCCGGGGTCACGATGGGCCAGGGCGAGGGCCACCGGGATGCGCCGACGATTCGCGGGAACAGCACGACGGCGAACTTCTTCGTGAATGGAGTGCGCGACGACGCGCAGTACTACCGTGATCTCTACAACGCGGAGCGTGTGGAGACGCTGAAGGGTGCGAACGCGCTGGCGTTCGGCCGCGGCGGTGGTGGTGGGGTGATCAACCGGGTGACGAAGGTCGCGCAGTGGATCCCGGTGCAGCGGTTGACGCTGGAGGGGGGCTCGTTCGACCACAAGCGGGCCACGTTCGACGTCGGTCGGGGGTTCGGCGCGCGGGTCGCGGCGCGGCTCAACGGGATGTACGAGGAGTCGGGCGGGTTCCGTGATGCGGCCGACCTCAGCCGCGTCGGCCTGAACCCGACGTTGGCGCTGGCGCTCGGTCCGCGCACGACGCTACACCTCGGGTACGAGTACCTGGACGACGACCGGGTGGTGGATCGTGGTATCCCGTCGTTCGAGGGGCGTCCAGCGCGGGCTCCGATCGAGCGGTTCTTCGGCAACCCGGAGCTGAACCGGTCGACGCTGGAGCTGCACGCAGCCTCGGCGAGTGTGGAGCACACGACGGCGGGTGGGGTGACGGTGCGGAGCCGGTTCCACTTCGCGGACTACGACAAGTTCTACCAGAACACCTTCCCGGGGGCGGTGAACGCTACCGCCACGGAGGTCCGGCTCTCGGCGTACAACAACGCGACCGACCGGCGTAACTACTTCAACCAGACCGACCTGGTCTACGAGCTGAACACCGGTGGGGTGCGCCACACCCTGCTGGCCGGGTTCGAGCTCGGGCGGCAGGAGACGGAGAGCTTCCGGCAGACCGGGTATTACAACGACACGGATGCCAACATCGACGTCCCCTTCACCCAGCCGACGGTCTCGACGCCGGTCGTCTTCCGGCAGAGCGCGACCGATGCCGACAACAGCACGAAGGTGACGGTCGGATCTATCTACGTGCAGGACCAGGTGGAGCTCACGCGGCGGTGGCACGCCGTGGTGGGTGTGCGTCTGGACAGGTTCGAGGTCGATTTCCACAACAACCGCAACGGCGAGGAGCTGAGCCGGAGGGACGATCTTCTCTCGCCGCGGGCGGGTCTGATCTACAAGCCGGCCGAGGCGGTCTCGCTCTACGGCAGCTATGGCGTGACCTATCTCCCGAGCTCCGGCGATCAGTTCGCGTCGCTGACGGCGTCGATGAAGGCGCTCGAGCCGGAGAAGTTCGCGAACAAGGAGCTCGGCGTGAAATGGGAGCCTCGTCCGGACCTGGTGCTGACCGGCGCGGTCTATCGGCTGGACCGGACGAACACAGCCGCCCCCGACCCGTCGGACCCGTCGAAGGTGGTGCAGACCGGCCATCAGCGCACCGAGGGGTTGGAGCTGGAGGGCTCCGGCCGGGTGACGTCGGCGTGGCAGGTGGTGGGTGGTGTGGCCTACCAGCGGGCGGAGATCGTCTCCGCGACTAGCGCCGCGCCGGAGGGTGCGAAGGTGCAGCTCGTCCCGGAGTGGACCGTCTCGCTCTGGAACCGCTATCAGCTGCTGCGGCAGGTGGGGGTCGGGGTGGGGCTGGTGCACCAGACCGAGATGTTCGCCGCGATCGACAACGCCGTCACCCTCCCCGGGTTCACCCGCATCGACGCCGCGCTCTACTTCCGTCTGGGGGATGTGCTGAGCGCGCAGGTCAACGTGGAGAACCTCTTCGACGAGAAGTACTACCCGACGTCGCACGGGAACAACAACATCATGCCGGGCGCGCCGCGCACGCTGCGTATCTCGCTGACTGCCGGGCGTTGAGCGCCCGAGGGGTCGAGTGAGGAGCCCCGCTCCCGGCGAGGTGCGCCGGGGCGGGGCTCCGCTCTTTTGGGCAGGTTTCGGTGTAGTAATTCGCCGTGACCGAGCGGGCGCATCGGGCTGGAGTCCCGGCCCCGCTCCGGCCGCGGCGGGGCCGATCGCAACCGGTGGGGGAACGTTCGGTGTGACTTGGGGTTCGTTGCCACCATTGCCCCGCGATGCGAATGTTCGTATGGGGTGGGTACAGGGGAGTGTATCCCCCGGTCCGACCCTTTCGCGAAACGCTCGGAGGGTGCATCTTCTGCCGCTCCGATTTTGCGCGCTCGTCGTGGGGCGGCAGGATCGGAGTTCGGTTTTCGGTTCCTGGTGTCCGGGGGCGGGTGGGCGCTCGGAGCCGATGGGATGTCTCTCAGGTAACCGGCATTGAACGAGGACGTAGAAGAGATGAGCTGGACGATAGACGACTCCCGCGACCTCTACAACATCGAGGGGTGGGGCGTCGGCTACTTCGACATCAACGAGCGGGGCCATGTGACGGTGCACCCCACCAAGGATCCCGCCCGCGGGCTGGACCTGTACGAGCTCGCGATGGATCTCGATGCGCAGGGGGTGACCCTCCCGCTGCTCCTCCGCTTTTCCGATATACTGCAGGCCCGGATCGAGACGTTGACCGAGCGGTTCCGGGCGGCGATAGAAGAGTTCGAGTACGAAGGCAACTACACCACCGTCTATCCGATAAAGGTCAACCAGCAGCGTCACGTAGTCGAGGAGATCCTGGCGTTCGGCGGGCGGTGCGGCGTGGGGCTGGAGGTCGGGAGCAAGCCGGAGCTGCAGGCGGCGCTGGCGCTCTCCGAGCGGACCGACCACATGATCGTCTGCAACGGCTACAAGGACGAGGAGTACATCCGGCTCGCGCTGATGGGGCAGAAGCTCGGTCACACGGTCCTGATCGTCCTCGAGAAGATCAACGAGGTGGACATCCTGCTGCGCGTGGCGGAGGAGATGAACATCCTCCCGACCGCCGGGGTCAGGATCAAGCTCTCGACGGCCGGTGTCGGGCGCTGGTCGGAGTCGGCGGGTGAGAAGAGCAAGTTCGGGCTCAACGCGTCGCAGCTGATACGGCTGTTGGACAAGCTCCACGCAGCGGGCCGTCTCGACGTGCTCAAGATGGTCCACTTCCACATGGGCTCGCAGATCCCCGACATCCGCAACATCAAGCTGGCGATGTCGGAGGTGGCGCGGTTCTACGTGGAGCTGAGGCAGCTCGGCGTGGACATCGAGTACGTCGACGTCGGCGGCGGGCTCGGCGTCGACTACGACGGCACCCGTTCGACCTCCCCGGCGAGCGTCAACTACTCGATACAGGAGTACGCCAACGACATCATCTATACGTTGGGCGAGGCGTGCCGGGAGAACGACGTCCCGATGCCCAACGTCATCTCCGAGTCGGGTCGTGCGCTAACCGCGCACCACGCGCTCCTCCTGGTCAATGTGATCGACGTCGAGACGCAGATCGAGGAGGTCCCGGAGGAGGTCGACGAGGAGGCGCATTCGTTGGTGCACGAGCTCCTGGCGACGTATCACGACCTGGGCGAGCGGAGCGTGCGCGAGATCTACCACGACGCGTCCTTCGCCAAGGAGCAGATGCGGATCCACTTCAACAGCGGCGTCATGTCGCTGCGTGACCGGGCGCAGGCGGAGCGGATCCATCTGGCGATCATGAACCGCGTCGCGGCGATGGCGGCGCTGGACCCCGAGGAGTACGAGGACATCATCCCCGAGCTCGATTCGGCGCTGATCGACCGCTACTTCTGCAACTTCTCGCTCTTCCAGTCGCTCCCCGACTCGTGGGCGATCGACCAGATCTTCCCGATCATGCCGATCCACCGCCTGGACGAGGAACCGACCCGGCGCGGGACGTTGCAGGACGTGACCTGCGATTCGGACGGGAAGATCGACTTCTTCATGGGGGGTCGCAACCCCAAGCCGAGTCTGGAGCTGCACCCGATCCGACCGGGGGAGCCTTACGTCCTGGGGATCTTCCTGACCGGCGCCTACCAGGAGATCCTGGGCGACCTGCACAACCTCTTCGGCGACACCAACGCGGTGCACATCCGGTTGACGGACAACGGGTACGAGGTGGGCGACCTGGTCCACGGCGACACGATTACCGAGGTCCTCAACTACGTCCAGTACGACGTCCCGCTGCTGGCCACGACCTTCCGCCGGAAGGTGCAGAACGCCCGTCACCTCACCCGGACCGAGGCGAACGCCTTCATCGCCGATTATATGGCAGGGCTGGAGGGGTATACTTATCTGGAAGGCTAGGAAATAGAAAATAGGAAATAGATTTTTGGGGGTGCCGCTACCGCGGTATGATTTGCGGTAGCGACACCCCCATTGCGGTGTGGTACGTATTGGGTAGGGCTAGCCGCGGGGGGATTGGGTGTGCCCCGCTCTTTCGCCGAGATATGCCAGAAGGGGGAGACGACGCAAGAGATCTTGCGCCATCAGGGTGTCCTCGCGTCGTCCTCCATCCAACCCTGCGGGGGCGCCACTCGCACCGCACGAGCCCGAAGCTCCGCGGACATCTCCACAGATCCAGCCTTCCCCGGGGAGGAACGAAGCGGCGAAGATCGGTGGGCCATCTTCGGGGTTCGCCACCGGCACCGGATACGGTTGGTCCCCGATTCCGCCGGCACCGAGGTTTCCGTTCGTATCAGCTCCCCAGCAGTACGCCTTCCCGTTGGTGCTCCAGGCACAGGTTTGCGCCGATCCACCTACGATCGAGGCGAAGGTCAGAGGTCCACTCTCGGCGTCGGCCACCTCGACCGGTGTAAGCTCGAAAAGCCCGGCGTACCCGACGCCCAGACGACCATCGGTGTTGCGGCCCCAGCAGTAAGCCTTGCCTGTTTCGGAGATGGCGCACGAGTGTTGTCCCCCGACCCCGACGTACGTATAGCGGACGGGCCCGTCGCTGGGATCGAGCACGCGTGTCGGCACCAAGCTGTTGTTCTGGAACGTACCGTCGCCCAACGCACCGAGATGGTTCTCGCCCCAGCAATAGATCGTGCCATCGACGGTCAGTCCGCAAGTATGGGAACTTACGGACGCTGAGATCGAGACGAACTCGAGGGGCTCGGACTCGCCCTTCGGCGGCGCGACAGGAGCCGGGATCGTCCTGGAGACGGAGTCGCCCGTGCCGAGGCGGCCAGCATGCCCCCAACAGTACGCCCGCCGCCCGGTGGTCAGGGCACAGGTGAAGTCTTGTCCGGCAACGACGGATGTGAACTGGACTCCTCCATCCATGGTGTCCACTACGGGGACCGGCACCGTACGATCGGTGGTCCCACCATCACCGAGAGCCCCGTGGGCCGCCGACCCCCAGCAGTAGGCCTTTCCGGTTTCTGCGACCGCACAGGTATGGAACAAGCCGGCAGCGATGGAGACGTAACGGGGCGACTCGCCCTGCGGGTCCGAGACCGCATCCGGAGTGGAAGTGGGGAAAGTCGAGCCATTGCCCAGTTGGCCGCTCTCGTTCACTCCCCAGCAGTATGCCTTCCCCTCGGAGCTCAGAGCGCAGGTGTGATGATACCCGATCGAGACAGAGACATACTCGACAGGGCCGTCATCCGGATCCGCTACAGGATAGGGTTTGTTCCTATCACTCGTAGACCCATCGCCGAGTATCCCATTGGTCCCCAACCCCCAGCAGTACAACTTCCCGGCGCTGCTCACGAGGCAGGAGTGGTGCTGCCCCACTGAGATCGTGGTCGGCACGAAGTGGAGGCCAGGTGTGATCTCTTTCCCGGAAACTACCGGTGCCGCGACATAGGCGCCGAAGGTGAAGCTCTCCACCCCGGCCGGCACATGCCAGCGCCAGGTCCTGGGGAGCGACGTCTGCCCCGGGGTGAGCAGCTGCTGATACTGGAAGTACGGCTGGTCGGATCCGATGAACATCGCCGTACCATCCTCGTTCTCGAGGGTGACCTGGCCGGCGTCGGCCGGAAGCGCCACCGGCTCGCCGGTGAAGAAGACCCGAATCCCGTCCGGGTGCACGCTGAGGCCATCCTCGGTACCTAGGGGCTGGTTTATGAGGTTGCGCACAGTCACATCAGCACGGAAAACCTCGCCTTCGTAGGCCACGTTCGACGCCTCGAGGGAGATGTAGGTGCCCTGCCCGCCGAGCACCACCGGTGTCACCCCCGCCGAGGGGGCGGGCTCGGCAAGCGTGCATGACATCTCCCCGGACCGCACCACCATCCGGCAATTCAGCGAGGCGAGCAGCTCTTCCCGACCACCCGGCTCCTCGCCCGGTGTCGGCGCGAGGGGCGCGTCGTGCTCGATGCAACCGGCCTGGGCCACGATCAGCGCGGCGCTGATCACAGACAATCCGATATTATGCCATTTGGTCATATATGCTCTCCTTCCGGGGGCTCTCCCTAGCGATCGTCCATTATTCGGATACGGATTTCTCTAGCTGCCATGAATCCTCACGCATCCAGGAGGAGAGCCGCGAAGAGCCGGCCGACGCCGTTTGCCAGCCCCTGGATGGCGTGGTCCTACCTACAATACGGAATTCGATAGAAAGAACGATCACCCTGGTGGGCCGCTCCCCCGGGTTCGCCACGACTCGTGACAATGAATCCGGCACCTCTGGCAGCAGCTCCGGCGCGGGGTGCTCCCCCTCCGCTCCAGACGCCGTCGCGATTCCGCTCCGGGGGAGACCCCGCGCCTACGCTGCAGACACGAAAGAGGCGGATTTGGTGTGATCTGTGCGGGAAGAGCTCGCCCCGCCGCGCCGGGGGATCGTTACGGCGAGGCGGGGCGGAGCGGGGTGATTCGACCCGTGCTGGGAACTAGCCGCGCGGATAGCGGTCGTGCCCCGCCCTCTCACCCAGGTAGGCGAGGAGTGGGAGGCGGCGGAGGGGCGAGGCGGCAAAGATCAGGTCGGGGCCGCCGGCCGGGTTCACGACCTCGTCCGGACTGGGCATGTGGTCATCGAAGAGCGTTCCGCCGTTGCCCAACTGGCCATATCCATCGTGGCCCCAACAATAGGCCTTTCCATTCGTCGCCGAGCCGCAGGTGTGTCCACTCCCGGCGGTGATCGTGGTGTACCGCACTGGTCCGCCTGGCGGGTCGACGACCGGGACTGGCACACTGTCAGATACGGTGAGGCCCTTCTGGGCATTGCCCAACTGGCCGAACTCACCATCGCCCCAGCAGTAGGCCCTACCGTCGGCCGTCAGGGCACAGCTCTGGGAGCCCCCCACCACGATCGAGGTGAAGCGTACCCCCTCCGGGTGCACCACTGCCACCGGCCTGATGCTGTTGCTCGTCTCGTTGTTGCCGAGCCGCCCCCGGCTTCCCAGTCCCCAGCAGTATGCCATCCCGGTGACGGCCAGGGCGCAGGTGTGACTGTGGCCGGCATCGATGGCAATCAGCTCTGGCAGCTCTTCCTCCCCTTCCGGAGCCAGTACCACGTGCGGCACGAGACGGTAGTCGCTGAACCCCGGGCCCAATAAGCCACCTCCGCCGGCGACCTCCCCGATCCCGAGCTTGCCGTAATGATTGTGCCCCCAACAGTAGGCCTTTCCGGCGTCACTCAGGGCACAGGTGTGGAAGACCCCGGCGTCGACAGCGACGAACCGGACGCCCCCGTCGATCGTATCCAGAACAGGTACCGGCGTCGGTTGGTCACTCGTACTGCCTGTACCCAGGGCGCCGTATTCGCCGTGCCCCCAGCAATAGATCCTCCCCGTCGTGGCCAGGGCGCAGGTGTGTACATCACCGGCCGTGATCGAGGTGAACTCCACAGTTTCGCCCTCAGGACCCGAGACCGCCACCGGTGTGGACCTTGGTACGACTCCTTCGACACCCAGCTGGCTTCTACCGTTGTCGCCCCAACAGTAGGCCTTGCCTTCCACGGTGAGGGCGCAGCTGTGGTCGCCGCCGGCGGTGATCGAAGCGAACTGTAGGCTCGGGCCGCCCCCCGGGCCCTTGACCGCCACCGGTCGGACGAGATAATCGGACGCCTCCGGATCACCATGCCCCCCCTGACCGTACCCGGAGTAGCCCCAGCAGTAGGCCTTCCCAGCCACGCTCAGGGCGCAGGTGTGGGCCCTGCCTGCAGAGATGGAGCTACCATCGATCCGGACCTCGCCGACGATCTCGTCATCCTCCGCTACGGCCGCGGCGACGTAGACGCCGAAGGAGAAGCTCTCCACCCCATGAGGCACCTTCCAATGCCAGGTCTTGGGGAGCGACCTCTTCCCGGGGCCGAGGACCTGTGGGTAGCGGAAGAAGTGTTGATCGGGCTTGGTGAAGGTTTCCTGCCCATCGGCGTTGTCCACCGTCACCGGGCCGCTGCCGCCGGGGTACGCCACAGGCTCGTCCATGAAGAAGACCCTCACGCCCTCCGGATCCAACGTCGAGCCATCGCTCGTCCCCATAGGCTGGGTCAGCATGTTGCGCACGGTCACATCGGTGCTGAAGATCTCGGTTTCGGGATCGTAGGCGATGTTCGACGATTCGAGTAAGACGTAGGTGCCCTGCCCTCCCAGAACGGCAGGCGCAGTGCCGGGTGCGATGTCGATCTCGTTCGGCGTACAGGAGATGCTCCCCGCCGCGACCTCCACACGGCAACTCATCGCGGCGAGCAGCTCTGCCCGACCACCCGGCCCGTCGCCCGGCGTCGGCGCGAGGGGCGCATCGTCTTCGATGCAACCGACCTGGGCCATGATCAGCGCGGCGCTGGTCAGAGACAATCCGATCTTGTGCCATATGGTCATATATGCTCTCCTTCCCGGGGGCTCCCCCAGTGATCATCCACTATTCGGCTACAGATTCCTCGATCTACCATGAATCCTCACACGTCCAGGCGGAGGGACGCGAAGGGTCGGCCGACGCCAATATCCAGCTCCCGGATGGCGTGGTCTTGTATACCATACGGAATTCGACAGAAAAAACGATCACCCTGGTGGGACGCTCCCCCGCGATCGCCTCGACTCGTGTGCAGGAGAAAGGAAGAGATCGCCCCGCCTCGCCGGCGGATCGTAGCGGCGAGGCGGGGCGGGCGGATCAGGTCGAAGGAGTCGGCGATCGACTAGCCGCGGGGAGAGTGGGCATGTCCCACTCCCTCACCTAGGTAGGCCAGCAAAGGCAGGCGGCGTAAGGGCGCCTGGGTGTGTCGGGCGTGTCGATTGTCGAGCCGCACGGGGATGCCGTCGGTACCGTAATAGTTCACTCCTCCGCGAACGCCGGCACGATCCCCGTCGCTCATGGGATCGAGCGAGGCGATCAACATGGCGGGGCCACCCGTCGGGTCCAACACCGCTGTCGGCCGGGTCTTATGTTGGGAACCAGGGCCGACGCCCAGCTGGCCCTCGGAATAGTGCCCCCAGCAGTATGCCTGCCCCGAGGTGGTCGAGCCGCATGTGTGGGAGTTCCCGGTCGTAATGGAGGTGAATTGCACCGCGCCGCTGGTTGGATCGACTACCGGAACGGGCACGCTGTCGTATGCCTCCAGGCCACTCTCGCCATTCCCCAACTGGCCGTACTCGCCATTACCCCAGCAGTAGACCTTGCCGGTGGTGGTCAGGGCGCAGGTGTGAAAACTCCCGGTCGCGATGGCGGTATATTTCGTCGCGCCGTCCGGCGGATCCGCTACCGCCACCGGTTTGTCCTTATTCTCCAACTCGCCGGTGCCGAGTTGGCCGGCGTTGTCTCTACCCCAGCAGTAGGCCTTCCCGGCGGTGGTCAGGCCGCAGGTGAATTCGTAGCCGCCGCTGATGGAGGCGAAGATGAGCGGGTCCGGCTCGCCCTCGGGCGGCACGACCGCCACCGGAGCGTGTTGCGGCGAGGTTCCGCCGTTGCCGAGTCGGCCATTCGAACCGGAGCCCCAACAGTAGGCACGGCCGGCGGTGCTCAGGGCGCAGGTGTGGAAGTCCCCGGCTTCGACGGCCGCGAACTGGATGCCGCCATCGATCGTGTCCAGGACGGCCACCGGCTTGTTCTGCGCTACGTTCGTGCCAATACCGAGCATACCGCTGCTATTATAGCCCCAACAATAGATCTTGCCGGTAGTGGCCAGGGCGCAGGTGTGCGCGTAGCCGGTCGTGATGGAGGTGTACTGGGGCGAATCGCCTTCCGGGTCCACTACCGCCACCGGCTTATTCCTCGCCCCGGTCACACCGATGCCCAGCTCGCCATAGCCGTTCATGCCCCAGCAGTAGGCCTTTCCGTCTATCGTCAGCGCACAGGTGTGACCGCCACCGGCGCTGATCGAGGAGAATTGGACGGGACCGTCATCCGGGTCCGATACCGCCACCGGCCTGTTCCGACTCGAGGTCGAGCCATTGCCCAGCTGACTCTTGCTACCGTCACCCCAGCAGTAGGCCTTCCCGTCGAGTGTCAATGCGCAGGTGTGGTTTTCGCCGCCGCTGATGGTTTGCGGGTCGATCTGGAGCCCGGCAAGGATGCTGTCCTCCCGCGCAACCGACGCCGCCACGTAGACGGAGAAGGTGAAGCTATCCACCCCATCGGGCACATGCCAGCGCCAGTTCTTGGGGAGCGAGGTTCTACCCGGGCCGAGGGCCTGGGGGTAACGGAAGAAGGGTTGGTCAGGTCTAGTGAAGACCGCCGTCCCATCCGCGTTCTGCAGGGTGACCGGTCCGGCGGCGGCCGGAATCGACGCGGGATCATCGATGAAGAAGATCCGCACCCCCTCCTCATCCACTTGCGCACCGTCCACCGTCCCGAGGGACTGGGTGAGGAGGTTGCGCACGGTCACATCGGCGCTGAAGATCTCGTCCTCGTAGGTCACGTTCGAGGACTCGAGGAAGATATACATCCCCTGTCCGCCCAGCACGGCCGCAGCGAGACCGTCCGCAGGGCCGGGCTCCACGCGTATACAGGTCATGCTCCCCGCCCGCGGCTCAACCCGGCACTCGAGTGCGGCCAGTACCGTTGCCGTCTCGTTCGCCCCGTCACCCCATCGCGGCGCCAGTAATGCGCCATCCTCAGAGCACCCGATCAGCGCCAACGCGCCGACCACACCGAATCCGATCCTGCGCCAGATGATCATCGGCGCACTCCTTCCCGGGGGCGTCCCCTAGAAGTTGTCCATGGTTGAGTATTTCAGCGATCGAATTGAACTCCCCCCCGGGCCGGCCAAGGCTGGCAAGATGGCCGGTGCGGATCGAAGAGCTGGCTGCCGAGCAGGGCCGGCGGTGACAGCACGGCATTGCGGCGGCGCAGACCGCCGTGTCGTGCGCGAGCGGGGGACACGGGTGGTACCAGTGGACCCGGCCTGACACTTGGGCGATGCACTACGGCAGCGCTTCGCAAGGTATATCGGGTGGCCAGGGCAGGCAAGGAATATTTCGACCGCCCGACAGGGCGAGCGCCCGGTAGCCGACGATACGCCGCAGCGCCGCCCCCCCGGGCGCCAAGATGTAATTTGAGGGGGGGGGGCGGCGGTTCACGGCCGGCGGTTCCGGGCAGGGCGGAGCGGGGATCCCACTCGAGCGGGTCTAGCCGCGGGGGGAGTGGGTGTGTCCCACTCCCTCACGCAGGTATGCCAGCAATGGCAGGCGACGCAGTGGCGCCGTGGGCCCAGTGGCCAGCTGGGTATGCCGGGGGGCTCCCTGACCGAGCCGCGCGGGGATGCCGTCGGTTCCGCAGAGGCTCGCGTCTCCGCGAATACCGGCACAGTCCTGACTGCTCACGGGATCGAGCGAGGCGAAGAAGAGGGAGGGCCCGCCCACCGGTTCCACGACCTCCACCGGCCTCTGTCGATTTGCCTGGGCGCCTTGGCCGAGTTGGCCCCAGGCGTCGTATCCCCAGCAATAGGCCTTGCCGTCGGTGGCCACGCCGCAGGTGTGGTAAAAGCCGACGGCGATGGACGCGAACTGGAGGATATCGCCACCCTCAGGTGCCGACACGGGGACCGGCGCGGTGCGGTCCCAATCGGAGTCGTTGCCGAGCCTGCCCCAATCTCCCTCGCCCCAGCAGTACGCCCGCCCTTCGGTGGTCAGGGCGCAGGTATGGTTGTCGCCGACGTCGAGCGAGACGAACTGCAGGACTGGTCCACCATCCGGCCCCGTCACGCTGATCGGCCTTTGATGGATCGTGATGTCGCCATGGCCGAGCAGGCCGCCGGCGCCATCGCCCCAGCAGTATGCCCTGCCGTCGACCGTCAGGCCGCAGGTGTGATATCTACCGGTGTTGACCGTAACCAACCGGAGGACGGGTCCGGCCAAGGGGTCCAGGACCGGATCGGGTACGGTCCGATAGGCCTGCGTCCCACCGAGGCCATTACCCAGCTTGCCCTGGAGTCCATTCCCCCAACAGTAGGCGAGTCCATCGACGGTCAAGGCACAGGTGTGCCATCTGCCGGCGCTGATCGAGGCGAACCGCAGCGCGGGGCCGCCATCCGGCCCCAGTACCGGGGTCGGCCTGAACTGGTTCGACGTCGTGCCAGTTCCGAGTTGACCCTCGGCCCCCTGGCCCCAGCAATAGGCCATGCCGTCGAGAGAGAGCGCACAGACGTGCCCCTCGCCGGCGGTGACCGTGGTCGGATCGATCGGGAGCCCGGCCACGACGTCGTCCTCCGCGGCGACCGCCGCCGATATGAAGACGGCGAAGGAGAAGCTCTCCACGCCAGCGGGTACCCGCCAACGCCACCTCTTCGGCAGCGATCTCTTCCCAGGCGTAAGCGCCTGCGCGTAGCGGAAGTAGGGTTGATCCGCAGCGGTGATCGTGGCCTCGCCGTCGGCGTTGTCGAGTGTGATCGGGCCACTGTTGGCGGGGGTCGGCGTGCCGACGTCGTGAAAGAAGACCCAGACGCCATCCTCGTCCATGCTCACCCCATCGCTCGTCCCGATCGTCTGTGCGAGGAGGTTGCGCACTGTCACGTCGACGCTGAAGATCTCGGCTTCGGAGTCATAGTCGGGGTACGACGACTCGAGGAGGACGTACACCCCCTGGCCGCCGAGCACCACCGGGGAGACGCCGCTGGGAGGTTTGGACTCCGCAACCGCACACGAGATACTTCCCGCTCCGACCTCTGCCCGGCAGTCGAGCACGGCGACGACTTCCCTCGCAGCAGTGGATCCTTCACCCGCGAGCGGCGCCAGGAGCGCATCATCATCCACGCATCCGGTGAGAACGAGTACGCCGGCTACGGCAACTCCGATCCTGCGCCAGATCATCATAGTGGCGTCCTCCTTTCCACGACCCCGACGAGAGGTCTCCCAAAGTGGAGCAAGTATCGAGACTACAATGCGATTTCGCCGACAGGGCCGGAACAGGCGTGAAGAGTCGGCAGGACCGAGATGGCGGCAGCATCACGAACTGGTTGGAAATCGGATTCGCCGCGCCGATCACGACAACGAATTATGCCGTCAGAGACGCGAGAAGTACGACAGAGGTGCCGTACGATAGATCATCTTTCCAAGATATATCGATACATCGAAAAGATGCAAGATTGTCATTCTATGCATATGACTGAATGCGACCCGTCCCGCCGGCGGGCGTTGCCGGCGGGGCGAGGGCCGCGTGGAGTGATCAGATCGCCGGTTCGCCGACCACCCTCTTCAGTACCGCCCCCTTCTCGAACCTAGTCCCCGGCTCGGCGTGGTTGAGGAGCGCCACCTTGTCGAGGGGGATGGCGGATGGGTAGCGCTGGTGGAACTCGGCGAGGGTCATGGCGCGGTCGAGGGTGACGGTCTGGATGCGGAGGGGTTGGACGGCGAGCGCCTTCGGGTCGGTGAGGCGGGCGAAGCTGGCGAGGGAGCCGCGCAGCGTCCTGTCGTGGTCGGCGAAGGCCGGCTCGGCGGCGAATGCCAGGAGCTGGAAGACGGCGTTTCGGTGGGCGACGAAGGTGGCGAGCCCGCGTATGGCGCCCCCCTGCGCCGCCGCGCGGAACTCGCCGCTGACGGCGGGGAGCCCGCCGATCCGGGTGCTGCCGATCGTGCCGGCGACGAGCCCCTGCTGTCCGAAGAAGGCGCGGGCGGCGGCCTCGGGGTCGCTCCCCTGGGCGAGGGTGAGCTGGATCATAGCGTCCTGTTCGGGGCTGGCCGCGATGACTGCGTTCTTCAGGTTCGCGGTCTGCCACCCCTCGGGGAAGTCGAGCTGAAACTCGAGGTCGGGGTGCAGGAAGCGGGAGCCGCGGAAGAACCCTTCGCGGGGGTTCGTCCCGTAGACGAGCCCGTCGAGCCGCCTCAGGAACGATTCCCGTCCGACCACGGCGGTGGCGGTGCCCGCGCCGTGTTGCGCGACGAGGCGTTCCATCCGCTCACGCCGGTCGCCGGGGTTCGGGTGGGTAGAGAGCCATTCCGGGGTCCCCGAGCCGCCGGCATCTCTGGTGACCCGGTCGAGCATGTCGAAGACCTGTGGCATCTCGCGCGGGTCGTAGTTGCCGCGGAGCATGTAGCGGAGCCCGAGCTCGTCGGCCTGGCGTTCGTCGTCGCGGCCATATTTGAGGAAGGCGAGCTGCAGCCCCGCACTCGCGACCCCCGCGATCCCCTCGAGGTCGGGGCGGAGCGCCGTCCCGAGCGCGAGCCCGAGCTGGGCGAGCTGCTGCGTGCTCATCCGCCCGACCGAGTGGCGGGCGGTGACGTGGCCGATCTCGTGGCCCAGGACGCCGGCGAGTTCGGCTTCGGAGCCGAGGTGCGCCAGGATCCCGCGGGTGACGTAGATGTAGCCGCCGGGTAGCGCGAAGGCGTTGACGATGGGATCGTCGAGGATGCGGAAGGTCCATGGTAGGTGCGGCCGTTCGGATTGCGCGGCGAGCCGCGAGCCGAGCTCCTGGATATATTCCTGGAGCGTATCGTCGGGGTAGAGCCCCATCTCCGCGACGATCTGCGGGTCGTACTCGCGCCCCATCTCTATCTCCTGCGCCTCGGAGAAGAGGGTGAACTGCCGTTTGCCGGTGGCGGGGTTGACGGCGCAGCTCACGAGGGTCGTCGCCATGGCGAGCGCGGCCACGGTGAGGGCGCGGGCAGGTCTGAATGGGCCGAAGAGTGTCGGACGACGACGTCGCCTGCGGGCCGCCGGCGGGCAGGCATCCCGCGTCGCGTGCCGCACTATTCGTCGTCTGGTGGATTCACTGCCGTTAGCGCCGTTCATGGTCTCTATTCTCCGCATGCCAGGGGTCTCTCGCCGGTATTCCCGGAAACACCGGCGCGGTAGTTCGTGTACCTCTCCTGGTTCGTCATGGTTTCGTTGGATATGGCCGAATGTGCCGCCATGCACCATATTCAGGTATCCAATCCTTACACAACCCCGGAGGTCAGGATGAGAGAAAGCTTCCGTCGCGCCGGCTATGCAATGCTGGCACTCGTCGTAACCGCGTGCGCCGCCGGTGACCGGGGCGGTCGTCCCGCGGAGGTGCAGGCGGCGCTGGACGGTATCACCGCCGATCGCTTGCTGGAACATATTACCGTCCTGGCGGATGACAAGTTCGAGGGTCGCGCCCCCGGTACGCAGGGGGAAGAGCTGACCGTCGCGTATCTGGAGGATCAGTTCCGGGGGATGGGGCTCCTGCCGGGGAACCCCGATGGTAGCTACGTACAGCAGGTCCCGCTGGTGGGGATCACGACGAAGAGCACGGCCACCTTCCAGGTCGGCGGGAAGCGTTTCGCCCCGCGCCCGCTCCACGACTTCGTGGCGGTGACGCGCCGCGTGGTGCCCGAGGTCGAGGTAAAGGATTCGGAGCTCGTCTTCGTCGGGTATGGCGTCGTCGCCCCCGAGTACGATTGGGACGACTACAAGGGGCTCGACGTTCGGGGCAAGACGATCGTGATGCTGGTCAACGACCCGGCGGTCCCGGACCCCGCGAACCCCGACCAGCTCGACCCCGAGGTCTTCAAGGGGAACGCGATGACGTACTACGGGCGCTGGACCTACAAGTACGAGATCGCGGCCGAGCTGGGCGCGGCAGCGGCGATCATCATCCACGAGACCGGGCCGGCGGGGTACCCGTGGGAGGTCGTCTCGGGGAGCTGGGGGGGCGAGAACTTCGATATCAAGCCGGCCGACGGCAATATGGGGCGCGCCGCGGTCGAAGGGTGGATCACCACCGAGATGGCGAAGGAGCTCTTCGCGGCCGCGGGCCACGACTTCGACGCGCTGAAGGCGGCGGCGGTCCGGCGCGACTTCCAGCCGGTCCCGCTCAACGGGAGGGCGAGCTTCTCGTTGAAGAACACGATCCGTGAAACCCAGTCCCGTAATGTGGTAGCGAAGTTGGAGGGGTCGGACCCCGCGCTGCGTGACGAGTACGTGGTCTACACCGCGCACTGGGATCATCTGGGTAAGGACGAATCGCTCGAGGGCGACCAGATCTACAACGGCGCGGTCGACAACGCGTCGGGCACGGCGGTCCTCCTAGAGATGGCGGGAGCCTTCGCGCGTCTCCCGAAGGCGCCGGCCCGTTCGGTCCTCTTCCTCGCGGTGACGGCCGAGGAGCAGGGGCTGCTCGGCGCGAAGTACTATGCCAGCGACCCGCTCTACCCCCTCGCCAAGACGCTGGCGAACATCAACCTGGATGTGATGAACCTCTGGGGCCGGACCAGGGACATCGTGGTGGTGGGGTACGGCAACAGCACGCTAGAGGATATCCTCGAGGCGGAGGCGCGGGTCCAGGGTAGGGTGATCGCTCCGGATCCGGAGCCGGAGAAGGGGTTCTTCTACCGGTCCGACCACTTCGAGTTCGCCAAGAAGGGGGTCCCGGCACTCTACGTCGATGCGGGCACCGATTTCATCGGGAAGCCGGCGGGGTACGCGGATGAGAAGCGGGCGGATTACAACGCGAGGGTCTATCACAAGCCGGCCGACGAGGTCGATCCCGCGTGGGATCTCTCCGGCGCGGTCGAGGACGCGCAGCTCCTCTTCATGGTCGGTTATCGGGTCGCGAACGCGGACCGATACCCGGAGTGGAAGCCGGGGACGGAGTTCAAGGCGTTGCGCGAGGAGATGTTGAAGGCGGCGTCGAACTGACCGGGTTGTTACGAGATTACGGTCGATTTGGAATGAGAGTGGCCGGCCCTGCGGGGCCGGTCATTTCATTTTGGGCCAGGTGGATTATGCAGCTTGATGGTTATCCGGCAGAATATCCCACGGGCCGGGCATTTCGTCGGGGTCGTAACGGGATCTGGTGTCGTGGGTAGCTGCGGGACCGATACCCGGAATCGATGGTCCCATTTCGTTGTGGCAGTTTAGGTAGCTGGTGTCGTGGTGGACCGTCCCGAGCGCCGGGCCTGCCGGAGCTTGGCGCGCTACGGAAACCGATTCCGGTAACTCGACTACCGGTCACGGAACCGTTTCGTCAACCAATCGCCGATCGTTTGCAGTATCTCCGGTGCGATCTTGGTCGACGGGAGCGTGGCGTAGCCCATAGGGTGGCCATCGGGGTCGGCGAGGAGGAGGTGGTTGGTATCGGGGAGGATATGGACCTCGACGTCGATGTTGCCGCCGCCGCGGATGGCGACCGCGAGGCGTTCCGCCTGATCTGGGGTTACCTGGCGGTCGGTCGCGCCGTGGAGGATCAGGACGGGCTGGCGTACCTTCGCGGCGGTGGGGAGGGGGTCGTAGTCGAGGAAGAAGCGGAGCCAAGGCGAGACGGCGGCCGCGTTCTCGAGCTGCTCGACGGCACGGGCGGCCGCGGAATCGCGCGCGGCGTCAGTCTTCAACGTCGTATCCGCGCCGATCATGTACCGATGTTGGTAGGCGATGATCTCGCGCCCGGTCTGGGCGGGCGGGGCGAGGAGGACGAGGGCGGCGATCGTGGTATCGGCCGAGGCGATCATCGGTGCTATGAGTCCGCCTTCGCTGTGGCCGACGAGCGCGATCCGTCGTGGATCGATCTCGGGGCGGGAGTGGAGGTAGGCGATGGCGGCGCGGATGTCGTCGGCGAAGTCGGCGGTGGTCGCGGTGGCGAAGTCGCCGGTGGAGGCGCCGACGCCGCGGTCATCGAGGCGGAGCACGGCGATCCCGCGGCGGCCGAGGGCGTCGGCGAGTTCGCGGAAGGGGGCGTAACCGGGGAAGACGTCCTCGTCCCGGCGCTGGGGGCCGGAGCCGGTGATCGTGATTACGGCGGGGACGGGGCCGGTACGATCCTTCGGGGTGGTCAGGGTCCCCGCGAGGGTGTGGGTGGCGACGTCGCTCGCGGCGGTGACGTCGCCTGGTGGATGGTGGCCGGACTTGGCCGGGGCGGCGGCCGGCACGGGGACGGTGACCTCCTCGGCGATGTAGGGTGCATCGGGCGGTGCGGAGTAATCCGGTGGCGTGCTCTCCCCTGCCCTCTTCGCCGCCTCGGCGTCCGATCCGGGCCCGACGCGGGTGATGGTCAGCCGCTGCGCCGGTATGGTCCCCCCGAGGACCCTCCCCGCGTCGTCGACCTGGAGCCGGACCTCGGAGCCGGCGGCGGCGATCGTGACGGAGTCCGGTGCGATGCGGGTCAAGGTGGCGCGTGTGGTCACCCCGCCGGCGAGGGCGAAGAGGGGGAGCTCGACGCGGTCGCCGCCGATGACGAGGGCGCGGCGGACTGCTTGTTCGAGGAGCGCGATCGAGGTAGGAAAGGTGGGGAGCGCGCCGGTCTCGGTCTGGAAGCGCTGCGTCTGGGTACCACCGGCGGCGGTAAGCTCCGCGATCACGCTGTCGCCCTGGAAGGCGATGTCGGCCGTCTGTGCGGGAGGCGCGGTGGCGGGGGTGTTGGGGGGCCAGGCGCTCATCTCCCAGCGGCTCACGAGGGCGTCCGGGGTGAGGGTCGCGGTGTAGCGCAAGCGTCCGAGCCGCTGCCCGGCGATCTCGCCGGCGAGGGTCCGCGTGGTGCGGGAGAAGGTTTCGACACCGAGGGTATCGTTACCGATGCTCATGATGAAGGCACCCTGGTCGGTCGGCTCCTGCCGGGGAGCGTGCCGGGCCGGGTGGTCGGTTCGCCCGATATGATCGGCCGGGGGTGCGCCGGATGGGTCGGGGGCCACCGCGGAGTGGAGCACCGGACCGGGTGGTGAGGCGGGAGCGCCGGTCGCGGCGCCGGCACCTGCCAGGTATCCCGCGCAGGCCAGGATGGCCGTGAGGACCGTCTTCGTCTCGAACATGCTACCTCCATCACCAGGGTAGTTCGGTACCGCCAGGGCGCTGGGGCGCGGAGTGCGAGTCCGCGGAGTTCGGTGCGCGCCTCAATATCCGTTGTCACCGCGGATGTCACAATGTGGGTATTACGCGGCGGTGGAGGCCGCGTTACCCTACCCTCCGCGCCTCACCACCGGAGGACGGTCGCGAAGATGAGTGGCGCGACGATCGTGGCGTCGGACTCGATCATGAACTTCGGCGTCTCGACCCCGAGCTTGCCCCAGGTGATCTTCTCGTTGGGGACGGCGCCAGAGTACGAGCCGTAGCTCGTGGTCGAGTCGGAGATCTGGCAGAAGTAGCCCCAGACCGGGACGTTGGGCCGTCCCAGATCGAGGTGCAGGAGCGGGACGACGCAGATCGAGAAGTCGCCCGCGATCCCGCCGCCGATCTGGAAGAAGCCGATCGAGCTAGTGGCCGACTCCCGTTCGTACCACTCGGCGAGGTGCGCCATGTACTCTATCCCGGTCCGCACCGTGCGGGGGTTCCGGATCTCGCCGGAGATGTACTGCGCGGCGAAGACGTTGCCGAGGGTCGAGTCCTCCCACCCCGGTACGTAGATCGGGAGGTCCTTCTCGGCCGCTGCCAGCACCCAGCTGTCCTTGGGATCGATCTGGTAGTGCTCCTCGAGGGCACCGCTCAGGAGGATGCGATAGATGTACTCGTGGGGAAAGTAGCTTTCGCCGCGGGCCTCGGCCCCCTTCCACTCGTCGATGATTAGGTTCTCGACCAGCCGCATCGCCTCCTCTTCGGGGATGCAGGTGTCGGTCACCCTACAGAGTTTACGCTCGGCGAGGGCGAGCTCATCGGCCGGGCTCAGATCGCGGTAGTTGGGGACACGCACGTAGAGATCGTGCGCGACGAGGTTGAAGATGTCCTCCTCGAGGTTCGCGCCGGTACAGGAGATCGCGTGGATCTTGTCCTGCCGGATCATCTCGGCGAGCGAGAGCCCGAGCTCGGCGGTACTCATCGCGCCGGCCATGGCCAGGAACATCTTCCCGCCGCGGTCGATGTGATCCCGAAACGCCTCCGCGGCATCGATCACGGTAGCGGCGTTGAAGTGACGATAGTGGTGCTTCAGGAAATCGCTGACAGGGGTATGAACGACAGGGGGCTGGTCGTCTTTCCCTCGAATCGAATTGCTAGTCGGGACCGTACGTGGCGCCGCGGGTGGTGCGGCTGGAGCAGTGTGCGCGGAGGTGGCTGACATCGGCCTGAGAATCTTCTCCAATTGCTATATTCCTCCCGAGGGCTGGGCCGGAATACCGGCACATCGAGGCTGCGGCCGACGGCAGCTCGTGCACCCGCCGACCGTACAACAATTGTAAGTTGGCCATTATCAACCCTTAAGTCCAGGGACGCCCGGTACGGTCGGCGTGCCGCGGGGGATTTCAAGATTCGGGTGAGATCACGCGGAGGCGAGGTGCGTCTGGGGAATCCCCGGGCTCCCGGCGGTCACCAGGCGCCCGGCGGTACGCCACAACCTCCCAGCTACGCCCGCCGCGCCTCCGCGTTACCCTTACCCTCCGCGCCTCACCACCCGAGAACGAGCGCGAAGATGAGGGGCGCGACGATCGTGGCGTCGGACTCGATGATGAACTTCGGCGTCTCGACTCCTAGCTTGCCCCAGGTGATCTTCTCGTTGGGGATGGCGCCGGAGTAGGAGCCGTAGCTGGTGGTCGAGTCCGAGATCTGGCAGAAGTAGCCCCAGAGCGGGACGTCCTCCCGGCGCAGGTCCTGGTGCAGCATCGGGACGACGCAGATCGGGAAGTCGCCGGCGATCCCGCCGCCGATCTGGAAGAAGCCGAGCGAGGCATCCTTCGTCGTCTCGGTGTACCAGTCCGCGAGCTCGATCATGTACTCGATCCCCGTGCGGACGGTGTGCACGTTCTTGACGTCGCCGGAGATGACGTGGGACGCGTAGATGTTCCCCATGGTCGAGTCTTCCCACCCGGGGACGAAGATCGGGAGGTTCTTCTCGGCCGCGGCCAGCATCCAGCTGTCCTTGGGGTCGATCTGGTAGTACTGCTCGAGGGCGCCGCTCAGGAGGATGCGGTACATGAACTCGTGGGGGAAGTAGCGCTCGCCCTTCTGGTCGGCGGCGACCCACTCCTCGAGGATCACCTTCTCGATCCGCCGCATCGCCTCTTCTTCGGGGATGCAGGTGTCGGTGACCCGGTTCATGTGGCGGTCCAGGAGGGCCTGCTCGTCCTGCGGGGTCAGGTCGCGCCAGTGCGGGACCCGCTCGTAGTAGTCGTGCGCGACGAGGTTGAAGATGTCCTCCTCGAGGTTCGCGCCGGTGCAGGAGATCCCGTGGATCTTGTCCTGGCGGATCATCTCGGCGAGAGAGAGCCCGAGTTCGGCGGTGCTCATGGCGCCCGCCAAGGTGACGAACATCTTGCCGCCCTGGTCGAGGTGGCGGCGGTACGCCTCGGCCGCATCGATGAGCGAAGCCGCGTTGAAGTGACGGTAATGGTGCCTCAAGAAGGCGGAGACCGGGGCGGCGCCGGCCGCCGTATCATGAGTCTTCAATTCGGGGGTTCCTCCTCTGACGCCGCGCGGGCGGTTAACTCATGGACATGCGGCCGGCGCTGGTGGCACCGGCCGCGGTGATAGGTGAAAGTTGGGGGATTCCGCCGCGGAAGTCTAGTCCGGTGTGCCGCTAGGGACTTAGGCGCCGTGCAGCGGCCGCCGGGAACCATCCCGGCAGCGGGTGGTAATGCTCGGTACGACAGGGCGCCGGAGGGGCTGGAAACGCAGTGTAATCAGCGCGGATGGCAGAGGGTGTCCCACGGCGGGCAATGGTGCCGTACGACGTCGTCTACACGACTCTTGACGGCAGCTGGAATGGAGCGCAACTTTAGGGGATATTCTCTTATTCCACAGGTCAGGTTCGTAGGACCTGAACCGATGCCGGTACGCTGGCCGGCATCAATCATCCTTCCTTGAAGTGTCCAGCTCCCGGAGGACGAATGAGCGTCAGCGAGAAGACAGCCCAGGCACAGGAAGCCTGGGGGAGCCGGATCGGTCTGATCCTCGCGATGGCGGGGAACGCGGTCGGTCTCGGCAACTTCCTACGGTTCCCGTCCCAGGCCGCCCAGAACGGAGGCGGCTCCTTCATGATCGCCTACTTCATAGCGTTCTTCCTCCTAGGCATACCGCTCATGTGGATCGAGTGGGGTGTGGGGCGGCATGCGGGGCGGTACCGTAAGGGGCACGTTCCGGGGATGTTCGCGGCGCTCTGGAAGCATCCGGCGGCGAAGTACCTGGGCGTGGTCGGGATGATCATCCCGCTGGTAGTCCTGATCTACTATTCGTATCTCGCGAGCTGGACTCTGGCGTTCGCGGTCTTCTCGGCCATCAAGGACTATTGGGGATACGAGACGCAGGAGGCGATGATCGGCTACCTGCGCTCGTACCAGGCGATCGGCGACTCGTCGGTCCATGGCATCGGCAAGCCCTTCCTCTTCTATTTCATTACTCTCTTCCTGACGATCTGGGTGGTGTCGCGGGGGATTAGCGCCGGGATCGAGAAGCTGGCTAAGATCGGGATGCCGATCCTCTTCGCCTTCGCGATCTTCCTGGCGATCGCGATCTTCATGTTGCCGCCCGGGGCGGATGGCTCGACGGCGCGGGACGGGTTCAACTTCATCTTCAACCCCGACCTTTCGCTCCTCAAGAGCCCCAAGACCTGGCTGGCGGCCGCGGGTCAGATCTTCTTCACCCTTTCGGTGGGGATGGGCACGCTGCAGGCGTACGCGTCGTATCTCTCGAAGAAGGATGACATAGTTCTGTCCGGTATAGCGACGGCGGCGACGAACGAAACGGCGGAGGTCGTGCTCTCGGCGTCGATCGCGATCCCGGCGGCGGTGGTCTTCTTCGGTACGGCGGGCGCGGTGGCGGTGGCGCAGTCGGGTTCGTTCAATCTCGGCTTCGCGGCGATGCCGGTGGTTTTCCAGAAGATGGGGACGCTCGGCCCGTTGCTGGGCGTGATGTGGTTCGGTCTCCTCTTCTTCGCCGCGATCACCTCGTCGGTGGCGATGGCGACCCCGATCCTGGCGTTCTTCCGTGAGGAGTTCGGTGTCCAGCGCGAGAAGGCGGCGTGGATCCTGGGCGCGATCGCGCTGGCGTTCGGTCTGCTCACCATCGTCTGGTTCGAGCATGGGATGCTGGACGAGTGGGACTACTGGGCGGGCACGTTTGGTCTGGTGGTCTTCGCCACGATCGAGACGATCCTGTTCATGTGGGTCTTCAAGCCGGACAATGCCTGGGAATCGCTGCACGAGGGTGCCGACATCAGGATCCCGCGGTTCTTCAAGTTCGTGATGACCTACATCACGCCGCTCTATCTCCTGATCCTGCTGACCTGGTGGGGCGTGCAGGAGGCGTGGCCGCTGCTGACCCTGGCGCCGTACGCCGATGGTACGCCGCGTTACCCGGCGGAGAGCGTGCCGTATGTCCATGCGTCGCGCGCGATCATCGTTGGGTTCGCGGTGATAGCGGTATTCCTGGTACGGGCGGCCTGGAAGCGGAACGGCTATAACGATCGCGAGGGGTTCGTCGAAGTCGGTACGGAGCCGGCCGTCGTCTCCTCCACGGCGAAGGAGGTAGTCTGATGACCACGGGCGCGATCATCTTCATGGCGATCAGCTGGGCGATCGTCCTCAGCCTGACCTTCTGGTCGTACCGCAAGATGTTGAGCGGCGACAAGTAGGTGGAGGCGGTGGAGTAGTCGGTCTAGCGGGGCTGAGCCCGCCCGACGGGCAACGGGGTTGCCGCGGCATCGGGACGCGGCGCCCGAGCTGCCCAGGGGTATCCAATCCTGCCAGGCCGGGACGGTGAGAGAACATGCCGTCCCGGCCTCTTTTCGTGTCCGGGATCTCCCTGCCCCGTGCATAGTTCTTGCCCGTCGGCACGGGTATGCGCCATGTAACTGCCGTATCGTGTCTCCTGCTCGCGCTGTCGCCGATAGGTTGTGGGGAGGGGAACGTCCTCGACCTGGTGCCGTCGAGCAGGTTGATCCAGAGCACGATCGCGCGGGTGCTGCCGAGCGTGGCGTTCATCGAGGTGCGGGCGCGGCCGGGGTCGTTGACGGGGGCGTCGGGCGCGCAGGCGCCGCTACCGCCAGGCGCGCCGTACGACGAGGAGCCGCTACCGCCGCCGTTGCGGCGGGGTCCGGTTTTCGAGGCGGGCTCCGGGGTAGTCGTCACGAGCGACGGTTATATCATCACGAGCTCGCACGTGGTACAGGATGCGCGCCAGGTGCGGGTCACGCTCTACGACCGGCGGCAGTTCGACGCGCGGGTGGTGGCGCTCGATCCGAGCACTGACATCGCGGTGCTGAAGATCGACGCGACCGGCCTGCCGGTGGCGGAGATGGGGAGATCGGACGCACTGCAGGTCGGGGAATGGGTGTTGGCGCTGGGGAGTCCGCTCGGCCTGCTCTTCACGGCGACGACGGGGATCATCAGCGGGAAGGGCCGGACGATCGGGATCCTGGAGCAGCCCGGGGTGGGGGTGCAGGCGCCGCCGTTGGAGAACTTCCTGCAGACCGACGCGGCGATCAACCCCGGCAACTCGGGGGGGCCGTTGGTCGACCTGCGCGGGAGGGTGGTCGGGATCAACACAGCCATTGCGACGGAGACGGGGCTCTTCGCGGGGGTCGGGTTCGCGGTCCCGATCGACCTGGCGCGGCGGGTGGCGCAGGACCTGATACAATACGGGTTCGTGCGCCGTCCCTTCCTGGGGGTCATGGCGCAGGACGTGACCGCGGTGGACGTCGAGATATTCGGGCTGCCGGCGGCCAAGGGGGCGAAGGTGGTGCAGATCGTGGAGGGGGGCCCCGCCGCGCAGGCGGGGCTGGAGCTGGGGGATGTGATCGTCGCGCTGGACGATCGCGAGGTCGAATCCGCGAGCGATCTGCAAGCGGACCTGGCGGAGCTCGAGCCCGGGCGACGGGTCCGGATCAGGCTCTTCCGCGATGGGAAGGAACGCACGATCCCGGTGGAGCTGGGGATGATCCGGACCGGCGGCCCACCCCCGCCCCCCGGCCCGGGTGAGGAGACCGGGGTGTTGCGGCTCGGGTTCTCGGTGACCGAGGGGCCGGCGGGTGGGGTGTTGATCACCTCGGTCAGCCCGTACTCCGCCGCGGCGCGGGCCGGGCTCCGGCCCGGACAGGTGATCGTCTCGATCAACCGGCGGGAGGTGCGTACCGCCGCCGAGTTCGTGGCGGCGGTGCGGGAGATGATGAGCGACGCGATACTCCTGATCGTGGAGGATCCCGACCTGGGCCGGATCCTCATCAACTACCGTCTCGACCCGGCGCCGGCGTTAGGGGAGTGATACCGAATCCGGTTGTTTCGTGCCTGGAGCGTAGGTACGGGATTCGGGATTCGGGATTCAGGGTGGTGCTGTGCTGGAATGATGTCTGAATAGCCGAACTTGGTATGAGTCGCCGTAATACCGCTCCGGACTCAGGGGCGGGGAGCCCCTGAATCCTGCAGTCGGCGGCGTGGTCAGAAGACCAGCGCCCGGGCGATGACGAAGATGAGCGCGGCGACGGCCGCGGAGACCGGCACGGTCGCGACCCAGGAGTTGGCGATGCTGCGGACCATCCCCATGTTGAGCGCGCCGATCCCCTGGGCGAATCCGATCCCGATGACTCCACCGACGAGGGTGTGGGTGGTGGAGATGGGGAGCCCGAGGCTGCTGGCGATGAGGACGGTGGTCGCGGCGCCGAACTCGGCACAGAAGCCGCGGGTGGGGGTGATCTCGGTGATCTCCCGTCCGATAGTGGCGATGACCTTGTAGCCGTAGGTCGCGACCCCCAGGACGATCCCGCCCCCGCCGAGGACCAGGACCCAGAAGGGGACGCCTACCCGTGCCGCCACCTCGGTGAACCCCGACTGCGCGACGGCGACGACCGCGGCGAGGGGGCCGATCGCGTTGGCGACGTCGTTCGCCCCGTGGGCGAAGGCGACGAAGCAGGCCGTCGCGATCTGGAGGTAGGCGAAGATCTTCTCCACGTAGTCGTACGGGCTGGCGCCGTTGGCTGGCCGGCTGTTACGGATCAACCAGTGTACCGCCACACCCGTGATCGTTCCGGCGAGCGCAGCCAGGGCCAGGGCCAACGCGGCCGGTGGGACGGAGACCCGGTTCTTGAGGACCTTGTAGATGAAGGAGAGGACCATGACCGCCACGGTCAACCCGACCATGTAGGGGGCGACGCGTTTGGTGGCGGCGACCGGGTCGTCCCGGCGCATGATCAGGCGCCGGACGGCGTAGAAGCTGAGGAAGGAGAGGAGCCCACCGAGGAGCGGGGAGATGATCCAGCTCCCGACGATCCCTACCAGTCCACCCCATTTGATCCCGCTGAAGCCGAAGCTGACGAGGCCGATACCGATGACCGCGCCGACGATCGAGTGCGTGGTCGACACCGGGAGTCCGAGGTGCGTGGCGAGGTGGAGCCAGGCGGCGGCGCCGACCAAGGCCGAGAGCATCCCGACGGCGAGGATGAGGGGCCCATCCGTGCCGAGGACACCGGTCGGCTCGAAGAGAGAGACATCCACGATCCCCTTGCTGATCGTCTGGGTGACGTGGGAGCCTATCAGGATGGCGCCAGCGAACTCCAGGGTACCGGCGATAACTATGGCGGAGACGAGCGTGAGCGCACCCGAGCCCACCGAGGTGCCCATGGCGTTGGCGACGTCGTTCGCGCCGATCGTCCACGCCATGTAGAGCCCGCCCAGCACCGCCACCACGAGGATGATGGTTGCCAGGCTCATCGCTTCGCTAGCATCAGGCGGAGCAGGTCCGCGGTGCTCTCTGCGTGGTTGGCCACGGCGCCGAGCACGCGGAAGATGTTCATCCAGAGCATGATGGAGACGGCGCCGATCTCGCTCTCGTACTCGAAGAGCTGCTTGCTCGCGGCGGCCTGGTAGCGGTCGGCCTCGCGCTCGAGCTCCCGGACCTCGTTGATCTGGCGCAGGATCTTCTCGACTTCGGGGCCGGTGAAGGAGGCCTCTTCGAGGGCGGGGAGCTCCTTGGCGGCCTTGAACCACGCCTCGCTCGTAGCGATCACGCTGTCCACGAGCGCGAGCACGGCCTTCCTCATCCCCGGCGGGGTGGGGGTCGCGCGCATGGTGGCGAGGACGCCGATGTCCTCGACCGAGTCGGCGATCTTGTCCTGCGTACGCAGGAACTGGAGGACATCGCCGCGGTCGACCGGCATGAAGAGGGACCGCGGGAGGTGGTCCCGGATATCGTTCTTGATGACGTCGGCCCGGTGCTCGAGCTCACGGATCTGGGCGTAGACCTGCTCGGTCCGCTCCCAGTCCCCTGCCATGAACGCCTCGAGGAGAGGCCGGATCAGTACTACCGTATCGTGAACCCGTTCGGTGTGCTGTGCCAGCGGCCCGAAGGGTGATCTACCGAAAAGTCCGAATATAGAGCGCACGTCGCTCACCTCCGTTCGAGTGGTGGTGAGCACGAAAGGTAGCTTTCGGGGTCCCGGGGGGCAATCGTTGCGTAGTAACATTCTCGTCACGACGACGCCCCCCGGGCCGCCCACGCGGCCGGAGTCAGGCCCTGCCGATCTCCTCCAGGTCCAGCCCCTCGTCGTACCAGATCTTCTTGCCGAAGGCGGACAAGGCGAGCTCGACGGCGAGCTCGGCGGTCATGTTGGCGCGGTCGAGGATCGGGTTGACCTCGACGAGGTCGAGGCCGGCGAGGAGGCCGGTCGCGGCGACGTACTCCATGGCGAGGTGGGCCTCGCGGATGTTGAGCCCGCCGGGGACGGCGGTACCGACGCCGGGTGCGTAGGCGGGGTCGACGACATCGAGGTCGAAGCTGACGTAGATCCCGTCGGTGCCGCGCGCGGCGATCTCGACGGCGCGGTCCATGACGGCGCCGATCCCGAAGCGGTCGATCATCGGCATGGAGAAGACGGTGATCCCGGCGTGGCGCATGAGGACCTTCTCCTCGGGGTCGAGGGAGCGGGCGCCGACGATGACGACGTTGGCGCAGTCGATCCGTGGCCCGGCGGGGAGTAGTCCATCGAGTGTGATGAGGCGTTCGTCGCCGTAGCCGCAGAGGGCGGCTAGCGGCATCCCGTGGATGTTCCCGGACGGCGTCGTCTCATCGGTGTTGAAGTCGCCGTGGGTGTCGACCCAGATGAGGCCGAGCTTACGGCCGTCCCTGACGGCGCCGGTGAAGGAGCCGATGGCTAGGCTATGGTCGCCGCCGAGGACGAGGGGGATGCGGCCGCCGGCGACGGAGCGGCTCACGACGTCGACCAGTTCGCGTTGGACTTCGATGATCGGGTCGAGGTATTTGAGCCGCGGGTCGCCGGGGGAGCAGTTCTCACGGATGGGGACGGCTACGTTGCCGAGGTCGCGGACCTCGAGGCCGAGCCGTTCGAGCCCGGCTTTGAGCCCGGCGTAACGGATCGCGCTCGGCCCCATGTCAACGCCGCGTCGTCCGGCGCCGAAGTCGAGTGGTGCGCCAATGATATCGATCTGCATAGCTGGTTCTACCCGCTCGGGGTGGGTGGGTGCCTGATGCAGGTGGTACCGATCTGCTCTGGTAAGATGCTGGACGGAGGCGAGGACGCAAGGTATGGCGGAATGGGGTGAGGTGATAGCGGCATGGGCGGTGGAGAGGGGTGGGGGGGCGGGGAGCGGCCAGGGAGTGGGGTGGGGGCTGCGGCGACGCGGGTGGCCGATGGGTGTCACGATTCCTGGGGCTGGAGCGTTGCTGTGTTGGATTCAGCGCTGGATCACCGGCGGCGCGGCGAGGCGATCGAGTGCCGTGGCTGCCGACCGAGAATATTCCGGGCGACGCGAGTCGGTCCCCGGGCGAAGTTACATCCAACAGGAGTTTGGCATGTTCCGCAAGCATCGTAATGCCGCGTTCTTCGCACTCTTCCTGGCAGTCGCTGTCGCGGCCTGCGACGATGACAAAGACCCGGTCTCGCCCGATCCGGTCACGATGGAGGATGTGGCTGGCGAGTATATCGCAGAGGGTGAGAAGGGAGTACTGAAGGGGGTCGCGAACAACGACACGACCGACTGGCTGAAGGATGGCGGGAAGCTCACGCTCGCGCTGACGAAGGATGGGGACGTGACGGGTGAGCTCCTTCTCCCCGGCGCTGGTGCGGGCGGCGAGGATCTCGAGGTCGATCTGGACGGGACCTGGGAGCTCAAGGGCGACACGGTCCGTCTCTCTCCGACTGCCGAATCGTTCCTGAAGGAGCTGCCGTTGGTCTTCAAGGACGGGAAGCTCCAGGGGAAGAAGGAGATCTCTGGCGTCCAGTACGAGGTGGTGCTGGTCCGGGAGGACGACTGAGCGGGACCGGCGCGGTCCAGAGCGGCAGTATCCGCCGATCGTGTGCTGGATATGGCGCCCCCACGATCCTGGGGGCGCCGTCGTTTTTTTCATACGGTCGGGGCGACTTGTCGCTGAGGTGCAAGACCGACAGATTGGGAGGGTGTTGCCGGCCCGCGGTGCACGGCGGGCCGGGCAACCGCAGTCGCCGGAGACGCACTTCAGCCATGGCAAGGTGAGGGGATGGGTTATCACATAGAGGACCTGCTGCACCTCTTCGATCTGGAGACGATCGAGGTCAACATCTACCGGGGCCGGAACCGCGACATCGGCACCGGCCGCCTCTTCGGCGGGCAGGTACTGGCGCAGGCGCTGGTCGCGGCGAAGCGGACGGTGGAGGACGACCGCGTCGCGCATTCGTTGCATGGGTATTTCATCCTCCCCGGGGACCTGAACGCGCCGGTCGTCTACTTCGTGGACCGGCTGCGGGACGGGAAGAGTTTCACGACGCGGCGGGTCACGGCGATCCAGCACGGCCGGGCGATCTTCAACATGTCGGCGTCGTTCCAGGTGATGGAGGAGGGGCTGGAGCACCAGGCCGCGCCGCCGCAGGTACCGCAGCCGGAGGAGTTGCAGAACGAGCTCGACCTCCTGCGAGGGATGGAGGACCGGATCCCCGAGCATCTCCGTTCGGTGCTGTTGCAGGACCGTCCGATCGACTGGCGTCCGGTCGACCCGCTCGACCCCTTCGAGCCGGAGCCTCGTCCGCCGGTGCGTTACGTCTGGCTCCGAGCGATCGGCCAGCTCTCCGACGACCCGATCGCGCATCAGGCGGTGCTGGCGTACGCCTCGGACTATGGTATCCTGGCGACCGCGCTCGCGCCGCACGGCTATTCGATACGGACCCCGGGGATGCAGGCGGCGACCCTAGACCATGCCATCTGGTTCCATCGCCCCTTCCGCGTGAACGAGTGGTTGTTGCACGCGATGGAGAGCCCGGCGGCTTACGGGTCGAGGGGGTTCGCGCGGGGGAGCATCTTCACCCGCGACGGCCGCCTCGTCGCCTCGGTGGCGCAGGAGGGGTTGATCAGGGTGTGGAAGAGCTAGGAGATAGGTAGCCCCGGACAGCTGCGCGTCGCGCGAGGTGTCCGGGGCGTGTCGCGTCCTGCGCCTATGGCGCCATGGGCGGCTCCGGGCCGCACGTGGCGTCCAACTATTTTCTGATCCTAATCACCACTCCCTTTGACCAGAACGGGTACTTCCGCGCCCCGGAGCACCTTGTCGGCGACGCTGCCGAGGGCGAGGCGGCGGAGTCCGCCGTGCCCGCGGGTGGCGATCCCGATCAGGTCGATCCGGTTCTGGGCGGCGTAGTCGAGGATGGCGGCCGCGGCGCTCAGCTCGGTGCGGATCGCGGTCCGGACGGCGCGGACGCGCCCGGCGATGCGGGCGGCGACGTCGTCTAGATAGGCTTTGGCGTCCGCTTCGATGGCGGGGAGCTGTTCCTGCCAGAGGTCGGCGGCCCAGGCGCCGGTCATCGGGTCGGGGAGGATCGGGATCTGCACGACGCGGAGGAGGGTGTATTCCGCGTCGGGGCCGACGAGGTCGACGACGGGGTCGATCGCGGACTCGGCGAGTTCGGAGCCGTCCAGGGTGATCAGGGGGCGGCGGGCGATGGTGCCGGCGAGTAGTTCGGCACCGGGCGCCGTGCCCTGGGCCGCGCGCAGGACCTCGCCGGTCGACTCGCCGAGCCCCGCCTTGACCGCGGCGGCGGGGGTCGCCGGGGTGTGTCGGCCGCTGGGGCGCAAGGCGAGGACGGGGATGGCGGCCTCCCGGACGAGCGCGTCGGTGGTGCTGCCGAGCCAGGCGCGCTGGAGCCCGCCCCAGCCGTGCGTCGCCACGACGACGAGGTCGATCTCGTGCCGCTCGATGTAGTCCAGCAGCTCGGTCTGGGCCTTCCCCTTTAGGACCTCCGCGTTGGCCGGCACCCCGGTATCGGCGGTGATCTGCGCGGCGAGGAGCTTCAGCTGTCTTTCGGCGACCTCCTCCGCAGTGATCGTGAATTGTCCGAAGAGCGGCTCGACGACGTGGACGAGCCGGAGCTCGGCGCCGGTGCGTTTGGCCGCGCCGACGGCGAGGGGTAGCGCCTCTTCGGAGAAGGGCGAACCATCGAGGGGGATCAGGACCTTGTGGTACATGGTTCTATTCGGATAACGGTTGAGTGGGCGCCGTTGTATGGTCGTCGTGCTGTCCTAGCTGCGCGGGCACCGCGCGACCTTCCCGTGGTGAACTTACCAGCGTCGTTCGTTCAGAGCCGCGCGGGCGGGGTCGCGACGGCGTCCGCGCCTCGAGTGGCAAGATCATTGCCGCCTCGGGATATTGCAAGGATCGCGTCGGGGGCGGCGCCCGAGTCGTCGCTTGCGGAGTGGAACGACGCCGTCGGAGGTGGGCGAAGCCGCGCACTATATTACCCTTACCGGGTATCATCATAGGTAGTGTCGCGCGTGGCGCGGCGGTCGATTTTTCTCCAGAGGTGTGAGGTCAGTTGCAGTTGGCCGAGACAACAGAACAGGGTGTGGTGGAGGGGGAGCTGCACGGCAGGCCGTTCTCGCGGCTCCTGGTGCGGGACGAGGCGGAGGCGGTGCTGGGGGTGGCGGAGCGTATCGGGGCGCTGCTCGAGAAGCTGCCGGCGTCGGCGCGGGACGAGCTGCTCGAGTACGCGCTCGAGCGTCTATCGAACCCGTCTGCATCGTTGAGGAAGCTGGAGAAGCGGGTCCGGCAGCGGGTGATCGCCGAGAACCTCGGTGAGCGGGCGGCGGCGGTGCGGGCGGAGGCGCCCGGGTTCGGGGTGGAGGATGTCGGCGGCACGGTCCGTTTCACGCTGCGCGAGATGCTGGAAGTAGAGATAGCGGGCGAGGTGGTCCGGGTCCCGGTGGTCGCGGTCCGGCTGGGCGGTCGGCTGGAGCAGATGTTCCTGACCGCGCCGACGGCGGCGTTCGTCGCGGTCGCGGTGACGGAGCTGACCGAGGAGCTGGGGCTGCTGCGCGCGCAGGTCGAGTCGACGGCGCGCGAGCTGGACGCGATGATCCGCGAGCGGGAGGCGCGTCCGCTCTACAATATCCGGGAGCTGCGGCGGATCGTGCGGCGGGCGTTGCGGCTGGTGGAGACGCTCGGGCTGGACGAGGTGCTCGACCAGGTCCGTTACGAGCTCCGGCCGCTCGACGCGGAGGCCCGGGAGAAGGAGCGGGTGCGGGCGATGGTGGCCGAGAGGGGTCTCGTCGCCTACCGAGATTACTTCCCGGTGGCGCGGGAGCTCGGGCGGGAGCTGGTACTCTTCGCGGGGCCGACGAACAGCGGGAAGACGTGGCATGCGCTGAACGCGCTGGCGGCGGAGGAGTCGGGGGTGTACCTGGCGCCGCTACGGCTCCTGGCGCTGGAGGGGCAGGAGGAGATCGAGAAGCGGGGTCGCGAGGCGAGCTTCCTCACCGGGGAGGAGCGGGACATCCGGGAGGGCGCGCGCTTCATTGCGTCGACTATCGAGATGCTGGACACCCGGCGGGTGGTCGACGCCGCGGTGATCGACGAGGTGCAGCTACTCACCGACCCCGAGCGGGGTTGGGCGTGGTGCCAGGCGCTGGTGGGGGTACCGGCGCGGAAGGTGTACATGACCGGGTCGCCGGACTGCATCCCCTTGGTGGAGGCGTTGGCGGAGTATCTGGGCGAGCCGCTCACGGTGCATCGTCTGGAGCGGCACACCCCGATCGAGGTGCTACACAAGTCGGTCCGGCTGATGGACGTCGAGCCCGGGACGGCGATCATAGCCTTTTCGCGGCGTGACGTCCTCTCGATCCGTTCGCAGCTCGAGCGGCGCTACAAGGTCGCGGTGATCTACGGGAACCTGACGCCGGAGGTACGGCGCGAGGAGGCGCGGCGGTTCCGGTCGGGTGAGGCGCAGGTCCTGGTGGCGACGGACGCGATCGCGATGGGGCTGAACCTGCCGATCAAGACGGTGCTGATGTCCACGCTCACGAAGTGGAACGGCCGCGAGGAGGTACAGCTCACGCCGGCGGAGTTGCTGCAGATCGGCGGGCGCGCCGGGCGCTTCGGGAAGTTCGAGCGGGGGTACGTGGGCGCGCTGCGGCGCAGCGATGGGCGGCGGATAGCAGAGGTCTTCGCCCCGGACTACAAGCCGCCGGTGCGGCCGCTCCGCACGAGCGTGCGCCCCGGGAGCGACCATATCGAGGCTATCGCCGCGGGGCTCGGGACGGACCGGTTGGGGAAGGTACTCGCCGCGTTCCAGCGGGGGATGAGCTTCGACTCGCCGCTCCTCACCCCCGGTGTGACGGACGACATGATCCGGCTGGCGGAGATAGTCGACCGGCACCGGCGCGAGATCCCGATGGCGGTGCGGTTGACGCTGGCGTGCGCGCCGGTCGATGCGCGCAGCGATTGGCACACCTCCGAGTTCGGGGGGTGGGTAGCGAACTTCGCGACGGGCCGGGAGTCGCGCCTGGAGCCGCTCCCTCCGGGGTACGCCAAGGAGAGGGCGGCGAACGACGAGGAGCTGCACATGGCCGAGAAGGAGGCGAAGCGGCTCACGTCGTATGCTTGGCTCGCGTATCGCTTCCCGCGGGAGTTCCCGGATCTGGAGGAGTGCCAGCTACAGCGGGCGGAGCTGGACCGGTTCATCGAGCGGACCCTCGCGGGGCGGACGCCGGGGCGGTCGTGTAAGAAGTGTGGGGAGGCGCTGCCGCGGCGGTATCGCTACGCGGTGTGCGACGCCTGCCACTTCGGGAGCGCGCGTTAGAGCGGGGAGCGCTCGGCGTCGCTAGAGAAGATCACGGCCGGACTCGCGGATGCGCGGGTCCGGCCGTTTCGTCGCTATCAGAACGGCTTGTAGAGCGCGATGTACGCCGCGGCCGTACCGAGGAGCGGGACGATGAACCAGAGCGGCCGAGCGAGGCTCGGGATGCGCAGCGGGAGCATGACGATGGCGGCCAGGATCACCCATATCGTCAGCTTGGCCCAGATCCATCCGGGGAGGCCGGAGGTGATCCCGAGCCGGGCGAGCATCCCGAAGCCGCCGAGGAGGATGATGAAGAGGCCGACGCCGTGGGTGATCATGACGAGGCGACGCTGGCTCCGGGCTTCGCGGCCCGCGCCGTTCGCGGCGTAGATGCTGAGCCCGCCGAGCGCCATGAAGAGGACCAGGATCCCGAGGATATGTGCAAGTCGATATACGGTGTAGCTGATCATCGTGCTGTCGGTTGAGGTTCGGTGCCGGCGCGCGGGGCGTCCGGATCGAGACGATAGGATCGGGCCAAATGGCCCGATACGCAAGTCCGGGCCTTTGTTCGGGGTGAGGGGGCGGGGGAAGAGGAACGGGCCGGGGCCGCAAGTCGGCCCCGGCCCGTCGTACTCAGTCGATGCAGCCGGTCACGCCGGTGTTGGCCTGTTCCTCGCCTTTGATGTCGAAGCCCAAGCTCGTGGCGGTACCGTACCTGCCGCCGAGGTGGTAGTCCCCGGAGGGGAAGACGCTGTCGGCGTCGCGGCCGTAGTGCTTGACGAGCCGCCGGAGGTCACCGAGCCGGTGCCCGGTGCCGAAGAGCCAGAAGGCGCGCTCCCGGAAGAGGAGGTCGACGCGCGCGTCCGGGGTGCCCGGATCTACGAGGGGGTCGAGCCCGGCCGGGGCGACGCTGCTGGCGCGCAGATCGTTGAGGATCGTGAGCCAGCTCGGATCGTTGTTGCGGAGCGCCGCCTCGGCCTCGATCAGGCGCGCCTCGATCCCGTTAGCGATCGCCATCGTCGCGGTGGTGCTGTTGTACTTGGTCGCGACGTACAGCATCGTGGTGTTGTCGCGCGCCAAGCCGAGGGCGGTCACCTGCACGCGCGGATCGTTCGCCGAGACGAAGTCGAGCCCGACACCGGCCTCGTTGTCCGCGACGCTCTGGTTGTTGGCCGTCGCCGAGGTGGAGCGGGTGAACCGGAGCCGGTTCGTCTTACCCGGGCTCGCGCCGTACTCGCCGTTGAAGACGAATTCGGTCGGCACCCCCTGGACCGCCTGGGCGGCCTTATCGAATTCGCCAAGCCCGAGGTAGGCGCGGCCGAGGGTGACCTTGGCGAAGTGGAGGAAGCGAGCGCTGTCGGCCGCCGCGGCGACCGCGGAGTCGAGCTCGGCGACCGCCTTGGCGAAGACCTGGTCGGTGGTCAGCGGCGGCCCGAAGACCGGCTTGTCCCAATCGAACTCGTGGATCGCGAAGCCGGCGCAGACCTGCTCGCCGAGGGCGACCATGGTGTACCCCCGGACGGCGCGGAGCTGGCCGATATAGGGGCGCTGCGCGGCGGAGCCGTGCCGTAGGTACCAGTTGAGCGCGTGGGTCGCGGCCATACGGGCTTCCTGCCACGAGTCGTAGACCGAAGTGGAGAGCCGGTTCCCCTCGGGGGTCCGCAGCTGCCGCACGTCGATCAGGTACGGGGCCCAGGAGCTCGCGCCGCTGAGTACGTTTGCCGACGGGAATGCGAAGAACTCATCGGCCAGCATCCCCGAGTACCAGGCTCCGTAGCTCGCCGCGGCGAAGAGGGAGGTGACCGCCTCGGCGCGGAGCAGATCCGCGCCGATGGGGTTGGCGATATCGGATTCCTCGATCACCGTCGGGTCGTTCACGTCCAGGAGGTCGCACGCTCCGGCGGTGAGAGGTAGCAGGGCGAACGCCAGGGCTCGCCATATCTTTGACTTCATCATCATTCAGAATCCTCAGAAGCCGACGTCGAACCGCAAGACCCAGTCGCGGGACTGCGGGATGTTGTCTGCGTACGTACCGTAGTTACCCGCGAAGCGGCCGTGCTCCGGATCGAAACCGCTGTAGTCGGTCCAGATCGCGAGGTTCCTGCCGGAGAGCGTCAGCGATGCAGTGCTGAGGCGCAGCGGCCGGAGCCACTTCTCGGGGAAGTCGACGGAGACCGAGACCTCGCCCAAGCGGGTGTAGTCACCCTTGTCCATGATGAAGTACCCGGTGCTCACGCCCTTGTACATGGCGATGATCTCGGCCTGCTGTGCCAGCGGCGTGTTCTGCCAGTCGACCGCGGCACGCGAGTAGCCACCGAGGTCCATGCGCATCCGGAGATAGTTCCAGACGGTGAAGTCGGCGCGGCGGTCGAAGAGCGCCGAAACGCGGACCCGCTGGTTGAAGAGGCCGAGGGTGGCGGTGAGCGCCTGCGAGGTACGCGGCGAGCCCTCGCCGAGGTACTCGGGGGTATCGCCCATGATCACCTCGTCAGACTCCAGCCGGCCGTTCCCGTTCTTGTCCTCGTAAGAGGCGATCGGGAGGCGGAACCGGGCGCCGATCGGGTAGCCCTCGACGAGGCCGCCGTAGACGTCCTTCTTCTCCGGGGCGCTCCCGCGGTCGATCAGCTTGGTCTGGTTGGTGGCGTGGGTGAAGGTGAGGTCCAGGTTCGCCAGCTGGGATTCGATCACCCGAGCGTTGATCAGGGCCTCCATACCGCGACCGGTGCTGTAACCGACGTTGATCCAGCGGGAGCCCATCCCGGCGGGCATCTCGACCGACCGGATCTGGTCGAAGATCTGGCGGTAGTTCCAGGTCAGGTCGACGCGGAGCCGGCCCTCGAAGGCGCTCGCATCGAAGCCGAACTCGTGCTCACGCACCCGCTCCGGCTTGAGATCCGGGCTCGGGATCTTGCCGATCGTGAGCTTGTGGATCGTCTGGCCATCGAGGAGTGCCTGCCCGGAGTTGAAGGTGAAGCGCCGCATGTCGGGGCGCGGCTGCTGCCCGGAGGCACCGAAGGCGTAGCGCAGACGGAGGTTGTCCAGCGCGGGGATCTGCGGCATGAATGGCTCCTCCGAGAGCACCCAGGAGAGCCCGGCCTTCGGGTAGATCGCCGCGGTGTAGTCGTTACCGAAGGAGCTCGCGCCGTCGGCGCGGAGCGCGCCGGTCACGAAGATCCGGTCGTTGATCCCGACCATCTGCTCGACGTAGGACCCGAGCGTGACGGTCTCGTAGTACGCCTGGTAGATACGGTACGCATCGGCGGCGTCGGTAACGGAGGTCCCACCCGGCCGGAGATTGGTACCGACGGTGATGATCCGGTCGCGATGGGTACGGACGTACTGGGCGCCGACCGAGGTGCGGTAGCTGAGGTTACCGCGACGGAAGCTGGCGGTCGCACCGAGCTCGCCGGTGGTGTTCACGGAGCGGACCCGCTCGTCGCCGGCCTCACCCTTGTATCCCTCCCAGGCATCGCGCATCCCCAAGCTGTAGCGATGCGTGTTGGGGATGTCGATCCCGACGAGGGCGCGGGTGCTGAGCCACTCCAGCGGCCGCCATTCGGTGCTCACCCTACCGAAGAAGCGGTTGGTCCACTCGACCGAGCTCTTCGAGAAGGCGCGCAGCGGGCTGGCGCCATCCGCGTAGCCGTACTCCGCGTTCGGGTCAACCTGGCTGTAGATGACGTTGTAGGGGTTACCAGCCTGGAGCTGCCGGACCTCATTGTTCGTGTAACCCGCGTTGAACCGGACGGTCGCCTTGGAACCGAGGTTCGCGGTCACGTTCGCCATGAGGTTGATCTTGTTGAGCGTGTTCGGCTCCAGCTGCCACTTCTGAATGTTGCCGTTGGTCTGCTCCTTGAGGACGTCGACCAGCGCGACCGGCATGCGCACCGGGCCCTTGGCGTCCTCAACATCGGCCGAGAAGTAGTAGCGCAGCGTCTCGGTGCCGCCGGAGACGTTGGCGCCGTACTGCCAGGTCGGCTTGGAGCCGAAGATGGTCAACTCTTCGTTGTTGAGGGGGTTGGGGATGATCGTCACACTATCCTGCTGGGCGCAGCTCCCGATCGCCAGCATGTAGAGGGTACAGTTGACGTTCGGGTTGGGACCCCACCCCCAGTAGGCGCCGGGGTACTCGCGCTTCGGCATCTCCTTGTACCCGGCGCGGACGTAGGCCCGCCAACGCGCCGGTCCGGGCCGGCCCGCCTTGGTGGTGATGACGATCACGCCGTTGACCGCGTCGGTCCCGTAGAGGGTCGCCGCCGACGGCCCCTTGACCACCTCGATCGACTCGATGTCGTTCGGGTTGAGGTCGTTGATCCGGCTCGTCTGCTCGAAGTTGAAGGTCGCGTAACCCGAGGGGTTGTTGGTGGTGGTGATGATCCCGCTCGAGTAGCGCACCCCGTCGATGATCACGATCGGCTCGGTGCTGAGCTCGGCCGACGTCGGGGCGCGGACCCTCATGTTGACCTCACCGCCGACCGTACCGGAGGCCTGGAAGACCTGGAGCCCCGGGACGCGGGCCTTGAGGAGGTCGGTGACCGTCGCGATCGGCGCGGCCTTCACGAGCGAATCCGCGTTGATCCGGCCGACCGAGTGGCCGAGCTCGCGGATCCGCTGCTCACCGGTGACGGTGGCGACGATCTCGTCGAGCTGCGTCGGGGTCGCCTGCAGCTTGAACTCGGCGGTCACCGCCTGGCCATCCACGACCGTGACCGGCTGCGAGGCCGAGGCGTAGCCGATCCGGCGGACACGCAGGGTGTAGGCGCCGGGCTTCACACCGGTCAGGAGGAAGCGCCCCTCACGGTTGGTGATCGTACGCCAGTTGGTGCCATCCAGCCAGATGTCGGCTGCCGCGATCCCCTCGCCCGTGGCAGCGTCGGTCACCCGGCCCGTGACCGAGCCGGCGACGGCGGAGGCACTAACTACAGCGGCCGGACGATCCGTCTTCTGCGGAGCGCTGGCCGGACTACGATGCTGCGAGACTGCCGTGGTATTCTGCAGCGCGCTCGTCTGTGCGCTAGCTGACGTCGGACAGACGACTGCTGCGCCGACGAGCAGCATGCACAGACGTCGCGCGATTCCGGATATCATTGGTTCGAACCTCCGTAATGGAACTTCCGCTTCAGTGCGGGCCTTCCGATCCCAGCAGAGGTGCTCGTGCTCGGGTCTCCCGGAACGGACCCCTAGACCGCACCGCCGCAGCGTACCACCTCTGCGGAGCGGTGTGATCCGGTGCGCGATAGGCCCAAGGCGGCCTGCCGGCGCACGTCAGCGCCATACGTACCCGTGGCGCAACTCTACTTTCTTAGAGTCGGGGAACGATCAGAGAGGGGTACTACCGAATACGCGAAACGTCCTGCCTACGATATGATACAGCACGCCGCCACGGCTACCGTGGCCGTGGCAACACGCGAGAAGAGCACCTTTGCTGAACCCGTGCAGTGAAAATGGGATGCAACATGGAGTTCTGTCAATGCCCCCCACGCAAAGGGGTTAGAGGGGCGACGTCGCCCCTACCGGCTCCCCCCGCTCCGGGACGAGGTCGACGCGAATATGGTTCGCTGGGTCGAGGTAACGCTTGGCGGCGTCGCGTATCGCGTCGATCGACTCGGTGGTACCCGGCGGCGTCCCCGTCCTGCCGATCTCGTCGAGGTCCCAGCCGTAGCGGTCGTAGTTCATCAGCTGCATCAGCCAGAACTGGTTGTCGCGCAGCCTCACCTCGCGCGAGCGCTTCTGCATCTCCCTGATCTTCTCGATCTCGGCGGGTGTGGGCCCGGCGCGCTGGATGCTCTCGATCTCGGCGAAGACGACGTCGACCAGTTCGTCGAGCCGGTCGGGATCGGCGCTGAAGCCGATCGAGACGCGATACTCCGGGCGTGGGTCGCGCGTCCCGGATACGCCGACCCGGACGCCGTAGGTACCGCCGAGATCCTCGCGCAGCTTCTCGCGCAGCCGGAGCTGGAGCAGGTCGCGGAGGTCCTCGAGGCGGGCGAGGTTGCCGCGCTCGAACTCGAAGGCGCCGGTGAAGACGAGCTGGACGGTGCCCTTCGGCTCGAGCCCTTTGCGGACGACCTTACGCACCACGCCATCGGGTGGTCTTATCCCTAGATCGCGCCAACTCTCGACCCGGCTGGCGGCGGGGAGCCCGCCGAGGTAGCGCTCGACGTACGGCCGGATAGTTTCCGGCTCGAAGCTGCCGACGAGGTAGAAGGTGAAGTCGCTCGCATCGCCGAAGCGGTCGCGGTAGATCGCGAAGGCGCGGTCGATGTCCAGCCGCTCGAGGTCCGCGGTGGTGAGGGGGCGCGCGCGGGGGTGGTCCTGGGTGAGGACGGCGCGCAGCGTATCTTGCAGGTGCCACTCGGGGCTCGAGCCGCGGTTCTCGAAGAGCGTCCGCGCGCGGGTCCGATACGCCTCGATCGCGGTGCTGTCGAGCCGCGGTGCGGTCAGTTTGAGATAGGTGAGCTGGAACAGCAGCTCGAGGTCTTGGCGCGACGACGCGCCGGAGACGACCTCGGCGAGTGGTTCGAGCGAGGTGCCGACGCTGACGTGGGTCCCGGCGAGGCGCTTCTGGAGGTCGAGGGTGCTGAGGGAGCCGACGCCGCCGGCCTGCACGATCGCGATCGTGAGGAGCGCGGTGACGTAATCCTCGTCCGGGTAGAGCGAGGTGCCGCCGGGGCTGCGGCCGGCGAGGAGGACCAGGTCTTCCTGGAAGTCGGTCGGCTTGAGGAGGACGCGCACGCCGTTGGCGAGCCGCCACTCGCGCACGCCGGAGCCGGGGTACTCACGCTCCGCGACGATCGGGGCGGGCGCGGGGGGCTCGGCGACGAGAGGGGCGTCGGAGACGACGTCGTCGTATGGCTCCGTGGGCTGACCCCTGACCGACCGTACGACGGCCGCCAGCGACTCCTCGGCGGGGAGCGCCACCCCTGCCTTGGCCGGTACGCTGACGGTGATCACGCAGTCGGCGGGATCGAGCCATTCGGCGATGACGGCGCGGAGCTCGTCGGCGGTGATCCCGGGGAGGAGCCGCCGGTAGAGGTCGTACTCGGTGGCGACGTCGATGAGCGCGCCGCCGTAGAGGAAGTGGCTGACGTACTCGGCCGCGAAGCTCGCGGAGGTGGTCTTCTCGCGTTCGGCGTAACGCTGTTCGGTCATCCTGAGCAGCTCCGCCTTCTTCCGTTCGAGCTCCGGG
>Ga0180215_1000362_pt1 | contig 59723 bp, 50 predicted proteins | sample eDN3rd37CBELigBY_FD_128871 | JGI IMG/M metagenome (GOLD analysis project Ga0180215, IMG submission 128871) | Enriched backyard soil microbial communities from Emeryville, California, USA - eDNA 3rd pass 37_C BE-Lig BY (version 2) (version 2) | ecosystem: Environmental > Terrestrial > Soil >... | reverse complement strand
GATCGCCTCGCGCGCCGGGGTGCACCCCCTGCTCGCGGTGCGGAACGCGATCCCCTGCATGCGCAAGGCCGGGAGGACCTCGTCGATGACGACGGCGTAGTTGACCCCGATCCCGCGCAGCGCACCCAGGGTGTTGATCCCGACCACCTCGCCGCACTCGTTGAAGAGCGGGCCACCCGAGTTGCCCTGGTTGATCAGGGCATCGGTCTGGTAGAGCTGGCGGTTGAACTCGGCATCGTTGACCACCGCGCTGATGATCCCGCGCGTGCTCTTCGGGATCAGCCGCGCCTGGGCCACCACGTCGTCGGCCGCGCCGGGGAAGCCGACGGCGTAGACCGTCTGCATCGTCGTGACGTACCGGCGCGGCGCGATCGTGACCACCGGGCTGGAGGTGGGCTCGTTCAGCCGCACGATGGCGATGTCCCGGACCGAGTCGCCCCAGATCCGCCGCGCCACGGTGTTCGGCCGCCCCTGCTGGCGCACCACGTAGTATATCCCCGTCACGTGCTGCGTCACCGCCCGCAGTACCGCGCTCGTGTCCTGCTTGGGGTTCTTCGACAGGACCAGCCCCGCGTACTCCCTCACCGCCTCATCCAGCGTCAACGCGACGTGCGCGTTGGTGACGACGTGCCGGGGATCGACGACGAACCCGCTCCCGGACCCGAAGTACATCTGCTTGCCGTCCCGGAACTGGAGATAGATCTCGACCCGTACCGTGCTCGACTCCATCTGGCTCTGCTGCGCGACCTCCTGCGCCAGGAGCGGCACGCCGACCGCGCCGCTGCCGCCGAGGAGGGCGGCGAGGACGAGGGTGCGCCCGGCCACGCGGGCGAGGCGGCGCGGACGACGTCGTCTACCAACGTTCGTTGCTGTCATCGCGCACATAGCTTCGAACTCCGGGAGAGTAGGGGGAATCCGTGTATTGGCGAGCGGTACGTGAATCACGATCGTTCCGTGTCGTAGGCCAGCACGACTGCGGTCAGGTTGTCCTGCCGCGGCCGCCGCTCGGCGAGGACCGCCGCTACCAGGGCGTTGGCCGCGGCCTGTGCATCCTGGCGCAACGCCTCCGCGATCCGGTCCGCGCCGAGGACGCCGTGCACGCCATCGCTGCAGAGGAGGAGTCGGTCGCCCGGGCGGAGCGGCTCCGGCGCGGCGTTCGTCGAGACCTCCGCCGGCCTGTCCTGCCCCAGGTAGCTGATCAGCGCGTTGCGGTCCGGGTGCTGCGCCGCCTGCTCCGGGGTCAGCACCCCCGCCGCGACCCGGCGCTCCAGCGTCCGCGCGTAGGAATGGTCCACCGTGAGGAGCCGCAGCTCCCCGCCACGCAAGAGGTAGAGCCGGCTGTCACCCACGCCGATCCAGTGCAACGCCCCATCGCGCACGCACGCGGCGACCAGCGTCGTCCCGACCGCGCCCCGGGCGTCGGCCTCGTCCGCCAACTCCAGGACCGCCTCGTTCGCCGCCTCCAGCGCCCGCAGCAGCGTAGACGACAGCGCCTCACGCGGCTCGCTCGCCTCGAACGTCCGCAGGAACGCCCGCACCGCGACCTTGCTCGCCTCCCCACCGAGCTCGAGGCCACCCATCCCATCGGCCACGACCGCGACCACCCCCCTGGTCCCGACTACCTCAGGCGCGGTGTCCGAACACCCGAACGAGTCCTGCTGCTCCCGCCGGGAGCCCTGGGCCTGGGCATTACCGATCGAGAGGGAACCGCCCGGGATCCGGACACGGTACGACCGCGGGACCACCGCCGTCTCCGGGACCGGCGGCTCGGCGGCGCGACGTCGGCTCGCCGCCCTCCTCGTCGAACGCACCGCGGCCACGGCCACCAACGCCGCGATCGCCCCGACCGCGAAGTAGAAAAATTCGGAACTCAGCAACCGGTCGACGAACTCCGGCGGGAGCTCCCCCGACGCGCCCTCCGCGCCGCCCACCGTATCGGCCACGGCCGCGAGGGTGTCCCCCCACCAGAGCGATACCCGTGCTACCGCGCTCGACGTCATTCCCAGCGGAACCGCTCGCCGCAGAACGGCACGAAGTTGAGTCTGGTCTGCCCGACCTCCAGCTGGTCGTAGGCGTTCAACACCGTGGGACCATAGACCGCCTCGCCGTTCAGATAGACCAGATCCCGGCCCTCCCCCGGGACGACCCGGAACTCGTGCTTCCGGTCGTCGAAGACGACCGCGGCGTGCCGGTGACGCGAGACCGTCTCGTCGCCCGCCAGGCAGACATCCATCTCGCGGGAACGACCGATGTAGTTGAACCCCACCCGCAAACGATGATCACGGCCGCGGTCGGGGCCGGCCACGCAGACCAGCCACCCCACTACCGGGTCGATCCCCTTCTGCTTCTGGACCAGCCCGACGGTCGCCTGCTCGTCGAGACCGATCGGGTCGTCCGTATCCAGAGCGGCGGGCCGGGTAGCGCCGAGATCCACGTTGACCACGGTACAGAAGGGACAGGCATGGTTGCGGGCAGGGTCGTAGAAATGACCATTCTCGCAGCGCTTCATCGCACTCCTCTAGGTTGCTCGGATCGGACCTCGGACGCTCACTCCACGCAGCGCTCCGCCTCTTTCCTCAGGATCGCGACCCCATCGTCGAGCCGCACCGGATCGCTGAGCTCGCCCACGTGGAGCTTCAACGCCCCTTCCACCTCGCCCGGCGCACTACCCTGCCGGTACGGGCCGTACTCCCGCGCGACGACCTTCGTGGCGAAGAACTCGGTGTAGAAGGGTGCCAGAGCGTTGAAACTCTGGTCAGGCTTCATGGTGGAACGCACCGTCTTGGCTTGCTGCATAGCCTTGTCCCACGCGGCCTGATCCGCGCCCCGCTCGACGACGAAGACGAGCCCGACGAACCTGTGTTCCAACCGGCTCGGCTCGCAGCCGGCCGTCATCGCCGCCACGACCTTCCGGGCGTAGTCGATCGTCTGGGCATCGGCACGACGACCGCTCGTCGCGGGCGCGCCGGTCGTACCACCCCCGCTCCGCCGGTAGTGGCGGAGCCCGTCCCGCTACCGTCCCCGATCTGCCCACCCGTCCGGTTACGGACGATCGGGACCAGCGTACCGCCAGTGGCCGCCGGCGCCCCGGTATTCGCTCCCGTGCTCGCCCCTCCTGCCGCGCCCGCCTTCGTACCACCACCGCTCACGGTCACCCCACCATTCGGGGTGCGGACGAGCGGGACCAGCGAGTCGCCCCTGGCCGCCGGCGTCGCGGTGGGCCGCGTCGGGAACGGCGTGATGACCTGCTCCTGGCGCGCCGTTTCCTGCTGCCGCTCCCTCCAGATCGTGAACCCAAGCCTGGTGGCCAGACCGATCGTCAGGAGCACCGTGCTCCACGACACCGTCCGTACCCACCCGCGCCGGCGAGGTGGCGCGCCGGTCACGGTTCCGTGCAGAGACGAATCGTCAGACGACGTCGTCGCCTGCGACCCTCCCCGCGCGAGCGGCACCGTCGCGCCGAGGTCGGGCGCCGCGGCGGGTGGCACGCCCTCGGCCCCGCGATCACCGCGAATCGCGGCCCCCGCATCCCGCTCCTCGCGGGGCGCCGACCCTGCCGACACCGCCGCCTCCACCCCCAGCAGCGCTTGGAACTCCTCGACCGACTGCGGCCGCTCCTCCGGGCGCAGCGCTATCGCCCGCTCGATCGCCGTGACCACCTCGGCCGAGGCACCGCGCAGCTTCTTCGCGAGCGGGGCCAGCGCGTCGCTTTCCATCCGCTCCGTCGCCTCGGGCGGGATATCACCGGTCAGCAGATAGTAGAGCGTGGCGCCGCAGGCGTAGATGTCGGTCCACGGCCCCTGCCGTCCCGACCGATGATACTGCTCGAACGGCGCGAACCCGGCCGTCAGCACCACCGACATGCTCCGGGTCCGATCACCGATCGCCTGGCGAGCCGCGCCGAAGTCCAGCAGGATCGGCTGGCCGTTGCTGCGGAGGTAGATGTTCTGTGGCTTGATGTCGCGGTGCAGGAAGCCGTTGCGGTGCACCTCGCGCAGCCCGTCGAGGACGAAGAGCATCAACCGCACCGCCTCCTCCCCGCCCAGCTTCCCCCCGCGCTTGGCGACGTACTCCGAGAGCGATACCCCCTCGTAGTAGTCCATGACCAGGTACGCGGTACCGTTCTGTTCGAAGAAGTCGCGTACCCGCACCACGTTGGGGTGGTTGATACGCGCGAGCGTCCGCGCCTCCTGCAGGAACTGCTCGAGGCCGTAGCGGAAGAGCTCGTCGTCGTCATCCGAATGCGGCGTGACCGTCAGCGCGCCCGATTCACGGCCCGCCCAGTCCCGCGGGAGGAACTCCTTGATCGCCACCCGCTGCTCCAACCCGCTGTGCCACCCCAGATAGGTGATCCCGAAGCCCCCCGGCTTCCCGAGCACCCGCCCCACCACGTACTGACTGTACTGCCCGCCGCGCGAGAGGATCGTACCGGGCGGCAACACCAGCGGCGAGCGCCGACCCTCGCGATAGCCGCACACCTCACACTTGGCGGCACTACGTGGCGCCGCGAAGCAGCCATGACAGAGTTCGACGGACATGTCAGCCCCGTGTTCGAATCAGTTGGACCCGGCTCCGGTCCGCGACCGTGCCACGGTATTAGGATGTAATTCGTGGGATATTGGTTGTCTGCCTCGCGGCCCGCGGCAACCTCTCCGCGGACGGTCGGTAGGGGGAAATCGAGATTCCTGGAACAGCGTCGCGACTGGTCCCGCAGCTTGCCGAGGAAGCACGATACAGAGTGGAGACGGCGGCGTCAAGAACCGCAAACACATGAAGTTACGAACGCCACCCCCCGCGGTGGAGCTACCGCCGGTCGGCGTCCAACACCAGGTCGTAGCGCTCCTCCGTAACCACCCGCCCCCAGCGTTCGTTGGTCACCGCTTCGGTCAGCTCGAACCCCGCCGAGCGATAGAGGCGCGTCGCGGTCGTGAGCCCACGCTCCGTCCAGAGCATGACTCGCCGATACCCGGCCTCTCGACAGAAGTCCAGCGCCGCCACGAGCAGCCGCCGCCCCAACCCCCGCCCCCGCGCCGCCGGGTGGACCAGGAACCAACGCAGCTGCGCAACCAAATCGCCCCACCCATCTCCATCCCCGGTGGCTCCAGCCTCGTCCAGGCCCCGCGCCCGCACGATCGCGATCGAGCCGACGATCTCTTCCCCCAGCTCCGCAAACCAGATCCGTTCCCGCGCCGGCTCGTGATCCAACACGAACTCCGCCAGCGCCGCGGCCACGTAGGCCTCGAAAGTGGAGTCCCACCCGTACTCCCTGGAGTAGAGCACACCGTGCAGATAGGTCAGGTACCCCAGGTCGCCGGGACGCAACACCGTCCGCATCCGCAATACATCCGCGGACGTCTCCGTCACACCACTTTGCGGAATCATGTTCGACAATATGGAATATCGGTCACCGGGCCGTTGTGCCCGGATAGAAGCGCTCGCACGACTTGCGCGATCGCTACTGATGATAGACGAGTGAAAATATTCGCATGCCGACACATCGGCAACGGAATCGTGGAAGGCGCGGGAGGCGTGGGGCGGGTGGGAGGTGGCGGCAGAGGGGCGGCGGCGGTGCGCGTCGATGGAAGAGGGAAGCGAGTTACTCCCCGCTCGCGTGAGCGATCCACCCCCGCCCGAGCAATGCCAGCCATTAGCGAAAAACGCGCGGTCCTCCCAACCGGGAAGTAGCGGTCCACTCCGCCGGTGCGCTGGCAGCCATGGTCACGTCGCGCGCGGCGCTACCCAGGGCCGGGCGTGGGCGATCCCCCAAACGTCGCCAGCCACGACCGACGACGCGCGAGCGATCCCCCGAGCCCGTGGTCTGAGCCGTCCCGTTCAGCGCCCCCCGGTGGTCTGCGTCGGGGTTCCGAGCGTCTGCTGGATCTGCTGCGCCTCCGTGAGATGGCTGCTGATCAACGGCCGCACCTGTTGCGTGAGCGCCATGCGCAGCTGCTGGTCCTGCGTCGCCGGGAGGATCTGATTGTCGATCATGTTCAGCGCCTCCTGATGCGACTGCACCATAGCCTGCATGTACGCCTGATCGAACTCAGCCCCGGAGAGCCCCCGCAGCCGCTGCACCGTGCTCTCCGTCCAGTTGTGCAGCTGGTGCGTGAGCTGGCTCGGCGCAGGCGTGATGTTCTGCCGGCTCATCATCGCCCGCAGCGAATCCTCCAGCATACCATGGTCGTTGATCATCCGCTGCGCATAGGCCTTGACCGCAGCGTTCTGCGCCTTCTCCAACGCCAACCGGCTCGGCATGATCTCCGCCGAGTCCGACGTCGAGAGGATGCTCGTTATTTCGGGAACAGACAGCGCCGTCGCCATTCCGCCGGGTGGCACGGTACCTGTCCCCGGCGCCGGGGTCTCCGCCGCCGGCGGCACTACCCCCGTCGTGTCGACCGCCGTCTCCGCCTGTCGACTCGTATCACGACCGCATACGGCCAACCCCAACCCGAGCACGGGGATCAGGAACGACCTACCATGGTACCACAGCGTGCGCTTCTTCCTGGACATGGTTTCCTCCGAGATGCGGGAGCGACGCAGCCTCGCGACACCTCCACGAGGCAGACCGCTGGCCCGACTGCAACTTTGGTGCGAGTTCGCGCATAACCGGCCACGAACCCTACCTTCCGGACCACTCCCGATCCCCTGCCCCCCATGAAAGCAGATCAATTCCCCAGCAATTATTTCCCGACCACCCAACCGCCCCTACCGTACATTGCGATGCCAATCAATCAAATACGTCGACGGCACATACCTTGCCCGCGGAGTGGGCTGCCCCTATACTGCCTCAGCCAACTGTGAGAACCTGGAATCGATGGAGTGACGGAGCCCATAAGATGACCACACGACCTGCACCTGCAGGCACGGCCGCAGGGTTCACCCTGGTCGAGGCCCTGGTCAGCCTCGTGGTCCTCATGGTCGGGATCCTCGGACTCGCCCAGCTCTACGGCTTCTCCGCGCGAGCCAGCGACAGCAGCTTCCGCCAGACCCTCGTCCACACTCAGGCCGTCGACATGGCGGAGCGGATGTGGTTCGATCTGACCAACCCGCTCTCCCAGCTCGACGCCTGGCGAGCCGACCATCAGGGCTCGCTCCCGGGATGGCAGGGGAGCGTCACCTCGGTCCCCGGCGATCCGGACCTCTACGAGATCAAAGTACAATGGGTCAACGCCTCCGGGCCTACGGAGTTCTCCTACTTCCTGCGACTCCCCAAGGTCACCGGCGGGGGTGGCTCATGACCACTCCAACCCGATGGCGCTCCCCTGACTGCCGGCCCGGCTTCACCACGGTCGAGCTCCTCGTGGTGATGACCATCTCCCTCATCCTGCTGACGGGCGGGGTATCCGTATTCTATATCTTCCAGGAGAGCATCACCCGGCAGCGGGCGGTACAGGAATCCCAGACGCAGATCCATATCTCGGTGGAACAGCTGGTCCGGCTGGTGCGCAACGCCGAAGCGATCGAGCCGTCCAGCACCTCCACCCGTCTCGGTCTCACCGGCGGGCTCACCCACGCTACCTGCGGTCACGCGACCTGCTGGATCGAGGCGGACCCCAACGGCCGCCTCGTGGCTCGCCCCCCATCGGCGGCCGCCGGTAAGGAAACGACTATCGCCAGCGCGCTGGACAGCGTGCAATTCGCTTACGGCATCTTCGACGCCAACGGCCGGCTCGACAAATTCGTCTCGACGATCCCGGGCGGCAGCGCGGACGATGTCCTCGCGGTCAGGATGCAGCTCTTCTTCCGTACCCGCGAGGGACGCAGCCAGGCCTCCGGCGCGCTCAGGGTCCATGCCGTGCGGCGTGATCAGATCGTGGATCGGATTTCCTTGTAGGGATATACGATGAATCGCGCACTGCAGAACCGGTCCGGCTTCGCGCTCCCCCTACTCATCGTCCTCCTACTCGCCGGCTCCGTCGGAGGGATGCTGGCATCCTCCGTCGCGATCCAGCAGATCCGCAACTCCCGGCAGCTCGACGCCTCGGTCCGCGCCGTCCAGGCCGCCGAATCCGGCGGGGCGTTCATGGTCAACGCCCTCGTCTCCAAGACCTACTCCTGGGGCTCGGACGGTAAGTACGAAGGCGATGCGCTCGCCCCCTGGGGCGGCGGCGCCCCGCGCGCCCACGGCAGGGATCTCTGGTGGCTCAAGTCCCTCGAATTCTCCGGGAACACCGTCACCATGCGGATCATAGGCGAGGACGGCGGGGGGATGACGAGCCGTGAGATCGAAGTCGTCTATACGATGGACCCCCAAACCGTCTCCGCGTTCGGTACCTCCGTCGTCGGCTGCAGCGGCGTCTCCCTCACCGGCTCGGGGTGGATCGACTCCTACGACTCCAACCTGGGCCCCTACAGCCAGCACAGCGCCAAGTCCGGCGCGAGCGTCGCCACCCTCTCCGGCGACATCACCATCTCCGGCAACTCACCGATCAAGGGAGAGATCCACGTCGGTGGCAACCTCACCATGTCCGGCAGCGCCCAGGTCAGCGGCGTGATCAAGACGACGGGGAACATCACCTACACCGGCAACCCCCACTGCCCCATCGCCTCCGTCCTCGCCGGCGGCACCGTGAAGGTCCCCGGCGCCTGGTGGTGCTCCAGCTCCCGCCACTTCATCACCGAGCACGCCAACGTCCCCGCTCCCTCCGGGGACTGCGACCCGCTCGACGTCAGCGTTTACGTCGACGATCAGATGGACGATGCGAAGGACGAGGGGACGAAGCAGAGCGGGGACTTCAACGGGTGGAAGCCGGCCCCGATCGACATCACGAGCAACCCGAACTTCACCAACGGGTTCAAGGTAGGCGCCGGCAATACCGTGAACTTCCGCGCGGGAGATGTGACCCAGATCTACGTCGACGGCAACTTCTCCATCGGCGGCGGCTCCAAGGTCCGCTTCCAGGCGCCCTACTCCTCCGGCACCAGCGGGCGAGTCCGTCTCTTCATCGATGGCGATCTCGACATGGGCGGCGGCGCCTCCTTCATCATCGAGGAGGGTGTCGCCCTCGAGGTCTACGTGACCGGCAAGGTGAAGATGGGGGGCGGGCTCTCCAACCTGAACGCGTCGCCTACCATCGTCACCACCGACGAGACCGGCAAGGAGGTCGTCCTCCCCAGCTTCGCGATCTACTCGTCTTACGACAATGCCAACGGCTTCGAGATCGGCGGCGACTCCCAGATCTTCGCCTCCGTCTATGCGCCCAAGACCGATGTGAAGGTCACCGGTTCGGGCGGCCTCTTCGGCGCGGTCAGGGGGAAGAGCGTCACCGTCAGCGGCGCCGGCGGGATCCACTACGACGAGGCGCTCGGCGACGTCCAGTCCTCGGTCGTCGCCGGGGGCGGCAACCCGCGCGTCGTCGATTGGAGGGACATCTTCTTCTGACGAACCCGCACTCCAATGAGAACGGCGGCGCCTGCGCGCCGCCGTCCTATCATCGATTCCCCGCCTCGATCGCCACCTCGATACCCCGCCACCTACCCTGCCGGAACCGCGCCACGCTCAGCGTGCACCGGGTGATGTGGCCCAGCAGGATCGCACGCCAGATATCCGTCGCTTCCAGCGTCCCCAACTGCTGCGTCAGGAAACAGATCCCCACCGGCACCCCGATCTGCGAGATCAGCGAGATGTAGAACGGGCTGCGCGTGTCGCCCGTACCCTGTAGCCCGCCGGTGTAGGTCAGAGCGACCGCGATGAAGAGCCCCGAGACGCTGAGGTACCCCAGCAACTGCACCCCCAGCGAGACCGCCACCGGATCGGTCATCCCGAAGATACTGAGGAGTGTCGAGGGGATCGTGTAGAAGAGCACCCCGATCCCCGCCGCCAGCGCGATCGCGATCGTCGCCGCGGTATGCACCGCCCCCACCGCACGCTCCGGCTTGCCGGCCCCGAGATTCTGACCGGCAACCGTCGCCGCCGCCCCCATCAACCCGATCGAGGTCCAGGTGATCAGCGAAAAGAGCTCCGTATAGACCACCGCATACGCGGCCTGCGCCGCCGCCCCCTCCGCCAACGAACCGATGAACCCGAGCAGCATCGCCCCTGCCAGCGTCATCGCCACCCCCTGCGCCCCGGCCGGGAGACCGAACCGGAAGAGGGCTCGGATGATCCCCCAGTCCGGACGCCAACTCCACCCGGCCGGGAGCCGGACCACCCAAACCCCACGCCGTAGCGCCACCAGCGCGTACCCCACCACCAGCCCCATCGCCAGCGATGTGCCCAACGCCGCACCCGCGGTCCCCAGCGCGGGGATCGGCCCGAGCCCGCGTATCAACACGAAGTTGAAGACGACGTTGAGGACCGTGATCGTCATCCCCAGCCGCAGCGGCGTCCGCGCATCACCCGCCGAACGCAGCGCCGCGCCCAGCGTGAAGTAGAGCGTCATCCCCCCGCCGAAGCAGAAGACGATGCGCAGGTACGGCAACGCCTCGACCTGTACCTCGGGGGCGGCATTGATCAGGTCGAGCAGCGTCGGGGCCAGCAGATAGCCGATCGGCGCGAAGACCAGGAAGGAGATCGCCAACGAGGACAGGATCGCCTGATGGACCGTGCGGTGCACCTTCTCCATCTCCCCCGCCCCGGTGAAGCGCGCCACCAACACGCTCATCCCCGTCGAGAGCGACGAGACGAAGACCGTCACCACCAGGAAGACCTGCCAACTCACCCCGATCGCGGCGTTCCCGGTATAACCGACGAAGTGCCCGACCATCACATGATCGATGATCCCCTGCAGCCCGCCGATGACGTTCTGCAGCATCGTCGGCCACGCGATCTTCCATACCGCCGCCGAGAGCGGTCCATCGACCAGCGAACGGTCTGGCTTCCTCTCTCTACCGCTCACCGCGACTCCCGCACCGCGACCACGAACCCTCTCCCGTGGCCAGTGACAACGCGCCGATCGCCACGATCATCATCGAATCCCAAGCCTTCCGTCAGCTGATCTCACCCCGGAGAGCGCGTAATGGAATCGCGAAAATTACCGACCCGCCCAACACGAGACAATAAGGAAACCGTGCACCAGGGTTGCATCTTCGAGCCGATGGGGTGATCTTGCCATGGCCGAATTCACCAGTCGGTACCCGAGACACCACTGACACAAGCGGAATGAACCGAGTCTCTCTCCCCATCGCGCTCGTGCTCACCCTCGCGTGGTGCTCCACGCTGGACGCCCAGAGCCTGCGCGGCTCCCAGGCCTCGCTCGCACGCCAGTCCGGTCAGGCTCAGCTGCACGACTATTCTTACCTCCAGAACCCGTCCGAGGTGCAGCGCTTCGTCCAGTCGGGACGCCTCGTGCGCATCCAGGAGACCGCCGACCTCGAACTCGCCCACGTCTCGTTCCCCTACGCCCGCCCCGAGGTCAAGGTCTTCCTCGACCGACTCAGCCGCCAGTACCGCGCCGCCTGCGGCGAAAAGCTCGTCGTGACCAGCCTCGTCCGACCGACCTCGAACCAGCCGCGCAACGCCTCGCCCCTCTCCGTCCACCCTACCGGGATGGCCATCGACCTGCGGCGCAGTAACAGGCAGACCTGCCACAACTGGCTCGAGCGGACCCTCCTCCAGCTGGAAAAGCAGGGGATCCTCGAAGCGACTCGCGAGCGACGCCCCCCGCACTACCACGTCGCCCTCTTCCCGCGCCCCTACATGCGCTACGTCTCCAAGACGACGAACGCGAGCACGCGGCTCGCGTCCGTGGAATCGCCCACCACGACCGGTGAGACGACCACCTATCGCGTACGCCGAGGCGACTCCCTCTGGACCATCGCCCGGCAGTACGGGATAACCGTCGACGAACTCAAGCAGATCAACGGCCTCCGCTCCGCGCGCATCGTCGCCGGCCAGGAGATCGTGGTGCCACTCACCCAATGACCGGGCGCCCCACGCACCTCACCCCCCGAACCAGTACGTCGCCTTGATCAGGAAGACGTTACGCGCCGGCTCACGGAAGAGAGCCCCGAAGTCCCGCGAGAATTCGAAATCACCGACCTGGAGCTGACTGGCTCGGTCCTGCTGCCAGACCAGGTAGAGCGCCGAGCCGGGGCGCTACTCCCAGCGTAGCACGGCGTTCCCCCGCAGGCTGCGGAACGCGAAGTCGGGGTTCGCAAAAGCTATCGCCGGCGCGGGGCCGGCCCCGCCGTCGATGTCCGCCCGGTACACGCCGTCGTCTTCACAGATGTAGCTCACGGCCACGAACGACGGGTCACCTCCGGGACAGGCACCGAACCGATCGAAATCAAATCTCCCCGGGGTCCGGAACGCCTTGTAACCGCTGTAATCCCCCGCCGAGATGTACGGCTGCAGGTAGAGTTGCAAAGAGAGATGAGGCGAGAACGTCCAGTCGAGCCGCGCCTCGAGCGCGAACGTGGTCTGGTCGAGATCCGCGAAGACATAACGCCGGCCATACGTCGCGGTCGCGGTCGGATCCGTGGCGGCGACGACGTACTGCCGAGTTTGGTGTAAACGGGTCAGGGACGGTCCCGCCCGGAACCGGACCGCCGCGTCGGGGCGCAGCTCGAGGTCGAGCCGCAACGTGCTGTTCGAAGCGTCGGATCGATCGTTCCATTAGGTGAAACCGAGATTCGCCGAGACCGGCTTCCTCCCATCGGTGCCGAGGTACAGCTCGTACATCCAGAGAGCCGGCTTCCCCGCGATCGGGCCGCCCCGCGTCAGCCGGTCGTCGTAGACCCGATGCCGATGGTGCACGTTCACCTCCGCGTACCAGAGATTGTTGAACGTGCCGTACGCCGTCACTGCATACCCGTTCAGTATCGGATCACCGCCGAAGTTCCAGGCGTGGTACGAAAAAGCGTAGATGTTGTGGTCGCGGAAGATCCACCACGGTCGGTTGACCGGCATACCGAGCAGCGTCGTCACCGCACGATAGTCGGAACGACCCTGGAACCCGACGTCGTTCACCTCGAACCCGGGGCTGGACTCCTTGTACTCCAGCGAGAAATCCAACCCGCCATCGCCGGAACGCGCCAGCGCGATCTCGGTCAGATGCCCGCTGAGCGAGGTGCGCGTCGGACCCAGCTCGATATGCTTGGCGTCAGGCCGCTGGAAATAATGGGCACTGGCCCGCTGCGTCCCCACCAGCGCATCCGTTGTCCCCGATACGTGGCTCGCCACGAAGTAACCGCTCAGCGACCAGACCCGGCCAGACCAACGATGGTCGAAGTCGATGCCACCGAGGAACGCCCGTTCGTGCAGCATCGAGGCGAGGTCTGGGTCGGCAAGATCCCGGATCGTGGCCGTCCCCAATGCCCCCACCACCGTCCGGCCGCCCCGCAGGTCGCGTCGTACCCGGCCGACCGCATAGTTCGTCAACGGCTCCACCACCATCCGCCGCCGAGCGCCACCGGTATCGACGTATCGCGCCTCTTCCCGGGCGGTCACGGCGCCGAGCAGCCCGATCGTCCACCCGCCGGGGGTCTTCCCGCTCACCTTGGCGGCGCCGAGGATCGTCGTCTGCCTGGGTGCATCGGCATAGGCGACGTCGCCCCCGAACACCTGCCGCTGCGGCTCGCGCCCGATCCGCCGCGAATAGAAGTACTCCTGCGACTCGTACTTGTTGAACGACCGCACCTTCCCGAACCCGAACACATCCTGCCCCTCGATGAAGAAGGGGCGCTTCTCCGAGTAAAAGGTCTCGAAGACCGTCAGGTTGACCTCCGCAGGATCCACCTCCACCTGCCCAAAATCCGGGTTGATCGTCGCCGACAACATCAACCCCTGCGGCAACCCGACCTTGAGGTCCACCCCCGCCGCCGCCGTCCCCGCATTCGCTCGGTAGAAGGGATCGTCCGCCGCACCCGGCGCGCGCACGAGCTGGCTGCTCACATACGGAAGCACCTCGAGCCGCCGCGGCGCCCGCACCGACCCAACCCCGCGCAGCGTGCCGAAGCTCGAGACGAACCCGGGAGTGTCACGCGTCCACGGCGCCCAGGTCGAACGCTCCTCGTGACGCGCCACATCGCGCATGATCCCCAACCCCCACTCCCCCGACTGACTGCCGCCGCTGGCGAAACGTAACTGCGAGAACGGGATCCGATACTCCGCCGTCCACCCCAGCGAGTCGATCGACGTGGCGACCTCCCAGACCGCGTCCCAGTTCAGATCCTCGCTCCCGTCGTCGTACGTATACACGTCCTTCTGCACCCCGCGCGGGTTCACCGAGAACCGGAACGCCGTCCGACGGTCCATCCGACTGTCGATCATGACATGCAGCCAATCCGAATAGATATCGGACACGTCACGACGGGCCAGCGGGGCGGCAATCGAATCGGGATGAGGATCGTACATCCTCACCCCGACATACAACGCATCCTCGCCGACCAACACCCGCGCCTCCGTCGCAAAGGTGGCCGGCTCCCCAGGGCGCGGCCACGATTGCACGAAGCCGGTAGCAGGCGACGCCGCCGACCAGGCAGCCTCGTTCAACCAACCGTCGATCTGGATCACACCCACGACCGGCGCCGCCTCCACCACCCGCGCCGCACCCGCCCCGGGCACCAGCGTCGACTCTCCCGATCCCTGCACCGACTGACCCAGCAGCGGACCCGCCAACGACAGCCACGAGGTCGTGACGAAAAGTAACGTTAGGGGATGGTGCGAACGGCTGACCATAGTCGTTGCTTCTCCTCTGACGGATGAACGTACCGATGAATCAACTGCCCATATCCATACGAGACCACCCCGCATGGAGTTGCACCCACCACCTCGAACCACCCCACCCCCCGGTCACAGACCTGCCCCACCCGATACCGAACACGACCCCCTTGCGCGCCACCCCCCACCTCCATACCTTTGACCCCGCGGCCGAACAAAAACCGAAAACAGCGCCGCGAGGGGGGTGACCGCGACACGAGTCGCGCCCCGAACCAGTACCTTCAACCGAGTGGAGGAAACGATGTCCGCTGCACCCACCCAGCCCGCAACGGTAGTCACCCCGGAAACTCTCCTCGAACACTGGCAAGGACACCGCCGCCTGACCCGCCGCGTGATCGAGGCGTTCCCCGAAGACCAGCTCTTCACCTTCTCCCTGGGTGGGATGCGCCCCTTCGGCGTCATGGCCCTCGAGGTGCTGTCGACCGGCGCACCGACGGTCCGCGGACTGGTCACCGGTGAGTGGATCTCGCTCACCGATCGCGACCCCCTCCCCAAGGCCGAGCTCCTCCGCCGCTGGGACGAGGCCACCGCGGAGATCGACGCCCTCTGGCCACAGCTCACCCCGGCCCACTTCCAGCAGGAATACATCGCCTTCGGCATGTATCCCGGGACCGGCTTCAACCACCTCGCCTACATCATCGACAACGAGATCCACCACCGCGGCCAGGGCTACGTCTATCTGCGGGCACTGGGGATCGAACCGCCCGTCTTCTACGACCGGAGTTGAGCCGCCAGACGACGTCGCGCCGGCGCCAGGTTCGCCGCCCGGGCCGGCGTCCCCGGCGCCCGGCCAGCTCCACGCCTCGCTCGGCCACCTCGCCCCGGCATGTGAATGGCATGGGAAGATCGGAAAGGAGAAGGGGTACAGGGTCCGTAACTACGCCAGGCGGATCGGCTCCGCGCTGGGCTGAATTACTCGCCCTGTACCCCAAGCTCCTGCCCGACTAATATTGCAAACCCTGTGCCGCGCGCTCGGGACCGGGTGATCCGACCTCCGCCAGCTGCCGCAGACGACGTCGCCTGCGCCCCCGGCGTCGTCCTACTCACCCCGCATCGTCGACCACCCCAACGACCGCGCCAGGTGGCACGCCTGCGCCACGGGCCGCACCTCGACCTCCATCCCGTACGGCAGGTTCGGGTTCCCCTCGGCGATCGACACCGCCTCCTCCAGGCTCGAGGCGAGGAGGAGGATATAGCCGCCGATCACCTCCTTGGCCTCCGCGAACGGTCCATCCACCACGTGCCTCCCACCGCCGCGGGAGACGATCCGTCCCTCCGGCGCCAGCGTGTTCCCCGCCTTGAGACGACCCTGCGCCACGAGCTCGTCGCACCAGGCGTTCCACCGTTCCAGCGCCGCCCGCCGCTCCTCGTACGTCATCTCGGCGTAACGCTCGGGCGTCGTCTCACGGAAGACCAGGAGATACTCCGACATGGTGGCTTCGGTCTCGCCACCGGCGATCGCTGTTGCCACGTCGACCTCACAGAGTTCAATTTCGAAAGCTTCGCCGCGTCCTGCGGAAATTGCACCACCCCCGCGCTCCGGGCAAGTACGCCCGGGCCCTCCGGGGAGGTCTAGCCGACTTCCTGGCGCCAGGCTGAGTCGGTGTCGATTCCGAGCCCCCTCGCTCGACTAGAGAGATAGAGTCGCAGTATGAGCACGACCGAGATCCACCGAGCCATCGATGCCGTCTGGCGTAGCGAATCCGCCAAGATCATCGCCGTCCTCGCCCGCCGCCTCGGCGACGTCGGCCTCGCCGAAGACCTCGCGCAGGACGCGCTCCTCGCCGCGCTCGAGAAGTGGCCCGAGAGCGGGATCCCTCACAACCCCGCTGGTTGGCTCATGGTCGCCGCCCAACGCCGCGCGATCGACCTCTTCCGTCGCGACCGGATGATCGACCAGAAACACGAGCTCATCGCCCGCGAGCTGGAAGCCGAGCAGGGAGACGCCGCCCCCGACATAGATGCCGCGCTGGACGACGACATCGGCGACGACCTCCTCCGCCTCATCTTCACCTGCTGCCACCCCGTCCTCTCGACCGAGGCCCGCGTCGCCCTGACGCTCCGCCTCCTCGGCGGCCTCACCACCGAGGAGATCGCGCGCGCCTTCCTCGTCCCGACGCCGACCCTCGCCCAGCGGATCGTCCGCGCCAAACGCACGCTCCGTGAGGCACAGGTCCCCTTCGAGGTCCCCCGCGCCCCCGAACGCGCCGAACGACTCGCCTCCGTCCTCGAGGTGATCTACCTCATCTTCAACGAAGGGTACACCGCCACCGCGGGCGACGACTGGGTCCGCCCCGCACTCTGCGACGACGCGCTCCGCCTCGGCCGCACCCTCGCCGAGCTAGCACCCCACGAACCGGAAGTGCACGGGCTCGTCGCCCTCATGGAGCTCCAGGCCTCACGGCTGCAGGCCCGCACCGGCCCCAACGGCGAGCCGATCCTCCTCCTCGACCAGGACCGCTCCCTCTGGGACCAGGAGCTCATCCACCGCGGCCTCGCCGCGCTCGACCGCGCCGCCGCACTCGGCAAGCCGCTCGGCCCCTACACCATCCAGGCCGCCATCGCCGCCTGCCACGCCCGCGCCCGCACCGCCGACGAGACCGACTGGCCCCGCATAGCCGCACTCTACGACGCCCTCGCCCAGCTCACCCCCTCCCCGGTCGTCGAGCTCAATCGCGCCGTCGCGGTCGCCATGGCCTTCGGCCCCGCCGCCGGGCTCGAGCTCGTCGACCGCCTCGCCACCGACCCCGCGCTCGCCAACTACCACCTCCTCCCGAGCGTACGCGGCGACCTCCTCGCCCGTCTCGGCCGGACCGACGAGGCCCGCACCGAGTTCGAACGCGCCGCCGCCCTCACCCAAAACGCCCGCGAACGCGAGCTCCTCCTCAAACGAGCCGCCGCGCTAAGCCCCCTGCCCTAGAGCCTCGGACCGCCCCACCTGAGCAGCGCCGCCCCCCAGTGCAGCCCCCCGGCGAAGGCGCACATCATGACCAGGTCCCCCTCCTCCAGCCCCTGCGTCCGCACCCACTTGTGCAGCGCCAGCGGTATCGTAGCCGCGGAGGTGTTCCCGTACTCGGCGATGCAGTTCGCCACCCGCGACGCCGGGATCGAGAGCCGCTCCGCCAGGACCGTCATGATCCGTTCGTTCGCCTGATGCGGGACCAGCACCCGCAGGTCCGCCGTGGTGCCCCCCTGTCGCTCCAACAGCGTCCGGACCGACTCCTCCATCGAGTTCACCGCGACTTTGAAGATCGCCTTCCCGTTCTGCCAGATGTACGGCGCGTCCCCCGCCCCGATCGCCGCCAGCGTCCCCGCCGGGCTCTCCGGCCGCGGACAGTACGCCAGCCCGGCCTGCGTCCCATCGGCCTGGAGCGTGAAATCCAACATCCCATGGTCCGCGCTGGTCCGCGACAGCACCACCGCGCCCGCACCATCGCCGAAGAGGATACAGGTGTTCCTGTCCCGATAGTCCACCAGCCGCGTCAACGTCTCCGCGCCGATGATCAGCGCATGACGGTACACACCGCTCTGGACGAACTGCGCCCCGGTGACCAGCGCGCTCAAGAACCCGGAACAGACGGCATTGACGTCGAAGACGTTCGCCTTCGACGCCCCCAGCGCCCCCTGCACCAGACAGGCGACCCCGGGGAACGCCAGGTCCGGCGTCGTCGTCGCCACGATGATCAGATCGATATCGCCCGGCTCCACCCCCGCATCCGCCAACGCCTCCCGCGCCGCCCGCGTCGCCAGGTGGCTGCTCCCCTCCGCCGGATCGACTACCCGCCGCTCCCGGATCCCGGTCCGGGTCACTATCCATTCGTCGTTGGTCTCGACCAGCTGCTCCAGCTCCGCATTCGTCAGTCGGCGTTCCGGAACGTAGGCTCCTACACCGGTAATCGTTGCGCCATATCGGGACATCTCGCCCCCCGGGTCTAGGGAAACTCCACTACTAGGCCAATGGCTCAAGGTGTCGACGACGACCGGCCAGGTCAAGGAGGTGCAGCGGACCGACTCGTCAACCCCCTCGGCGCCGGGTTCCTTCCACCCTGGCCCGGGAGGATATAGATTGCAACCTGCTACGCTCGACCACCTGGGAAAGACCGATGGCCAAGCTGAAGGCCGTCGCCGAGCAGTGAATAGATCGGAGGGAATCATGGCGATCGCCAGCATCAACCCCGCCACCGGCGAACTCCTGGAGCGCTTCGACCCCCTGACCGACGCCGAGATCGACACCCGTATCGCACGCGCCGAAGCCGCCTTCCAGCACCACCGCCGCACCTCCTTCACCCGGCGCGCCGAGCTCATCCTCCGGCTCGCCGAGCTCCTCGACTCCCGCGCCGAGGAGCTCGGCCGCCTCATGACCGAGGAGATGGGCAAACCGATCCGCGCCGCGATCGCCGAGGCCCGGAAATGCGCCCTCGCCTGCCGGTACTACGCCGAGAACGCCGAGCGACACCTCGCCGACCGCGTCGTCGAAACCGGCGCCGAGCAGAGCTTCGTCCGCTACCTCCCCCTCGGCCCCGTCCTCGCGGTGATGCCCTGGAACTTCCCCTTCTGGCAGGTCATCCGCTTCGCCGCGCCAGCGCTCATGGCCGGGAACGTCGGGCTCCTCAAGCACGCCTCCAACGTCCCCCGCTGCGCGCTCAGGATCGAAGAGTTGATCCTCGAGGCCGGCTTCCCCGAAGGGTGCTTCCAGACCCTCCTCGTCGGGAGCGACAAGGTCGCACGGATCCTCGACGACCCCCGCATCCGTGCCGCCACCCTCACCGGTAGTACCGGCGCGGGGAGCGCCGTCGCGAGCCACGCCGGCAAGCTGATCAAGAAGACCGTCCTCGAGCTCGGCGGGAGCGACCCCTTCATCGTCATGCCCAGCGCCGACCTCGAGTCGACCGCCCGCGCCGCCGTCGAGGCGCGCACCCTCAACAACGGCCAGTCCTGCATCGCCGCCAAGCGCTTCATCATACACGAAGCGGTATACGACGACTTCGTCGCCCGCTTCCTCGCCGCGCTCAACGCCCTCCGCGTCGGCGACCCCATGGACCCCGCGACCGACGTCGGCCCCCTCGCCACCCGCCAGGTCCGGGACGACGTCGCCCGCCAGGTCCAGGAGACCGTCTCGCGCGGCACCACCATCCTAGCCGGCGGCCAACCTCTCGACCGGCCCGGGTTCTTCTACCAGCCCACCGCCCTCGCCGAGATCCCCGCCGGCACCCCCGCCACCGACGACGAGATCTTCGGCCCCGTCGCGGCCATCTTCCGCGTCCGCGACCTCGACGAGGCGATCCGGCTCGCCAACGCCACCCCCTTCGGTCTCGGCTCCTCCGTCTGGACCAACGACCCCGAAGAACAACGGCGTTGCATCGACGAGCTCGAGGCCGGGCTGACCTTCGTCAACGCCATCGTCCACTCCGACCCGAGCCTACCTTTCGGCGGAGTCAAGGGCTCCGGCTATGGCCGCGAGCTCGCCGAGGACGGGATCCGCGAGTTCACCAACATCAAGGCCGTCCGCATCGCTGCTAACCCCGCTCCGCAGACGGTCGCACCCGGCGTGCAGGCGCTGGAATGAAGCTCCCCCGCGGCGGGCCTGCCGACGACTGATCGCGCGCCGGCCGGCCCGCCGCCCCGCCCCCTAATCGCCAACCCCCTTGACACCATTGCCTTTGCGCGGTTACCCTAACCTTGGAAGGCACCGACCGACTACTACAGCCGAGCGTGCGGACCAGAGCCGTGCGACGGGGGAACCATCGATGATCAAGGGGTGAATCCGGCAACGCCGGACGGAGACTTCCTCCTCCGAACCCGTCAGCTAACCCCGTAGGCTACACTGGAAGGGTGGTAGGATGAATCATTCGATCCTTCCGGACCGTGCCCCGCGGGGTACGTCCCGGCTCCTCGTATCCGTATCCAGCGGTAACTACTCTTCGCACGCGGAAGGTAGACCATGACCGAGGTCTTCTCTTCCGCGCCGCACCACGACGTGCTCACCCTGATCGTCCGGATCGCGGTGCTGCTCATCGCGGCGCGCGGTCTCGGCGAGCTCGCGCAGCGCGTCAACCTCCCCTCGGTCGTCGGCGAGATCCTCGCGGGGATCGTCCTCGGCCCCTCGTTCCTCAGCAGCCTCGTCCCGGCGGTCGGCGCGTGGATCGTCCCGCAGACCCCGACACAGGGTTATCTCCTCGAGGTCGTCTCCCTCCTCGGTGTCATGTTCCTCCTCCTGATCACCGGGCTGGAGACCGACCTGGCCCTGATCAGGCGTCAGGCGAAAGCCGCGGCGGGCGCGTCGATCGGCGGGATCTCCGTGACCTTCTCCACGGGGTTCCTCCTCGGTTCGTTCCTCCCCGAAGCACTCGTCGCCGCCCCGGAACGGCGGATCATCTTCTCGCTCTTCATCGCGACCGCCATGTCGATCTCGGCGATCCCCGTCATCGCCAAGGTCCTCATGGACATGAAGATCATGCGCCGCGACGTCGGCCAGACCATCCTCGCCGCCGGGATGACAGACGACACCACCGGGTGGATGCTCCTCTCGATCGTCGCGGGGCTCGCGACGGGCTCGACCGTGAACGCGGGGACCGTCCTCTCCGCGATCGGCAGCGTCGTCGCCTTCCTCCTCCTCAGCTTCACCCTCGGCCGCTGGCTCGTTCGCCACTCCCTCGACTACGTCCAGGACGAGCTCCACAGCCGCGACCGGATCCTCACCCTCGTCGTCGCGCTGACCTTCGTCTGGGGCGCGATCTCGCATGCCCTCGACATCGAGGCCGTCCTCGGCGCCTTCTTCATGGGGATCCTCTTCGGCCAGTCGCCGCGACTACCGGTCGACGTGGTCCACAAGCTCGAGAGCATGACCCTCGGGGTCTTCGCGCCGATCTTCTTCGCCGTAGCCGGGCTCAAGGTCAACGTCCTCGACCTCCTGACGCCCCGCCTGATGGCCATCACCCTCCTCGTCATCTTCGTCGCGACCTTCGGCAAGATCATCGGCGTCTACATCGGCGCCCGCCTCATCGGCCGGCGCGACCACTGGACCGCGCTCAGCCTCGGCGCCGGGCTGAACGCACGCGGCGCCATGGAGATCATCGTCGCCACCATCGGGCTCCAGGTAGGGATCCTCACCCAGGACATGTTCTCGATCATCGTGATCATGGCGATGGCGACGTCGCTCATGGCGCCCCCCGCCCTGCGTTGGACGCTCTCCAAGGTAGTCCCCGACGAGCAGGAGCTCGAACGACTCCGCCGGGAAGAGCTCGCCGCCGGGAGCCGGGTCGCCGACATCCGACGCGTACTCATCCCGGTCCGGCTCCGCACCGGCCGCAACATCATCCACGAGATCGAGGCGCACATCGTCGAACGGCTCAGGCGCCGTAACCCGCTCTCGGTCACGCTCCTCAACGTGAGCCGCCCCGATGAGCGGGCCGAAGGCGCCGCCTTCCTCGAGACGCTAGGCGAGGACTTCCCGAAGGTCGACCTCAACCGGAAGGTCGTCACCGCCAAGGAACCGGCCGGTCCGATCCTCGCCGAGGCGGCCAAGGACTATCACCTGATGATCCTCGGCGCGACCGAAGGACAGAAGCGGCCCGAGGCGCTCTTCCACCCCCTGATCGACCGGATGGTCCGCCTCGCGCCCTGCGCCACCATCGTCGTCCGCGGCGGCGGCAGCGCCAACCGGCAGTGGCCGCCCAAACGACTCCTCGTCCCGACCAACGGCTCCGGCGCCTCCCGCCACGCCGCCGAGATCGCCTTCATCCTCGCCGCCGACCCCGACGAGGAGGTCCTCGTCCTCAGCGTCGCCCAGGAGCTCGGCAGGCTCGGCGACCTCGGCGCCGAGACCGCGCTCGCCGACCGGGAGATCGAAGCGCGACGCCAGATCGTCGCCGAGCTCGTCGACCTCGGACGCGCCCAGGGCTCCAACACCCGCGGCTCGGTAGAGACCGGCAGCGACGTCGAAGGTGTCATCCTCGACGCCGCGCTACGCGAGCAGATCGACCTCATCGTCCTCGGCACCGACGTCCGCCCCGGATCCGACCGGCTCTTCCTCGGACCCAGGGTCGAACGGATCCTGCAGAACGCGCCTTGCCCGGTCATGGTCGTCAACTGGTCTAGCTAGACACACCACGCACCCAAATTGCATCCTCCCCGCGCGGCGTCTAAATTGCGGTTGACATACCCAACCATATTTTGCCGCTGAAGGGAATCATGAAAACGATCACCGGGCAAATCAGCGAGCAGGAAGCACGTGCGGTAGCCGAGGCCGCTCGTGAAACGGAATGGGCCAAGCCGAGCTTCGTACAGGAACTCTTCCTCGGCCGACTCAGACTCGACCTCATCGACCCACCCCCTGCCCCTGACCCCGAAGCCGAAGCCCGTACCGACGCCTTCCTCGCCCGGGTAGAACCCTTCCTCCGCGAACACGTCGACGCCGAAGCCATCGAACGCGACGACCACATCCCCGACGAAGTCATCCAAGGGCTCAAAGAGCTGGGCGCCTTCGGGATGAAGATCCCGGTCGAATACGGTGGCCTCGGCCTCTCCCAGCGCGGCTACAACCGCGCGATCTCGGTGATCGGCACCTACTCCACCCCCCTCGGCGTCTGGCTCTCCGCGCACCAGTCGATCGGCGTCCCCCAGCCCCTCAAGATGTTCGGCACCGAAGAGCAGAAGCGTAAATACCTACCCCGCCTCGCCCAGGGCGCCGTCTCCGCCTTCGCGCTGACCGAGCCCGACGTCGGCAGCGACCCGGCCCGTATCGGCGCCACCGCGGAACCCACCGAAGACGGCGAGGCCTACATCCTGAACGGCGAGAAGCTCTGGTGCACCAACGGCCCCATCGCCGACATCTTCGTCGTCATGGCGAGCACGCCACCGACCCGCGCAGGTGGACGACGCGGGATCACCGCCTTCATCGTCGAACGCGACATGCCCGGCGTCGAAACCGTCCACCGCTGCTCTTTCATGGGGCTGCGCGGGATCGAGAACGGGGTCATCCGCTTCGACAACGTCCGCGTCCCCAAGGAGAACATCATCTGGGGCGTCGGCCGCGGCCTCAAGCTCGCCCTCATCACCCTCAACACCGGGCGACTGACCATCCCCGCGACCTCGGCGATCGCTGCGAAGTGGTGCCTCCGCGTCGCGCGCGAATGGAGTAACTCCCGCATCCAGTGGGGCGCCCCCGTCGGCAAGCACGACGCGATCGCCCAGAAGATCGGCGAGATCGCCGCCCTCACCTTCGCCATGGACGCCGTCGCCGACCTCTCGGCCGGGATGGCCGACAGCGGTGAGTTCGACATCCGCCTCGAAGCCGCCATCGCCAAGCTCTACAACTCCGAAGCCGCCTGGCGCATCGTCGACCAGACCCTGCAGATCCGCGGCGGCCGCGGCTACGAGACCGCTGCCTCCCTGCGCGCGCGCGGCGAACCGCCGATCCCCATCGAACGCCTCATGCGCGACCTCCGCATCAACACGATCTTCGAAGGCTCCAGCGAGATCATGCGGCTCTTCATCGCGCGCGAGGCCGTCGACCCGCACCTCCGCCACGCTGGTGCGCTCGCCGACCCCAAAGCACCGCTCGGCGCCAAGGCGTCCAGCATCGCCAAGCTCGGCCTCCACATGACCGGCTGGGTCGCCGGTAACCTCGCCGGCTGGGGCCGCTGGCCGCGCCATAGCAGATTCGGCCAGCTCGCGCCGCACGTCCGCTACGCCGACCGGACCGCCCGCAAACTCGCCCGGACACTCGCCGCCGTCATGACTCGCTACGGGATGGGGCTCGAGAAACGGCAGTCCGTCCTCTTCCGCCTGGTCGACATCGGCGCCGAGCTCTTCGCGATCATCGCCACCTGCATCCGCGCCCAGACCCTGGTCCGCCAGAACCCCGCCGACACCGGACCGCTCGAATTGGCCGACCTCTTCTGCCGCGGCGCCAGGCGACGTATCGCCAGACACTTCTCGAGCGTCTTCCGCAACGACGACCGGACTACGTACCGCATCGCCCAAAACGTCCTCGCCGGACGCCACCTCTGGCTCGAAAAGGGTCTCCCGGATACGCCCCCCGCCACTGCGCCCTGATACCAGGGCGCAGTGGCGCTAGACCGATCCGCCCTGCTGGTACCGCCCTTGCATCGCGGAGGTCGCCGGTATGACCTGATCGCCCAATCCCGAACCCATATACCAGGGGCGGCTCATGGCTTTCATCGCCGCACTCTTGACCGATCCCGCCGATCACAAGGCGCTGCGCCGCGCGGCGACGGAGCACCACATCATCCCGGCCGCATCTTGGCGCGAATTCGGGAAGATCATACGCCATCACCCCGTGACCGCGGCGGTGGCCAACCCGCACGCGGAGCCGCGCAAAGACGGAGTACTCCGCATCTACCACCTATCGCAGGACTTCCCCCTCACCCCGATCCTCGCCTGGGGCGAGCTCGACGGCAGGGACCTCTACCGCCTCGGCAAGGCCGGCGTCACCGATGTGATACTCGCTCACGATGCCGACAACACACCACAGGTGACGGAGATAATCCACAAGGTACTGGAGCGTAGCATACCCCACCTCGTAGAGGCCGGGCTGCGCGACCAGCTCCCCGTCCAAGCACTCGATCTCGTCCGGTACGCAGCCAATCGGATACCCAACCGCATCCAGGTCCCCGACCTCGCCGCCGCCTTCGACACCTCGGTCTCGACCCTGGAACGACGCTGCGAACGCTTCGGCATCCCGACCCCCGGCCGCCTCCTCCTCTGGCTGCGCGTCCTATACGGGCTACACTGGCTCGCCGAGCCGGGGCGCAGCCTGGAATCGATCGCGGACCAGCTCGGTTACTCCTCCGGCGCCGCCTTCAGGCGCGCGATCCAGGCGGTGAGCGGTGCGCGCGGAGTGCCGCCCCGAACCTATCGGAGCTTCCACGCCGCCCTGACCCGTTTCCTCGCGGAATGTCCCGGCACCACCGCGCACCACGCCACCCCGCACGTCCCGGTATGACGCCATGGCCCGCTACGACAGGATAGCCACCCTCGATCCGCCCGACCGCTCCCGCGCCTTCCCCGGCTGGGTCGTCTTCCGCGACCTCGAGGGCCGCGACCGCGACCCTGAACTCGCCCGCCGCGTTCGGCTGCGCTTCCTCGCGCTCCGTATCGTCCGGCGCCTGATCGATGTGGGGATCGACCGGGTCCCGCCTCAATCCATCGAACAACAGATCGAGAGTGTGCGGGAAGAGCTCGGCGCACTCCCCGCCCGCGACCCGGAACGGATCAGGATCGCGGAGTTCCTGAACCGTGTCCGAGAACTCACGCCACTCACACTCGCCACCGCCACCCTGGATCTAGGGGAAGTAGCTGAAGCCGACCAGCAAGAGTTCGCGGCCGAGGAGTTCTACCACACCGCGCTCGATCTGGCCAACATCTATCAGCTCCGCACCCCATCCTTGCCACGAGAAACTTCGCGCACCCAGAGCTGATAGTCGATCGCGGCGAGTAGCGCCGCCTCGATACTGCGCACCATGTCCCGTTCCCCGATCTCGCGCCGCGCCCGCTCCACCAGTACCGGGTCCAGGACGAAGGTGAACACCTGACGCTCCCGCCCCTGCCCTCCAGCCGCCCCACGCTCCTCTCCCTGCTGCATCGCTCCCTCCCCTACGGTACGGTCCGTCACCCCCCATCCCCCCTCCCCCCCCCACCACGTATCCGCCCCCAAGGTCAGGACCGGTCCGGGGCGATCCAATAGCTACACTGGCCACGAAACACCACCGCCCCGGCACGTTTCCCGCCGTCATACCGAATACGGCTGCTCGATACCTGCAGCGTAGGCGGGGTGTGCTCCCCTGGCGCGGAATCCCGCAGGAGGGAGCGGAGACCCCGCAGGGGCGGCACTAGCCGCCCCGCGGGGGAGGCCCCGTCTGGAGGACCCGAGGGGAAGGGGCGGGCGGGGGAGGCTCCGCGACCGGGCGCCTGGAGCGAAAGGGGAGTGCACCCCACCGGAGCGATCCCCGATCTGCCGGATATGATATCACTCGCCACGACGACTTGATCTGAGCGACGTGCTACACCATTATTTTTGATATGAGCACGAACAGCCGTAAGCAGTTGTTGGTGGTCGGCGATCGCGTCTTGATCGCGCCGGAGGAGGGTGAGAACCGGACCCGCGTAGGTCTCTACCTCCCGCCGACCGCGATAGATAGCCAGGCGGTACAGGGCGGGACCGTCGTCGCCGCCGGGCCGGGCACCCCCATCTCCGCGCCGACCGAGCTCGACAACGAGCCGTGGAAGATCGGGAGCGGGGAGGCGCGGTACCTACCTGTCCAGGCGCGTGTCGGCGACTACGCCCTCTTCTTCCGTAGGGCAGCCGTCGAGATCACCTATGAAGGCAAGCCCTACCTCGTCGTCCCGCAGGCTGCGATCCTCGTCCTGCTACGCGAGCCCTATCCCGAAGACGCGGACGACTTCTAGGGAAGAGAAAAGTAGCACACGAAAATAGCCGCCGACGTGCCCCGAGCACGCCGACGGCTGTTTTCTATTTCCTATTTGCTATTTTCCAAAGTTACGCAACTCGTCGAGCAGCGCCGCCGACGCGTGCGTCCCCTTCTCGAAATTCTCGATGCTCATCCACTCGTCGGGCGCATGGGCGTTCTCGCCCGGGAGCCCGAACCCCATCAGCAGGACCGGCGCCTGCAGCACCCGTTCCAGCGACGGGACGATCGGGATCGACCCGCCCTCGCCCGCGTAGACCGGCTCCTTCCCGAACGCACGCTGGAGGGCACGCGCGGCCGCCGTGTAGAGCGGACCCTCGATCTCGGCGCGCCACGGGAGTCCCCCGTGCAGGTAGACCACCTCGACCCGCGCGCCGGCCGGCGCGACCCGCTCGACGTGCGCCTTCATCAACCCCTTGATCACCTCCGGGTCCTGGTCTGGCACCAGCCGGCAACTCACCTTGGCCATCGCCTTCGACGGGAGCACCGTCTTCGCACCCTCGCCCGTGTAACCCGAGAGCATCCCATTCACCTCGACGGTCGGCCTCGTCCAGATCCGCTCCAAGGTGGAGAACCCCTTCTCCCCGACCAGCTCCGCGGCGCCCGTATCGGCCAGGAACCCCGCCTCGTCGAAGGGGACCCGGGCGATCTGCTCCCGGAACGACTCCGGGATGTTGACGGCGTCATAGAACCCCGGGATCGTGACGTGCCAGTTCTCGTCGTGGAACGAGGCGATGATCTTCGACAGCGCGGTCGCAGGGTTGATCACCGCCCCGCCGTAGGACCCGGAGTGGAGATCGGTCGACGGCCCCTCGACGTGGATCTCGAAGTAGGCCAGCCCCCGCAGCGACGTACCGATCGTCGGGATCCCCGGGCCGACCATCGTCGTGTCGGAGATGACGACCGCGTCCGCCGCGAGGCGCTTCGCGTGCGCCTCGACGAACGGCATCAGATGCTCGCTCCCGACCTCCTCCTCCCCTTCCGCCAGGATCACGACGTTGACCGGCAGCCGCCCCGTGGTCTTGAGATGCGCCTCGAGCGCCTTGACGTGCAGATAGAGCTGCCCCTTGTCGTCGACCGACCCGCGCGCGTATAGCCGACCGTCGCGAATCGTCGGCTCGAACGGCGGCGAGGTCCAGAGCTCGAGGGGCTCGGGGGGTTGAACGTCGTAATGGCCGTAGATCAGGATCGTCGGCGCGTCCGGCCCCGCACCGCGCCACTCCCCCAACACCACCGGGTGCCCAGGGGTCTCCTCGATCGATACCTCGAGCCCGGCATCCCGCATCCGCTCCGCCAACCATTCCGCCGCGCGCCTCACATCCGCGCGATATTCACTCCGCGCACTCACGCTCGGGATACGCAGGAACTCTAGTAACTCTTCCTTGAAACGAGAAAGATTCGCATCGATATAGGAGTGGACGTCGTGCATGGCTCCGATCCTTTCATGGTCCCACCGGCCCCAGCGCCGGCCCGCAGCACGTTATCGAACGATAGCTAGGTGCGCAAGGAGATGTCGGGGCGGGATTCGGGGGTTGGGATTCGGGATCTGGGGGCCGGGGATCGGGGGTCGGGGGGCCGAATGGGATGGGCGGCTAGGAAACCAGGGATTACGACTCAGGAGGGACGATCAGCAGTCAGGATCCGTAGAGCCGCACGCCGGACGATCTGTCACCAAAGTAATCGGGGCCACCAAGGTGGCCCCGCGATCCCCGGCCAGGACCCGGGGAGCCCGGATTCCGGGCTCCCCCCACATCCCCCAACCCCTGACCCCCGACCCCCGGCGGTGCAGGGTGGCAGGGCGGCCCCGCCCCCGAATCCCGCTTTAGAAGATCTTGAATGCCGGCACCGTCAGCTTCGCCGGCAGGTACTCGACCAGGAACGGCACGTACGCGATCGCGATCAGGATCAGCGCGAGGATCACGACCCAGCGGAACTGATCGAGCCGCAGCTCCCAACCGGCCCGGGCCGCCGGCTGGATCGTCGTGGTGACCGGGATCTCGGCCACCTCGCCCTTCTTCCCGGTGAGGACCGTCATCAGCAGGATCAGGAAGAAGAGCATCGCGCCGATGAACATCAGCGTACCGCCGGCCGCGCTCCAGTACCCGGCCAGCTGCCAGGTATCCTTCCCGTAGGTCGCCCCGGCGAGGAAGGTCCGGCGCGGCGCCCCCTCGAGGCCGGCCGAGATCAGGCCACGGGCGAGGGCCATCACCCCGATGAAGTAGACCCAGGACTGCACCACGGCCAGCTTCCCGCCCCAGAGCTTGCGCCCCTTCAGCCACGGGACCATCCAGTACGCGATCCCCATGAAGGTCATCACCACCGCCGAACCGACGGTCATGTGGAAGTGCCCCGGTACCCAGGAGGTGTTGTGGACGACGCGGTTCACCGTGAAGCTCGCGTTGATCAACCCCGTGATCCCGCCGAGCACGAAGGTCAACATCGCCAGGACCTGCGCCGCGACGGACGGATCACCCCAGGGGAGCTTGAAGAACCACCCCACCAGCCCCCGGCCGCCGCGCGCCTTGCCGCCATCCTCCAGCGCGCTCACCACCGAGAACGCCGTGATCAGGCTCGGGAAGAAGACGCCGAAGGTCAGGATCGCGTGGATCACCTTCATCGACTGCGTGATCCCGGGATCCGTGTACTGATGGTGGAACCCGACCGGAATCGAGAGGAGCACGAAGAGCGAGAAGACCACGCGCGTCACCGGATCGCTGAAGAGCCGGCCGCCGACCTGCTTCGGGATCATCAGGTACCACGAGACGTAGGCCGGGAGCAGCCAGAAGTAGACGATCGGGTGACCGCTGAACCAGAAGAGCGTACGGCTGAGCAGCGGATCCGACCCCGAGACCAGCCCGAGCGACCACGGCAGCAGCAGCCCTACCACCTCGGCCGCGATACCCAGCGACGCGATGTCCCACATGATGTAGGTCGCCACCGAGACGAAGGCCAGCAGCGGGATCCGCTCACCCGGATGCTCCTTCCGCCACGCCTTCAGCGTGATGAAGAGGTTCACCGAGGTGATCCAGGTGCTCACCACCAGCAGCGCCAACCCCAGGTAATACGACCAGTGCGCCTGCAGCGGGGCGTAGAAGGTGTAGAGTACGCTCGCCTTCCCCGTGAACATAGCGTACGAGGCCAAGGCGATCCCCGCAGCCAGCGTCCAGAACGCGGCGTGCAGCAACCCATCGTGCAGCTTACGACCGAGCCCGCGCGCCGTCGTCAGCGCGAGGAACCCGTTCGCGAAGGCGAAGGTCAGGACGATGGCGTTGAACACACCGTGGATCGTGAGACCCTGATAGTAGTTCTTCAGCCCGGGGAACCAACCCAGGATGTCGATACCCCCGTAGCTGAGCGCCTGGGCCAGGCCATGCACCACGCCGAAGGCGAGCGCGGAGAAACCCAGATAGAGATTCCAGCGGATCAGGGCCTTCTGCGACGGCGGCAGATCGAAGCCGCCCGCCGATGTCGTGTCCTTTCCAGGCGCGGCAGACCGCGCAGCAGTCAGCGTGCTCATTCGACGATCACCTTTCCAGACATCATGTGATGGCCCAACCCACAATACTCATGGCAGATCAGCAGATGCTCGCCCCGCTTCTCGAAACGGTGCGTCACCTTCGAGATCTGACCGGGGATCAGCATCACGTTCACCCGCGTCCCCTCGATGTTGAAACCGTGCAGCACATCGGCCGAGGTGGCGATGAAGGTCACCTCCGCACCCGCGGGCACCCGAATCTCCTGCGGCAAGAACGACCAAGCCTGCCCGATCACCACCACCTCGTAGACGCCGGGCGCCACCTCGCGCACCCCAGGGTTGTCGAACGGTGGAGTGGTGCGGACCTGCCTGACGTCGATCTCGCCATCCCTGCTCGGGAGCATGATCCCCATCCCCAACGCCGCATAAAAGCTCGCTCCCAGGAAGATCACCAGGATCACCCCGGAGAGGAGCAAGAAAGCCTTTTCGTATTTGTGGATCTTCATGGCATCACCCGGATCTCGGCGGCGCCGCCTTCACCGACACCGCCACCTGGTCACTCGCAAGGTATACCTCGCGCGGTACACCCCTCTCCCTGATCACCTCTCGAGCAGCACCCAATAGACGGACCCCCACAACGCTACCATCAGCAGCAGGATGATCATCATGAAAAAGAGCGTACCGGTCGGCGCCTCTTCCTCGTGCCCATCCCTCGCCAGCTCAGGCACCGCACCGGGCGGGGTACCCAACTCCAATGTCTTCTTGCTCATTGCCTCCCTCCCGATTCGTTTGACGTCGACTCTCGACGGAGCCGATCACTACAAATGCCCCCCGACATCGACCCCCCCGGAGTGCCGGCCTTCCCCCTCCTCCTGGTCGAACAGATAACGACCGAGGCGACTCAGGATCAGTGCAAGTACGGGGAGGAGCGCTATCGCAACGGCCAGCCGCCCGGGATTACCCCGGCCCAGCAGGAACTCACTCATCTCGTGCCAGCTGAAGAAGACCACCGGTCCGCCCACCAGCACGAACCCGAAGAGCACCAACACCAACCTGCCCATATGATTCACGTTCTCCTGATCCGACATCTCGATCCTCGGACTTCCTGGTCGACGACGCCGCACCCGCAGCAACACCACGGACGGCCCCCGACGCCACCAGCTCCTTCTAACTTTCGGCATCGCTGGCCCGGCGCTGTGACCTAGGTCACAGCATCCGATACAATTCTATCTCGCTAAGCGAGTTACGGCTGTCGGGAGTGATTTGCGATCAGATGGGGAGAGAACAGGATAGGGCTGTAGTGGAATCCCTTACAGGGAGATCAGGACGACGGGCCCGGTCCAGCGCCGCGGGGCTCCGCTCGCCCCGCCTGCCGTGACACCCCGCGGCGCCCGGCAACCGGCGCCACACGCACCCGCGCCCCGGCGGTCGGGGTGCGCGCGGGGCTGGTCGCGTCCCCGGCGACCCGCCCCGCACGACGTCGTCTACTGGAACTCAGCGTGAAACGCCGGCGCGTTCCAACTCCTCGACCAACGCGGTCGCCTGGTAGACCTGGCGCAGCGCCTCCATTATCCCGACCGAGTGAACCGCCACCGTGCGCCCACCGGTCTCGGTCCGGAAGAGGAACTCGTTGGGGAGCTGCTCGATGTTCCCGTCGAAGGCGATCCCGACCACCCGCGCCTCCCGGTCGATCAGCGGGCTCCCGCTGTTACCGCCGGTGATGTCGTTGGTCGTGACGAAGTTGAGCGGGAGGGAGAGGTCGAGCGCGCCGCGACGCCGTTCGAAGCTCTCCGGGAGCGTCCACGGCATCCGGTTGTCGAAATCCGCCGCGCGGCCGTACAACCCGTAGAACGTCGTCTTCGCCGGCGCCTGCGTCCCGTTGTAGGGATACCCCGCGACCACGCCATCGCTGATCCGGAGCGTGAAGGTCGCGTCCGGCGGGAGCTGGGTGCCGTAGACCGCGAAGAGCGCATGCGCGAGCCGCTCGTTCTGCACCGCCTCCGCGGCGTTCAACTCCGCCAGCCGCGGCTGCAATCTGTCGTACGTCGCCACCATCTCCCGGACCAGCCGCAGGAGCGGGTCGTCCGCGGAGTTCAGCGCCGGGACTCCACCCTGCATCAAGGCGGTACGGTAGCCGGGATCCCCGACCCGCGTCGTGCTGATCAGGCGATCCGCCGCGGCCTCGGGCGTCTCGTTGGGCTGGAAGGCGAGCCGCAGGAAGGGATCATCCGGCCGCAGCCACCGCCGCGCCAGCTCCAGGCGGATCGTGAGGAGCCGCTTCGAGACCGCCGGGTTGCTCTGTGTCGGCGAGCGCAGCGCCTGCTCGACCTGCTCCAGCTGCGCCCCACGATAACGCTCCGGCCGCGACTCCTCGGGGAGCGCCATCGCCTGGATATACCGCACCAGCTCCGCCGCCACCGTGATCTCGGCGCCACCCACGAAGTTGGGGTTGTTGATGTTGACCCGCGGCGCTATCGCCAACTTCTCCGCCTCGATCGACGCCATCCGGTCCCAAAGGTCGCCGTACTGCGACCGCAGCCCGGGATCCGCCTCTACCCGCTGCCGCAGCTCCCGCTCCCAGCGGATCTTCCGCCCCATGAGCAGGGTGTCCTGCAGCCCCGCGTACTGCCCGCTGTAAGCCTTCAAGCTGTTCTCGACCGAGAAGAGCTGGTCCCGGACCCGCCGCTCCATCTCGGGGTCGCTCTGCGCCAGCCAGATGAGGAAGTCGCGCTGTGCCCGCAGGAAATCGATCGTGAAGGGGTGGCGGTAGTACTGCTCGTAGAGCGCCTGCGAGACCGTGATCTGCCGGCTCGTCGAGCCGGGGTTCCCGGTGATGAAGACCAGCTCGCCCTCGCGCGCGCCGGCGGGGCTCCAACGGAAATAGTGCGGGGTAGCCGCGGGGGTGACGCCATCCTCCTGGTACGCCCGCACGAACGCGACGTCCAGCGCGTACCGGGGATAGGTGAAGTTGTCGGGGTCGCCCCCGAAGAACCCGGCCTGCAGCTCCGGCGCGAAAACCAGCTTCACCGGCGCGTACCGGCGATATCTGTAGAGCTGGTACTGGCCGCCATGGTAGAGCGAGACGACCTGGCACTGCAGCCCGGTCGCACTGTTGCACTCCTCTTCGATCCGTTTGCGCGCCGCCTCCACCGCCGCGGTCGCCGCCGTGGCGCTGGCTCCCGCCGGGACCGCGGCCTGGACCCGCGCCGTCACGTTCTCGGTACTGACGAGCTGATCCAGGTAGAGGTTCGGACAGACCTTCTCCTCCTCCCGGGTCGCGGCGTAGAACCCCTTGACCACGAAGTCCTCTTGCGCCGTCGAGACCTCCTCCACGCACCGCCGCGCACAGTGATGATTCGTCATCACCAGCCCGGTCGGCGAGACGAACGACGCCGAACAGAACTGTCCGTACCGGACCGACGAGAGCCGTACGTGCTCCAGCCATTCCGGCGTCGCCGTGAACCCATACCGCTCCCGCCAGTACTCCAGCGGCGGGTTCTCGAAGGTCCACATCGTGCCGAGCTCCGTCCCCGTCAGCTGGACGTTCTCGGCCGCCCGCAGCGCCCCGGGCGAGGGCTCCAGGCGAGCGACGGTAGTCGTGGACCGCGTCGGTGCCGGGGACTCCGTCGTCGGCGCGCTGGACGCACACCCAGCAACGGACAGCCCGAGCGCCAGCGCCAGCCACCACGGTGCTGCTTTCGTCCTTGTCATTGGTGCCTCCGTTCAGATACGACGAGCCACGGCGGAATTATCGAGAACCGGCGCCGTTCACGCAACACTCACGCCCGCTCCGTACACCGCCATGACCGCCTGCCCGCCCGGAGACACCCCGCGGCGCCGCCATCAGCGCCGTCCACCCCGAAGCTACCGTGGCCCCGCCGTCTGCACCGCCGTGTTCTGCGTCGCCGGCTTCCCCGCCGGCTTCGTCGAAGCCTGCTCCTGCGCCTTGAGCACCGTCAGACACCAGATCTGCGCCGCACGATACGCCAGCTCCTGCTCGCTCTGCCCCTCGAAGGTCGTGGTGATAGGCTCCGGGAAGGGCGTCATCACGCGCTCCTTCGTGCCAGGCCGCACCTCCACGATACGGTCCAGACGCGCCGTCGCCGTCACGCCAGGGCGACCGTCCTCGAGCGACGCCGACCGGTTCCACGTCACCTGCCACGGCGCTTCGACCGCGTACCCGTCGGAGAACTCAATCGTAGTGGTGAGCTGGTCTCCGTCCAGGGCGGCCCGGCACGCCGGCGCCTTCGGCGGCTCCTGGGCCCACAGCTGGGCCGGTATCGCGAGCGCGATCAGCGCTACCGCTCCTCTCAGAAACCGCATACACCCTCCTGCGTCGCCTATCGCCTGAAAGTACAGGCATTTGATCCATTCTCACACCTCAGAAACCGCAAGAACAGGTCCCAACTACGCATTTCTGCGGCACCTACCAGCCGCCTACCCGCGCCTTGACGGCTCGCCCCCACCTCGCGACCTTCCGAGAATGGACAACGAATCTCTCGTATACGACGCCGTACCGGGCCCGGCTCCCGAGCCCTTCCAGAACTTCGTCGTGGTGCTCAACGAGCCCCAGAACCTTGTCAACATCGCGGGCGCGGCCCGCGCGCTCCTCAACATGGGGCTCGGCCGGCTCCGCCTCGTGCGCCCCGCCGAGTTCGACGCCTATCGCATCGCCGGGATCGCGCACGGCTCCGAAGCGCTCCTCGAACGGGTCGAATTCTTCGATTCCCTATACGACGCCGTCGCCGACTGCATCCACGTCGTCGGCACGACCGCGCGCCGCCGCACGGCTACCTTCGTCTGGCAACACCCCCGCCAGGCCGCGCCCGAGCTCCTCGCCCTCGCCAGCTCCGCGACCGCGCCGATCGCGCTCGTCTTCGGCCGCGAGGACAAGGGGCTCTCCAACGAGGATCTCGACCGCTGCGACCGCGTGCTGACCATCCCGACCAACCCCCGCCACCCATCGATCAACCTCGCCCAGGCGGTACTCCTCGTCACCTACGAGCTCTGGATCACAGGCGACGCGGGCCGGAGAGAGCTCCCCCAACCCCGCCGCCGCGCCGACCGCCTCGCCAACGTCGAGGAGATGACCTCCCTCTTCGAACAGACCGAGAAGGCCCTGCACCGCATCGACTTCTTCAAGAAGCGCAGCCCCGACGCCATCATGCGCACCATGCGCGCCATCGCCCGCCGCGCCAACCTCGACATGCGCGAGGCCCGGCTCCTGCGCGCCATCGCCTTCGAGGTGCAGAAGTATCTGGATAGGCTGGAAGCGGGGAAGTAATACCGGATACGCTAGATCCGAGGACGCTGCGGCACGGGGTGCTCGTATTGCGCTTCGGTCGACGGCCGCTAACGCTCCGGCACGGGGGCTCGGCGTGCGTTGCGGTTGATGGCGGGCGCTCCGGCCCGGGTGGCTCGTCCCGCGGTTTGGTTATTGGCTGGCAGAGCTTCGGCGTGGAGGCTCGTCTCGCGCTTCTGTCGATGGCCGGCAGCGCTCCGGCGCGGGGATCTCGATTTGCACTTCCGTTGATGGCCGACAGCGCTTCGGCGCGGGATGCTCGGCTTACGCTTCTGTCGATGGCCGGCACCGCTTCGGCGCGGGATGCTCGGCTTACGCTTCTGTCGATGGCCGGCACCGCTCCGGCACGGGGTACTCCCCTTTCGCTCCGGGCGCCCGGTCGCGGAGCCTCCTCGGGGCGGCTACGCCGCCCCTGCGGGGTCTCCGCTCCCTCCTGCGCGACTCCGCTCCAGGGGAGTACCCCGCGCCTACGCTACAGGTAAGAGAGGTTGGAGGTCAGAGGTCTGGGGGGCGCTTGGCATTCGGAGGTTGGAATTCGGGATCCGGGGGTGGGGGTCTAAGGTCGGGATTGTGGCTCGGGATTCGGGGATTGGGATTCGGCATTCGGGGGGCTGGGCCGCACTCACCTCTCCCCTGCCCCAAGCGGAGGCGCTGGGGTGGATCGCTGGAGCGAGCGAGAGACTGTCCGAGCAGGGGTGGGCCGAGGGTGGCGGCGGCCGGGTTGGAGGCGGTAGGCCGTGGAAGGGTGGGTGGGAGGATGGGCGGTAGGGTGGCGGGGAAGGGCGGCGGCGGAGGGGGGAGCGAGTTTCTCTCGCTCGCGGAAGCGATCCACCCCCGCCGCAGCGCTGCCGGCCATAGTCCAATCCGCCCGAACAACCACTCGATCCGCAGCGCTGCACACCATAGTCCAAACCGCGTGAACTACGGCACGATCCGCAACGTTAGCCCATAGTCGATACCGCGTGAACACCCACCCAGAATTCAGCACCGCCCGCCATCGACCAAGGTACCCGAACGACCACCGCCTTCCCCACCACGTGAGAAATCGCTCGACCCACCGCAGATGCAAAACGACCGCTGGTCTCCCAGCGGTCGTCTCTCCCATGACCAAGCTCAGGCCGCGGTTCACTCCGCCGTGACCGTCGAGGTCCCCGGCGGCTCCTCCGTCGAACCGATCCAGAGCTCCTCGACCGCAGGCTGCCAGAGCTGCAGCAGCGGGAACCGGACCGCGAACCACATCAGCGCGAGGAGCATCAGCCCCGCGAACGGCAGCGCGAACCCGATCTCCTGCCACCCGAAGACGATCTGCTCCCGATCATGGTAGTACGACGGATAGGTCTGCATGTACCGCTCGAGCCAGAGCCCGACCAGCGCCACCGTCGCGAAGAACGAGAGCGACGCAGGCGTCTTCTTGCTCACCGCGCTCAGCAGCCCGATGAACGGGACCACGAAGAGGAGCGCCACGACCAACGTCGAGATACCGGCGTACGGCGTCGAGAACCGATGTACCAGGTACGGCTGCTCGGCGGGGAGCATCCCGTACCAGATCACCAGGAACTGCGACCAGAAGAGGTAGACCCAGAAGACGCAGAAGGCGAAGGTCAGCTTCCCGAGATCATGGAACTGCGGCGTCTGGATGTATTCCCCAAGCCCCAGCGTGTTCCGGTAGACCGTCGTCAGGACCGCCGTCGCCGCGATCCCGCCCAGGAACCCGCCCATGAAGAAGAGCGGCCCGATCATCGTCGAGAACCAGTGGTCCTCGAGCGACATGATGAAGTCCCAGGCAACCACGGAGTACGCCGCCGCCCAGACCAGCGCCATGACAGGACCGAGGACAGCCAGACGACGCGCCGCCAGCACCTCTTCCGCCTCCTGGCCACGCCAATCGCGGGTCATCCGCTCGTACAGCCCACGCAGCCGCTCGGGCGCCTTGTCCCGGATCAACCCGATGTCCGGCCGGAGCGCCCAGTACGCGTAGGCCACCGAGATCCCGGTCAGGATCAGGATCAACAGCAGGTTGCGCGCGCTCAGGAACGGCAGGTTCAGCCACGCCTCCTTACCACCGTGCAGCTCGTGACCCGCCCACGGGAAGATGTGCTCACCCCCGATCAGGAGCGGGATCAGCAGAGCCCACGAGATCGGCAGGAACGCGACGAACGAGAGCGAGATCCGGCGAATCGGCTTCGACCAGATACCACGCGCGATCGTCACCGCGGCGGAGAAGATCACCGCGCCCTGCGCCACGCTCGTCCAGAAGAGCCAATTGAACATATACGCCCGCCACCCGCGCTCGGCATCGACCGCGAAGCTGCCCGCCACGGCGAGCAACCCGATCGCCAGGAGCGCGATCGCGATCGTCTTCACCTTCGACGGTACCCGGTCCAGCCGGACGAGCGGCAGCTCGACCTGGTGGAGTTCATGCGCCATGACCTATTCCCTCCCCTGCGACGCATTCGCTGGCGCCGGCTGCGCCGTCCCCGCCGAACCCTGCGCCTGTTGCTGCAGATACCTCACGTAATTCACGATGTACCACCGCTCGTTGTAGGGGATGCGCGCGCCGTACGGCGGCATCAGACCGCCACGCGCCACCCGGATCATCCCGTAGATGTAACCATCCGTACGGTTGATCGTGAGCGGCTCCACCAGGCTCTGCTGCATCGGGAACCGGCCGGGACCGGTGACCGACCCCTTACCCCGACCATCCTTGCCATGGCAGACAGCACAGTGTGTTTCGTACGCCGCCTTCCCGGCCGCCAACACCTCTTCCGACATCGGGAACGGATTCCGCGCCGTATCGCCGAACGCCTTCAGCCCCGCGTCCGTCGGCGTGATCGGAGCCTCGCCCGGCGCGCCGTTCGGCGAGCTGAACGGGATCGCGTTCGGCGGCGGCGTGCGCGGCGCCGCGAACGGCGCGAACGCCGGGGAATAGCGCAGCGTGCTGAATGCGGGTATCGACGCCAGCATGTCGTCCAGCGCCGTACAAGCGCCGGTGCCGAGCGCGGCCGCAATGACTACCATGAGACGCGCGAGACGGCGCGCCCCGCGATCGTTAGGCGCCAAGACGCACCTCCATCGGCTTCTCGCGGATCTCCTCCGCGCCACTCTTCTCGAAGACTGACTTCACCTCTGCCTCCTTCCCTTCCGGCGTCGGCACGAAGACGCCGAACCGGCCGGCCGAGAAAGACGGATCGTAGACCGCGTACTTGGCCACGTGCGGCAGCCGCGCGTTCAAGAACAACCCGACCACCGTCGAGAGCGCGCCGAAGAGCACCGCCAACTCGAACCCGATCACCACGAACGCGGGGATCGAGATGATCGGCTTGCCCCCCGTCACCAGCGGCCAGTCGAGCGAGGTCCCGATCGCGAGCGCGAACCCCGCCGCGGCACCGGTCAGCGCACCGACCAGCGTGAAGAGCCGGACCGGACTCTCCGGCGCATGCAACGCATGCTCCAACTCGTGCCGCGGCACCGGCGAATAGACCACTATATCCTTATGGCCGGACCGCCGCAGAGTCTCGATCGCCGCAGTCGCAGCATCGAGCTCGGCAAAGATGCCGAGGCAGCCGGACTCCCTCGTCGCTCTCATCGATCGTATCCCTCCGTGCCGGTCTCCCTACCGCCAGACCGCTCCTTGCCCTTGCCGACGAACCGCAGCGGCGCCGGCATGACCTCCTTCAGCTCCGCCACCGAAACCGCCGGCAGGATCCGCAGGAAGAGCAGGAACCACATGAAGAACCAGCCGAAGCTGCCGATCAGGATCGACATCTCGACCCACGACGGCTTGTAATGGCTCAACCACTGCCACGGCTCGTACTCACGCACCAGGCTCGTCACGATGATCACGTAGCGCTCGAACCACATCCCGATGTTGATGAAGATCGTGATCGTGAAGAGCGCCCCGATGCTCGAACGAACCTTCTTGAACCAGAGCAGCTGCGGGACGAACATGTTGCAGGTGAGCATGATCCACGTCGCCCACCAGTAGTTCCCGAACGGACGGAACCAGAAGTGCGCCCGCTCACCGACCTCGCCGCTGTACCACGCGATGAAGTACTCGACCAGGTACGCATAGCTCACCACCAGCGAGGTGAGCAGGACCAGCCTCGCCATCATGTCGAAGTGGCGCGGCGTGAAGTACGCCTCCAGCTTGAACGCCTTCCGGATCGGTACGACCAGCGTGATGACCATCGCGAGACCACTGAAGATCGCGCCCGCCACGAAGTACGGCGCGAAGATCGTCGTGTGCCAACCCGGCACGATCGACATCGCGAAGTCCCACGAAACGACCGAGTGCACCGAGAGCACCAGCGGCGTCGCCAGCGCGGCCAGGTAGAGGTACGCCCGGGTGAAGTTCTTCCACTCCCGGTCCGTACCGCGCCACCCCAGCGAGAGGATCGAATAGAGCTTCTTCCGCCACGGCACCGTCGCCGCATCACGCGCGGCGGCGTTGTCGGGGATCATCCCCAGGAAGAAGAAGGTCGCGCTCACCGTCAGGTAGGTGCTGATCGCGAAGACGTCCCAGACCAGCGGCGAACGGAAGTTCGGCCAGAGACCACGCTGGTTCGGGTACGGCAGCAGCCAGTAGAAGGTCTGCGGCCGGCCCAGGTGGATGATCGGGAATAGCCCCGCGGTCATGACCGCGAAGACCGTCATCGCCTCGGCGATACGGTAGATCGACTGACGCCAGTGCGCCCGGAAGAGATAGAGCACCGCCGAGACCAGCGTCCCCGAGTGCGCGATACCGACCCAGAAGACGAAGGTCGTGATGTAGGCACCCCAGTTCACCGGGTTGCGCTTGCCCGACATACCGATACCCAGATAGATCTGGGTCAGCCAGGCGTACGCGCCCCAGCCCAGGCAGAGGATGGCCAGCCCGAGCAGCAGGAAGTAGCCCTTCCCGGGCCGGCTCAAGAGTTTGAATACGTCCCGGTTGACTTCCTCGTAGGAAGCGACATCCGGATGAGTCTGAGAGCGAATCATGGTCGCCATACTCGCCTAGGCCTCCGACGCTTCCGTGATGACTTTCTTCAGATAGACGATCCCGGGCTGGGTGTTCAGCTCGCCCAGGACCTGGTATCCCCGGCCGGAGGCGGCGATACGCGCGACACGCGAGTTCGGATCCTTGATGTTGCCGAAGACGATCGCATCGACCGGGCAGGTCTGTGCACAGGCGGGCACGATCTCGCCGTCCCGGACCTCGCGGCCCTCCAGCTTCGCATCCCGCTCGGCGCCACGGATACGCTGCACGCAGAAGGTGCACTTCTCCATGACACCCTTCTCACGCACGACCACATCCGGGTTCAACTGCCAGTTCAGCGGCTCCGGCCACTCCCAGGTGAACCAGTTGAAGTTCCGGACCTTGTACGGGCAGTTGTTCGCGCAGTAACGCGTGCCGACGCACCGGTTGTAGACCTGGCCGTTCAGGCCGTCCGGCGTGTGGTACGCAGCGTAGACCGGGCAGACCGGCTCGCACGGCGCGTTCGCGCAGTGCTGGCAGAGCATCGGCACGAACTGCGTCTTCCCCGCCACCGCCTCGCCGTCCTCGGACTCCTCGAAGTAACGCTCGATCCGCAGCCAGGTCATGAGCCGGTTCTTCTTGACCTGCTCCGGACCCACGATACCGATGTTGTTCTCGGCGTAGCACGCGGTCACGCAGGCGCTGCAGCCGTTGCAGCGATCGGTGTCGATCACCATCGCCCAGCGCGGCTTCTCCTCGGAGTACTCGCCGTAGAGCGTCCCGACCGGCGGCCAATCCTGCGGACCGGCACCGACCTTCGCCGGGGCGAAGCCGCCGGCGTCCTGCATCTGCCACGCCTCGGCGTGCATCGGGAGGACCTCGGCGCCATGCCCACCCTCGGCGGCAGCGGCGGTAGCGCCAGCAGCGGCCGCGGGGACGAGCGTCCAATCGGTCGCGCGGGCCTCCGCCAGCGTCGTCTTCCGCGCGATCCCGCGATGATCGTCGGTCTTGTTACCCTCGGTGATCGGGATCCGACGCCACTCGCCGGTGTTGCGCAGCGACGCCTTCGTCTGGAACCAGACCAGCGACCCCGACGCCTCTTCGACCGTCGCACCCAGCAGACGGACGGCGTTCACGCCGCGGTCGACCGCGTAACGGCCGAGCGCCTCGTGACCCTGCCCGAGCTGGATCGCGATCACGTCCTCGCGGGTCCCGGGGTGCCGCCAGACCGGGAGGCGCACCTTGCCGAAGGCCGTCTCGACCTCGGCGATGCTCCCATCGTCCAGCCCGAGCCGCTCCGCGGTCCGCGGATTGACCTCGATCCACGACTCCCACGCGATCTTGCTGACCGGGTCGGGAAGCTCCTGCAGCCACGGGATGTTGGCCAGCCTACCGTCGTAGAAGCGGTACGAGGGGTAGACCGCCAGGTAGTACTCCGCGCCCGCCGGACCGTCGAACTCGGCCACCCGCAGATCGAGCCCGGCCAACCCTGCCGGGTTGAGCGCGACCGTCACCGACGGGACCGGGAGCGTGACCACGCCGGCCTTCACGACCTCGCGCCACCAATCCTCGAACGACGCCGTCGTCCCGGCCCGCGGGTAGATCTCACGCTGCCACTGCTCCCGCAGGTAATCGTAGAAGGTCGTCGCGCTCGTCGAGAGCCGGCCGCCGGCACGGCGCGCCGTCGAGAGGAGGACGTCGCCGGTCTGCTTCGTGTCGAAGACCGGCATGAGCACCGGCTGGATGATCGAATAGACACCGGTCCGGGGGACGTAGTCGCCCCAGCTCTCCAGCGGGTGATGATCGGGGAGCAGGAGATGCGCGTGCTGGCTCGTCTCGTCGAGGAGCGTCGCGAACGACGCGATGAACCCGACCTTCTCCAGCGCCGACGCCACCTCCTCCGAGGCGGGCATCCCATAGAGCGGGTTCGGCCCGTACACCAACAGCGCGCCGACCTCGCCGTTGCGCATGCTGCGCACCAGCGCCTGCAGCTCGCGGTAGCTCGCGCCGCCCTGCCGCTCCACCCGGTCGAAGCGAACCGTACGGCCGATGTTCCCGGCGACGTAGTTCAGCACGCCCACCGCCGCCGCCACCGCCGTCGCCGCCCGATGCGTCGACTCGATGCCCGGGCCGACCGCCAGCGAACGACCATTGTTGGCGAACGCACGCGCGACCGCGCGCAGCCGCTCCTCGGCGACCCCCGCCGCCTGCGCGACCTCCGCCACATTGATCCGCTGCAGCACCGACGCCGCGGCACCCGCCTGGCCTAGCCCCGCATCGACGATGGCCCGCGCCATCGCCAGCGCGACCAGGTGATCGGTCCCCGGACGGATCGCCAGCCACTCGTCGGCGTTCATCCCCGTCAGCGACTGATGCGGCGCGACCACGACCAGCGTCCCCTTCCGACCCTCGCGGTAGCTGTGCGCCTCCGCGAAGCCGTGCGCGTAATCGACCGGCGAGAGCCAGGTCTCCAGGAAGTCCGCGCCGAAGGAGACCACCACCTCGGCCTGCGAGAAGTCGTGGACCGGGACCGCATCGATCCCGAAGAGCAGACGGTTAGCCGTGCGGATCGGCTCCCAGCCGAAGCTGTCGTAGCGGATCCGCTCCAGCCCGAGCGCGGCCGCGTAGTCGTCGATCAAACGATCGAGCGCACCGGTGAAGGTCCCCGTCAGGAAGACCTTACGCCCGGACGCCGACGCCAGCCCCGCCACCAGACGCTGCTCGGCGTCGTCCCAGGTCACCTTCTGCCACTCGCCGGCAGTCCCGCGCACCAACGCCTGCGGCACACGGTCGGGGTTGTACAACCCCTGCAACGACGCCTGCCCACGCGCGCACAGCTTACCATGCGAAATCGGCGAGAGGGGGTTACCCTCCGCCTTCACCGCGCGACCCTCGCGGGTCCTGATCTCCATCCCGCACCCGGCCGGGCACTCGCGGCAGGTCGTACGGTACCAGGTAGCCAGCCCCGGCACCACATCCTCCGGCGGGACCACATACGGGAGCAAACGCTCCGGCGCCGAGGTGCTGCACCCGAAGAGACTCGCACCGGCGCCGGCCGTGCCGAGTACCTTCAGGAAATCTCGCCTCTCCATCCCTTTCGACATCTCATGCTCCTTCGGCCGCGGTCGCCACCGCGCCCTCACGCCCGAAAAGGCCTATTGAAATCAGTAGTGACAGACCGTGCAGTCGACCCGAACCTTACGCTCGGTGTGACAGTTGATGCACCACCCCATCGTGAGTGGCTTCCCCTTCAGATCCGGGGTCGGCGCCACCTCGATCTCCTTCATCTCCTGCACCGGACCATGACATTGCTGACATTCCAGCCCGGCGTTCACGTGCATGTTGTGCGGGAAATGAACGTGGCTCGGCACCCGGTAGATCTGGACCCATGGAACCGCCAACTGCTGGTCCCAGTACGCCTGCAGCTTCTGCAGCTCCGGACTGTCGCGCTTGAAAAGCAGAGTACCTGTCGGGAGGTGACACCCGGCGCAGGTCTGCATGGATGGGATCCCGGCGTCCGGCGAACGGGCCGCCGTGTTGTGGCAATACATGCAGGGGATCTCAAGCGTGCCGGCATGTACATCGTGCGGGAACGCTATCGGCTGCTCCTTCATCACGTCCCTCTGCCCGTTGCCCGCGGCCACAATACCGGAGCCAGCCAGCGCCAACGCGCCGACAATGCCGAGCACAGCCCACTTCGCTCGCATCATCGAGCCTCTGGATAAGAGATTGAATGTACCACTGATCGTCCGCGCCCAGCACGCCGAATGGCGGGGCACGATAAGCCCCGCCCAGTTGCACGGCGCGCTGGGTAGACCGCGCCCAGACCAGTGCGCGGATTTACAAGCGCCCCAATTTGGCGATTGATGCGCTGGATCGCAACCCCACACCCCACCACACCTTCACCCCCCACCCCCGATCCACCCCTCTTCCGCCCCCGCACCCCCCCGCTCCATTGCCCCGACGGTCCGGTTCCTGTTACGTTAAACCTTTGTCACCACTGGCCCTACCTGATCACAGGACGGACCATGCGCGTTGTTCTCAGGGTGTTCCTCGGGTTGACACTCCTCCCCCTCGCCGCCGGCTGCGCCCACCTCCGCGGGGATACGCCCCCCTCCCCCGACGTCACCCTCCACGACGGCTTGACCGCCTGGCAGCAGGGCGACTACCGGCGCGCCGCCCTCCAGCTCAGCGTCGTCGCTACCTCCTCGCCGGACACGGTCCTCGCCGACAAGGCCCGGCTCCTCCTCGCCGCGCTCGCGCTCGACCCCCGCAACGACGCCCGCGACCCCGGCCAGGCCGCCGCCATAGCCGGCGAACTCCTGACCGCGCCGCGGGTATCCGCCATTGTCGGACGGCTGGGCGAGGTCCTCTATCTGCTCGCGCGGGACCAGGGCGCACCCGCGCCCCCCGACTCGGGCGCCCTACCCCACCTCCCCGGCACGCCCCTCGCCTCGCGACTCGACCGGCTCCAGGCCGAATACGACCGGCAGCGCCTCGAGCTCCAGCGGCTGCAGCAGGAATCGAAGTCGAAGGATGAGGAGCTGGAACGTCTGCGCAAGGAGCTCGAACGGATACGCAAGACGCTGCAACCCTGACCGAACCGCTGCCGAGGAGCCGATCGATGACCGTACGTGCCAGACTCCTCTGGACCATCGCCCTGATCGGTCTCCTCCTGACGGCGCCCGCGGGTTATGGCATCCGCCAGCTGAGCGAGCTACGCGACATCGCCGCCGAGCTCCGCGGCCGCCACGCCGAAGCCTTCCACGCCCTCGGCCAGCTCCAGGCGGCGCTCGCCGAATTCGACCGCTACCAGCGCAGCTACCTGGCCGTGCCGACCTCCGAACTGCATGGCCGCGCCCTCGCCGCGCTCGCCACCGCTCGCCGCGAAGTCTCACGCCTCGACGAGACCGGCTACGGCGACGTCGTCCACGACGTAGAAACGGGTATCGCCGCGCTCCACGCCTCGGCGACCCGCATCGATTCCCTGATCCGCGCGGGCGAGGTCGACGAGGCGACGGCGTACTTCGAGGAGGTCAAACCCCTCGTCGGGCGGGTCCTCGACTCGCTCGGCCCCGTCGCCCGGGCGATAGACGAGACGAGCCGCTCCGCCGCCGAGCAGGCGCAGCGGATCAGCCGGACCGCCACGACCGTAGCCATAGGCGCGCTCGTCGTCACCAGCGCGATAGCCATCGTCCTCGCCGTCACCGCCACCGGCCTCCTGACCCGCCCCCTCCGCCGCCTGCGCGCCGCGACCGGCGCCGTCGCGGGGGGCGAGTTCGTGGCGCCGCCGGACCTCCCCTACGACCGCCGGGACGAGATCGGCGACCTCTCCCGGTCGTTCCGCGCCATGACCCACCGCCTCGCCGAGCTCGACCGCCTCAAGGGCGAGTTCATCAGCATCGTCAGCCACGAGTTCAAGACCCCGATCAACGTGATCACCGGCTACGCCGAGCTCCTCGAGGACGGGCTCTACGGCGCGGTCAACGAAGAGCAGCGTGAGGTCCTGGCGGCGATCCGCGAGCAGGCGCACGACCTCGCCAACCTCTCCAGCCACCTCCTCGCCCTCGGCCGCGTCGAGGCGGGGAACTTCCCGGTCCGTCTCGTGCCGACCGAGCTCCGCCCGCTCCTCGACGAGCTCGAGCGGGCCTTCCGCGCGCTCGCGGTCCGGCAAGGGATCGACTTCGCGATCGAGGTCGCCCCGGCCGTCCCGGCCACGATCGTCGCGGACCCGCAGCGACTCCGCCAGGAGGTGCTCGGGAACCTCCTCTCGAATGCATTCAAGTTCACCCCGGAGGGGGGCCGCATCCGGGTCGTCGTCTCCGCGGACGATTCGCTCCGGATCTCCGTCTCCGACACCGGGGTCGGGATCTCGGCGGAGCTACTCCCCAAGATCTTCGAGAAGTACTACCAGGTCCGGCACGCCGGCGGCGCCGCCGGCGCCGGCCTCGGCCTGGCCATAGCCCGCGAGGTCGTCGAGGCGCACGGCGGGCGTATCGAGGCGAGCAGCACCCCCGGACAGGGGACCACGATGAGCATCGAGCTCCCGCTGGCAACGGCGGGGGGTTGATCTCGATCGGGAGGGATGTTATTTTTTGCCCTCGACGTGCCGGAAGCAATACGATTCGGCACCGATTGGGGTGTAGCTCAATGGCAGAGCAGCCGGCTGTTAACCGGCAGGTTGCAGGTTCGAGCCCTGCCGCCCCAGCTCTATCGAAGCCCTCGAACTCATCGGGTTCGAGGGCTTTTTTTCATCCCGCGCCCCCCACCGTTCCGTCACCGGCTTCACCTGCACACATCTTGCAGCGGCCACCACCTGCCCGCCAGGATCCGGTCCCCAAGCAGGAGGCATTGGTATGTGGCTGTTCTCGTTTCTCACCAACCCCAGGACTGCCGACGCCGACCACGAGCTGCGCGCCGAGTTGAAGGAGTTCGCCTACGACGGCCTGGTCCAGCTCAGCAACGATCTGGAGAAGCGCGCGGTCAAGCGCGGCACCTGGGACGGCTGCGTCCTCAGCTACCGCCGTGGTTACGCCGGCTCGGTGGATTGTGATCGCAAGGGCCGCCGTGGCAACGTCTTCACCCGCTTCTGGGACGCCGAGCGGATCGACGAGGAGCACGTCCTGCGCCTGGTCCGGGAGGAGCTGGAGGCACGCCGCCAGAAGCAGCAGCGCAGCACGGGGACGACGCCACGACAACCGTCGCAAGTGACCGTCTGAGGATGCTGGAGGAGCCATGACCTGGGAGCGCCGCCCCTGGCACGAGACGCCGAGCATGGAGCAGCGGGAAGTACAGGATGAGAAGGGTCGCACCTGGGTAGGGAGCGTCACCTCCGGCACCCTGCGAGGAGGCGAGGAGCACGCCGAGGTGATCTTCGTCTGCGTGGACCAGCCGGCCGAGCTCAAACGGGTCAGCCGGCTGGATGTCCCCCCCGCGGAGGCACCCGCCTACTGGCGCGAGCTATCAGCGGACGCGATCCTGGATCTGCTCGAAACGTCCGAACCGGCGTGAGGGTTGGGGGTCAGGGAGCTGCTGAGGGATTCGGGGGTTGGGATTCGGGGGTCGGGGGGCGGGCGTCCCGGGATGCGTCGTGATTCACGGGCTTGCCGGGCCGGTCTGGGTCCGCGGATCTGTGTCCTCGGCGTCCCTTCCTCCCCTGCGCACCCAGGCGCCACGACCAGGCCACGAGCTAGCCTCGCCTGCCCCCCCACTATCCGGCGAACGCCCCTCCCGTCCCCCCCCAACCCCCAACCCCCGAATCCCGAATCCCAAATCCCGAATCCCCCGAATGCCAAGCGAACTCCCTATCCTCCAAACCCTCACCCCTCCCAATCAACCCACCTCACCAGCTCCCTCATCGGCTCCTGGCCGTCGTGGTGCCAGGTCGGCGGTGGCCAGGGCATCGCTTCCAGGGTCGTGATGCGGGAGACGCCGGCGCGTCCTAGTAGATCCGCGAGCGCGGCGCGCCGTTCGCCGCGGGCGGCTAGACCTACGGTCTGCAGATAGGCGCGCAGCGGTGCCAGGTGGGGCGGTATCTCGGCGAGGTCGGCGACCGGGGTGACCCGGAGGACACGGTTCAGGCATGAGGGGGTGAAGCCGGGCTCGTCGTCGTAGATCACCGTGTACTCGGTCCCGGCGCTCGTGAAGAGGCGGACGTCGCGCCCCGCGAGTGCGCGGAACTCCGCGGCGCCCCGGAGCTGTTGGATCGCCGATGCCTCCTCGATGCTCAGCCGACCGCGGGGGAGCTCCCGCTCGACCACCTCCAACTCGCGCGCCACCAGCTCCGCGAACTCCGCCGGCGTAACTTCGCCTCCCTTCTCCACGTAGACGACGTGGGGCGAGACGCACCCCTGCTGGTCGAAGACCGCCACCGCCCGGGCCACCCCCGCCGCGGCGCGGTACGCGGCGTCCCCCGCGAGCTCTTCCCGCGCGACCGCCGCCAGCGAGAACCGTGGCCCGTGCTCGACGAGTCGGACCCCGGCCGGGAGCATCCCCCGCACCGCCTGTACCGTCTCGCCCCCGCCGTAGACCACCGCCAGCTCCACCTCGCGCAGCGCGGCCTGCTGCAGCGCCGTCGCCGTGCCGGGCCAGTAGCAGACCGCGAGGCACTCCCCGATCCCCGGGGCGACATCGGCGAGGATTTGGGCGAAGAGGGCGGGGAGTAGAGGGTCGCCGGACGCCGTCTTCCCCAGCGTCGCCGACTTGACCAGGAGCGACCGGACCAGCGAGGTCACCGCAACGCCCGGGATGTTCCCGGCGAAGATGTGGAAGGCCAGCTCCGGGCCGTAGGCACGCACCCGGACCGGTTGGGGCGGCGGCGCCGTAGGCGACGTCGCCAGGACCACGGCGCCGGGCCCACCGGCCGGCCCCGCGTCGATCCCCGCACCAACGTCCACCCCACCGACCGCACCACCCGGCGTGCCCCCTCCCCACTCATCCCCCTCGACCACCCGGAACCCGTCCAGCACCCCCGGGTCCCCCAGCTCGCGCCGCAGCAGCTCGAGGAGCGCCGGCTCGCGCCAGTCGGCGGTCATCCGGTCGAGGATGAGCCGGACCATGGGGGGCGAGTACCCCGTGATCACCGGGAGCGCCGTCTCGGCCAGGACCCGGGCCGGGTGGTCGCGCTGCTGGAGCAACGCCGCGACCCGGTCGATCGCCCGGACGATGGCGCCGACCGGCAGCTCGGCGAGGTGGATCGCGCGGGCGGCGCGGATCCGGCCGGCGAGCCGTCGGATCTCGTCGGGCTCGAGCACCGGGAAGCGCAGCACGACCTCGCCCCCGCCGTACTCCCGGAGCTCCCACTCCCGGATCCCGGCCTCGTCCACCCCCGGCAGATGGAACGCGTCGATCCGCATCACCGCTCCCCGCCCGACACCGCCTCGAGGAGCAGGTCGGTCGCGATCGAGCACCCCCGCGGCGGCGCGCCCGCCGCGCGGCCGAGGAGCACGAACCCGCCCTCGACCTCGCGTCCCAGGTCCTCGGTCTGCACCGCCAGCACCGAGCCGAGGTTCGCCAGATCGTAGTGGCGTAGGATCCCGACCTCACCCGGCGGGACCGGCTCCAGCGTCTCCGGGTCGACGACGACGGTCCGCACCCACGGCGGCGCTGCCTTGACCCGCGGCCCCGCGGCGCCCTTCCTGGTGTGCTCGCGCAACACGGTGTCGTAGAACTGCGAACACATCTCCGCCATCCCGTATTCGTTGACGAGGAACGGCTCCGGTATCCCGAGCAACTCGACGTAGGTCGCGCGCAGCTCGTCGGCCGCGACCTCACGGCTCCGCCCCTTGTACCCCCCCGTGTCCATGAGCCGCGACCCGGGCGGGAGGCGGAAGCTCACCCCCCGCGCCCGCAGCGAGTCGGTCCAGTGGACGAAGGCGAAGCTCGTCCCGAGGAGGCAGACCGGTGTCCCCTCCGCCTCGTGGCGCCGCAGCGCCGCCTCGAGCCCCGCCTCGTCGATCCCGGCATCCACGCTCGCGTAGCTCCGGCTCCCCGGCGCCCCCAGCCGGTCGCTCACGACGGCGATCATGTGCGCCAGCGACGAGTCCGGCAGCTCCCGGTCCGACGGGAGGAGCGAGAGCATCGGCAGCTCGGCGCCGTCCGGCAGGAGGTACGCGGCGAAGTTGGGGAGCAGCGAAGCGTGGTAGAGGGTCAGGTCCGGGATGTAGTGCTCCCCGCGCCGCTCCCCGCCCCGCGTCGTCCCGCTCGTCCGGAAGACGGCGTCGACCCGGTCCGGGTCCCCGCTCACCAGCGGGAGCTCCTTGAAGGCCGCGGTAGGGACCGCCGGGATCTCGCGCCAGTGCGAAATCGCCTCCGGGGTCCGGCCGCGCAGGCGGGCGTACGCGCCGTACGCGGCGTTGCGGTCACACTGGTAGGCGAAGATCCGGAGGGCGAGGTTGTTGAAGGCGACGTCGTCCAGCGGCTCACCCACTCCGCGCTCGAAGATGCGCACGAGCTCCGCGGCGAGCGCCCGTCCCTGGGAATCCAGCATGCTCTCTTCCGTCAACGTCCGACCCGGAGTACATCCACCAGGTGCGCCGGGTCGGTGATGGGTCGCGAACGGGTGGAATCGACACAGACATAGGCCACGGGCGCGGGTGTCGGCGGGAAGGTGATCGCGCCGACGCGACCGCCGCGCTCCATCGTCCAGACCCGCCGGCTCGGGACCGGCAGCGTGAGCGCCGCCCCCCGCAGCGCTTGGGTCTCCTCGGGCCGGCCGACGATCACCACCCGGGGCGGCGCCTCGAAGAACTCCTCGACCGCCAGCGCGAACTCGGCGCCGGCCACGCCGTACCGCCCCGCGGCGGGGGAGAGGAGCGCCAGCGTCCGCTCGGCGACCGCGCGGTAGCTCCGTGCCCCCGTCGCCGAGAAGAGGTCCAGGTAGAAACGCGCCGCGGCGGCGTTGCGGTCGAAGGGGCGCTCCCGGTAGCGCAGCGCCCCCACGCTCCCGGCCACCGTCGCATGGTCCAGGAACCCGCCGTCGTCGGCCCAGAAGTTCTCCTCCAGCGCCCGCGCGAACCCCTGCGCCGTCGCCAGGAACGACTCCCGCCCGGTCGCCTGCGCCAGCGCGACCGCCGCCCGCCCGGCCTCGACGAGATCGGAGAGGAGCCCCGGCACCATCGGCTCGCCCCCGGGCTCGCGGAAGTGGTGGAGGAGCCCGTCGGGCGCCGTCATCGCCGGGACCAACGCCTCGAAGGCGCCGGCCGCTCGCTCGATCCAGTCGGGCCGGCCGAGCCAGCCGCCCGCCTCGGCGAGGGCACGGATCCAGGCGGCGTTGAGATCGGTGTAGACCACCGGGTCCACGGCGGGCGCGGCCCGCGCGGCGCGGCCCTCGGCATCCAGCCCGTAGTATTCCTCGTCGGCCGCCTGGCTCCCGCCCCAGAGCCCGTCGTCGCGGCGGAGCCGTTCTTCCACCCACCCCACGACCCGCTCCGCGGTCGCCCGCCAGTCGGCGCGCTCGAGGAGGTGCGCGCCGAGCGCGTAGGCCCGCAGCAGCCCCGCATTCACCTCGAGCGGCTTCTCCCACCGCGGCGCCGTCCAATCCTCGCCCAGGGTGTAGCGGTGGAACCCTCCCTCGACCCGGTCGAAGAGCTCGCCGGCCAACATCCCGTCCAGCGTCTGTTCGACCATGTACCGGCTCTGCTCGTCCCCCAGCCGCGCCGCGTGTACCAGGAGGAGCTCGATCGTGTCCGGGAACGGGAACTTCGGCGCGGTGCCGAACCCACCGTTGCGGGGGTCGAAGGCATCGATGAGCGACGAGACGACGTCGTCTGCCGCCTCCCGCCGGACCAACCCGACCGTGATCAGGCGCCCGCGCGCCGCCTCGAGCGCCCGCCGCCGCCGGCCGATCTCTTCCTGCAGCTCCTCGCGCCGCTCCCGCCAGGCAGACAACACCCCTTGCGCGATCGCGCCGAACTCCGCCGGCTCCACGTACCGCCCGGCCCAGAGCACCTCACCCGTCGGGGTCAGGAAGGCGTTCGTCGGCCACCCCCCCGCGATGTATCGCTCCTGCACGTGTGGATACTTGTCGCCATCGACCCGGACCGGGACGAACTCCCGGTTGATCAGCTCGATCAGCTCGGGGTCGGAGAAGGTGGTCTCGTCCAACCGCTGACTCCAGGCACACCAGACCGCCGTCAGGTTGAGGAGCACCGGCCGGTCGGTGCGCGACGCGATGTCGAACGCCTCCGACCCCCAGTGATGCCAATGGATATCGGCCGCGCGGTTGGGGCGCGGTGAGAACCGAAACGAATCTGCCATGACGAGACTCCAGGAGCTACCAGAGGAACCGCGGCCGATGCTTTGCAAATCCCGGTCCAGGAGGCGCGGCGGCGCGGGAGGTGGACGGTCCCCTCCTCAATCCGTGTCCCCCACACGGAACCAGGGGCTGCGCGCTTCGAACCGGCGGGCCGGAAGTCGCAGCACCCTGACCAGGAGTCGCTTCACACCCTGGCCGACGGCGTTGGGTACCGAGCGCTCCCCGCTGACCGCCGGCTGGAGCTCGCCTTTGAGCCAGCGTTCCAGCTCCGCCAGGTCGGAGAGGGTCAGGGTCTCGAGCTCCAGCACCGCCGTATAATAATAACGGCCGCGGCGCTTGGGCCGAAGGTCGGGGGTGTAGCTCCGCTCGAGCTGGCCGCGCACGGCGTCGAACGAATCGAAGCCTCGCACCTCCACCCGCCCGGGGTGGTTGGTCCGCACCACGAAACGCTCTTCGAGCGGTTGGTAGAAGACGATGACCGTCATCTCCCGGCCGCCCTCCAAGCTGTTGAAGAACCCGTCGCGCCAGAGCTCGGTACGTAGCCTGAGCCGCAGCGGTACCCCGGACCGGACCGCCTCCTCCAGCGCCGGGTCGTCCAGGATGCTCCCGACCTGGAGGAGCGGCCGGTACCCGCCCGCCGAGTCGGTGGCGATCGTCAACGGCAGCCCCTGCGCCGGCGCGGGCGCCGGTGTAACGCCTAGCAGCGTAAGCGAGAGCAGGAGCGCGATCAAAGGCGGGGCCCGAGCCGGAGTGAAAAGCGCAGGGACCGGTCATCCCCGCTCAGGGGGACCGCCCAGTAGAGTCCGAGACTGCCGAGGCGCAGGCCGAGTCCGAAATCGGCGGCGAAATCGCTCTGCCCCGTCCCACGCCCGATCGCCGCCTCACGCTCGATCCAGGCACGCCCGGCGTCGAAGAAGACCACCCAACCGATCCGCTCGCCGAGATCGACGTCTGCACCCAGCTTCCGACCCCACCCTCGGCCGAAGGAGAAGTCGTTGCGGTACTCGAGCTGGAGGAGGACGACGCGGTCGCAACCGTAGTAGGGGTAGAAGGTCCCCGCGTCGTAGGTCGCGGCCGACTGGCGGGCGCCGCAGTCGAACGCGAAGGCGGCGTAGCCGGGGAGCGAACCGGAACCGCCGAGCGCCCGCTGGCGTTGCGGCGGGAGTGGTCGGTCGTTGAGCGAGCTCGCCGCGAAGGCGCGCAGCGCGAGGCGCGAGGTCGGGCCGAGCCGGGCGTAACGGCGCACGTCCAGCGAGCCGGCGGCAAACTCGGCGTCGACACCGACCGGCGCGACCAAGCTCACGCTGCCCCCACTCTGCAGCGGACCGCCGCTCGGTTGCGGTACGGCGAGGGTTCCGCCCACCCCGCGCTCGATGGTGTTCCGGACCAGCCACCCCGTGGTCGGGTCCTGGCTCTCGTTACGGGTGTCCAACTTCAGGTCGAGCGCCAGCGAGCGGAGCCGGCCGGTGGCCACGATCGGTTGGGTCCGCCACGGCTCGTCGCCGCGGAAGAGGGTCCACGGGTCCCGGGCCCGGACCGGGCTGTGCTCCTCGTCCCGGTACTCGAGCGCGAGGTCGAACGGCCGGCCGGGGAGCTTCCACCGCGCCCGCGCACTCCACCCCTCGCGCTGGTAGTGGTCCCGGTAATCGCGGTGCAGGAGGAAGGTGGCCAGTGAGTTCTCCCGGTCGGTCAACCCCGCCGTCTCGATCGGGTCGATCTCCGACCGGAGCGTAGCGCCCAGCGAGAAGGCGCCGGCGGCGAACGACTTCTCGGCCTTCAGCAGGTAGCCCCACCGCTTCGGCTGGAGTTCGAGCCCCGTCGCGGTCCGCAGGATCGCCAGCGCCTCCAAGCGGATCGGGTCGGGCGACTTGCTCGCGAAGCGCGGGCCGACCACGATCGGGAGCCCCTCGACGCGGTTGTAGCCGCGGTGCGCGGCCAGGAGCAGGTCGGTCCGGCCGAAGCCGAAGTCGCGGCCGGTGGCCAGCTCCGCCTCCTCTTCCTCCGGCGCGAGCGCGATCCGCTCACCCTGCATCCGGAACCGGAGCGGCGCCCGATAGATCACCACGGTACCCTGCACCGGTACGGCGTCCAACCCCCGCACCGCACCGCCGACCACCGTGATGTCCCCGGCGATCGCGGCACCCGGCTCCAGGATCACATCGCCGTTGATCACCACGAGCCGCCCCGTGATCCGCCCCGCGACCGTGACCGGCCCGCCCAGCACCGCGATCCCGCCAGAGATCTCGTTGCCTCGCGCGATGTGCGACGACCCGACCAACCGTAGCGTCGCGCCGTCGTTGTAGAAGTCGATCACCTCCGCCGCCACCTCCGGCGGGAGTACCAGCCCCCCGCGGGGCGTCTGGCCGGCCAGCGGCCGCGCGCCCGCGAGCGCGGAGATGACCAGGGAGCACAACGCGAGCATCCCGACGGTCGCCCCGCGGGGGTGCCGGCGGCCACGATACGACTTCGACTTCGACATTATCGTTCGATCCCCAATCGTTTCATACGACGGTAGAGGTTGGGCCGGTCCGTCCGCAGCGCCCGCGCCGCGTCGGCCAGGTTCCCGCCCGCGGCGGCTATCGCCTCCTCGATCAGCCGCCGCTCGAGCGCATCGAGCCGCTCGGTCAGCGAACCGCCCTCCGGCACCACGGCCGCGGCTCTGGTAGAGACCGGGAGCACGGCGGCCACCTCCGCCGCCCCCAGGGTGCGGCCCGGGTAGAGGATCGCGAGCCGCTCGCAGATGTTCGCCAGCTCCCGTACGTTACCAGGCCAATCGTATTCGCTCAACCGGTCGAGCGCGCTCTTTTCAAAAATAGGCGGGACGAGACCGGCCCGGCTCTGCAGCCGCCGCAGGAAGTGCGCTACCAGCTCGGGGATGTCGCTCCGGCGCTCACGCAGCGGCGGGAGGTGGATCGGGATCACGTGCAGCCGGTAGTAGAGGTCCTCCCGGAACCTACCCGCCGCGACCTCCGCCCGGAGGTCGCGGTTCGTCGCCGCGATCACCCGGACGTCGACCCGGACCGGGTACTGCCCGCCGACCCGCTCGATCTCCCCCGACTCCAGCACCCGCAGCAGCTTGGCCTGCGCCTCGAGCCCGAGCTCGCCGACCTCGTCCAGGAAGAGGGTCCCGCCATCTGCCAGCTCGAAGCGGCCGCGCCGGCGCTCGGTCGCGCCGGTGAAGGCGCCGCGCTCGTGGCCGAAGAGCTCGGACTCGACCAGGTCGCGCGGGATCGCCGCGCTGTTGACCCGCACGAACGCCCCCCCGGCCCGCGGTGACTGCGCGTGCAAGGCCGCCGCGGCCAACTCTTTGCCGGTCCCGCTCTCCCCGGTCAACAGCACCCGCGCGGAGGTCGGCGCGACCCGCGCGATCAGCTCGCGGGTCCGGCGCATCGCCTCGCTCGAGCCGACCAGCTCCTCCCCCGCGCCGAGCTCCGTCATCAGCGCGCGCGAGAGGTCGCGCGCCCGCCTGAGCTCGAGCGCCCCCCGGACCGTGAGCAGGACCGCCTCCGGGCTGAGCGGCTTCTCGATGAAGTGGAAGGCGCCCAGCTTCGTCGCCTGTACAGCGTCCGTCAGCGTCGCACGGCCGCTCATCATCACCACCGGGAGCGATGGCCACCCCTCGCGCAGCCGCGCGAGCGTGGCGAGCCCATCGAGCTCCGGCATCGCGAGGTCGAGGAGGACCAGATCCGGCTCCTCCGCCTCTACCGCCGCGAGCGCGGCCGCGCCGTGCGGCGCCTCGCGGGTACTGTACCCTTCCGCCTCCAGCAGACGCGCCACCATCCGCCGGATGTTGGGCTCGTCGTCGACAACGAGGATAGCGGACATCCTATCTGCTCAGCGATCGACGACGAGCTGTACCACCACCGGCGCGGCCGGATCGCTCAGCCGGCGCCCGCCCCGGCAGCTCAGCCGCGCCTCCGGCCCGTAGAAGAGCCGCATCCCCGCGCCCGCCGGCACCGCCGCCTGGATCGATTCCGGGAGGCAGCTCCGCGCGTCCCGGAAGATCGGGTCGAGGAGCGAGGCCAGCGCATCGCCGGTCTGCGCATCTGGCACGGCTACCGCCAGCACCACCGCCGCATCGGTCATGACGTCGGTCGCCACGTAGCGGAGCAGCGCCTGCACCACCGGCCGGACCGAGGCGACGTCGTCGACCCGCAGCGCCAGCAGGTCGAGGTACCGCTGCTTGTCCACCCGGTAGAGCGCGTCGTGCACCACCACCGAGCCGCCCGACTCGAGCGGGAGCGCCACTGTGGTATCGCCGACCGGCGCCGACGCCAGGAACCCCAGTGCCACCCCGCCGGCATCGCCTGGCCCGCTCAGCGTCAGATTCGAACGACGCGCCACCTCCGCGAACCAGGCGCTGTCTTCCTGCGCTGCCAGCAGCACCAGATTCGCGTTCGCTAGACGGATGTACTTCGCCACCTGGTCGGGGAGGGTCCCAGCCCCCGTGCTCAACGCCACCGTCCGGTACTCGACCGGCCCCGGCCCGCCCAGACGCACCGAACACCCACTCGCCACGAGCAGGAGCAGCACCGGAAGTATCGATCCGCGCATCCTCATAAATCCTCGTTCCTCCAACGATCCAGTAGGCCCGCCCCGGCGCTTCGACGAGATCGCCGCGGCAACCTACCGCTCCGGTCGCAGGATCTTTGCCGTCTCCTGCTCCCTCTGCACCGGGAGCCGAACCACGAACTCGGCCCCCCCGGCCGCCGGCCGTACCGCCTCGATCGTACCGCCGTGCGCCACGACCGCCTGCCGCACCAGCGTGAGCCCCAGCCCCGTGCCCCGTGACTTGGTGGTGAAATCCGGCTCGAAGATACGGTCCTCCGCCCCCTCCGGGAGCCCCCGGCCCCGATCGGCGATCCGAACCTCCACCCACCCGCTCCCCTCGCCACCATCGTTCCCGAGGCCGCGGATCCGCACCGTCACCCGCCGCTCCCCCTCGCACCCCTCCATCGCCTCGACCGCGTTCTGGATCAGGTTGCGGAAGAGTCGCAAGAGAGCGTCGTAGTAGCCGTCGACGAGCGGTAGACCATCCGGCGCATCCAGCTCCGTCGTCACCGGCGGCGCCACATCCGTCTCCAGGAGCCCCGCCAGGAGCTCCCGCAGGTCGACGGCGCTCCGCGGCCCCTCCGGCGGCCGGCCGAGCTGCGAGAACTGCTGGGCCAGCTCCTCCAGCCGTCCGACTTCCTCGGCGATCACCGCGATCGCCTCCTCCCCCGTCCCCCCCTCCCCTTGTGAACGCGCGAGCCGGTGCAAAGCGAGACGCATCGGTGTGAGCGGGTTCTTCATCTCGTGCGCGACCCGGCGGGCCATCTCACCCCAGACCCGGACCCGCTCCGCCTGCAGCGCCCGCCGCCGCGCCGCGCTCAGCTCGTTCGCCGCCGCCCGGAACGCACCCCGCAGCGCCCTCACCTCCGCCACCTCCCGCCGCTCCGTCGGCCGCGGCGGCGGGAGCGGCTCCTCCCGCGCGATCAACTCGATCCAGCCTACCAGCTCACGTATCGGTCGCGCCAGCTCCCTGGCCACCCGCCGCGCCGCCAGGAACGACACCCCCGCGAGCACCACGCCGAAGACGAGCGCCACCAGCGGTAATACGGATATCGCCCGGTCCCGCAGGAAGGTCCACCGCCGCGCCAACAGCAGCGACCCCGACAGCTCCTCCCGGTGCCGCTCCAGCGCCGACGCCAGCACCGGGTCGGTCTCGGCCGCCGTGGCCGCCGCCTCGAAGACCTCACGCCCCGACTCGGCCACCCGGTCCCACGGCCCCAACGCATTGATGCGGTCGAGCGAATCCGACCAGATCCAGGTCCCGGCCGCGAGCAGCCCCAGCGCCGGGACGAGGGCGAGGACCAGCATCCAACCGAAGAGCCGACGTTCCAGACTGCGACGGCGCAACATCCTGATTATCTACCACCCTGAACGAAAAGCCGCTCGGTCTCACGCCGCACCCGCGCCGCGACGACGACGTGCAACTCAGAACCGGCCTGCGGCATATAGTATCGGCGAGGACCAGTCGGTCACTCGCTCTCCGACCTGGGCACGACCGATGCAACAGAGGAGTTCGAGGCGCCTCCAGCGCCACTCTGTAAGGTAGAGACACGGTCTGGCCCGGGCAAGCAGTTAAACCCGCGCAGGACCGAGAAATAGCCGTGGTCCGGAGGTTGTCGACATGATCCTACCACGACTCCGTGGCTCGTTCGGCCGGACCGAGGCCACATTGCTGCTCGCCCTCCTCACCCGCGATCCAGAGTCCCGCGAACGGGAAGAAACCCGGCTCCGTGAGGAGGGGATCGACGCGATCCTCGACGATCCCAGGACGCTCAACGCCGTCCTGACCACCCCCGGGATCTCGACCGCGCCGGCACCCCTGGTCTTCTACCTCCTGGTCCGGCACGCCCTGCTGGAGGACGGGATCAACAACCCCGTCATCGCCGACTACCTGGCCACCCTCCTCCTCGAGTTCGGCCGCGAGCGCCGCGCGTTTCGCCCCGGCGCGGACGAGACCGAGGAGTTCGAATACCTGGTCGACATCGTCGACTCGATGAACGACGCCGAGGAGCGCGACGCCTTCTTCCTCCGCGCCCACCTCGGCAACTTCTCCCTCTGGCTGAGCGGCCTCTTCCCCGACTGGATCACCACCCGCGTCCACCGCCGCGGCGCCCCCGGCCTCCGCTACTACGAAGAGCTAGGCGCCACCGGCTTCCGCCTCGCCGCCGACACCACCACCGCCGAACGCTGCGGCCTAGACCACCTCTACCTCACCTTCGCCCACAACTTCCCCTCCCTCCGCATCGCGCTCAATCGCATTGCGGACAGATACCTGTTCCCGTCCACGGGAGATCCAGTGGATAGGTTACTACGCCAGGTAAGGGACGGGTTTAGGGATTGAGGGTTTGCTGTGGGATTCGGGGGTTGGGATTCGGGGGTCGGGGGGGTGGGCGTCCCCGGGGTTCGTGGGTGTCGGAGGTTGCCGGGTTTGGCAAGATCCCGCGGAGCGCCAGGCGATCCCTGGAAATCCTGGGAGATTCCAGAATCCCAGGGATCCCCCCCCATAGCAATCCCCCAGCCCCCCGCCCCCTGCCCCCTGCCCCCTGACCCCTGACCCCTGACCCCCGACCCT